>Ga0307513_10001842_pt1 | contig 30107 bp, 26 predicted proteins | sample 15_EM_MG_FD_202174 | JGI IMG/M metagenome (GOLD analysis project Ga0307513, IMG submission 202174) | Populus trichocarpa ectomycorrhiza microbial communities from riparian zone in the Pacific Northwest, United States - 15_EM | ecosystem: Host-associated > Plants > Roots > Unclassified | place... | reverse complement strand
CTGCACCGCATCCGCGTGCCGGCGCTGGTGCTCAATGCCCGCAATGACCCTTTCGTGCCCGCAGCCAGCCTGCCGCACGCGCACGAAGTAGGTGCCTTCGTGACACTCTGGCAACCCGAGCATGGCGGTCACGTCGGCTTCGCGCGCGGCCGCTGGCCGGGCCACGTGCTCACGCTGCCCGAGCAGGTGATGGGCTGGATGTCGGCTCATGCATGACGGCCCCTCGCTCGACGAGTACGTCGAGCGATCCCCCAAGGGGATGCGGGCCGGCTTGGGGCGGCCCGGCACTCGGCCCGCTACGTAGAGGAGAAGCGCGATGGATGAGATGGTCAAAGCCGCGTTGAAGAAGTGGCCCAACGTGCCGGCCTGCTACGGCTGGCTGGCGCTCGATGCACGCGGCGACTGGTACATGCGCGACGACCGCATCCAGGCGGCCGGCCCCTTCCCAGCCATCAAGGGCAGCCGCATCAACCACGACAAGCTGCGCGAGTTCATCGAGCGCAATTACGACCACGACGAACGCGGATGCTGGTATTTCCAGAACGGCCCGCAGCGGGTGTACGTGGAGCTCGAAGCCGCACCCTGGGTCTGGCGCCTAGAGGCCGTAGCCGGCTCGGCGCCGCAGCTGCGCTCGCATACCGGCCGTGAAGCGCGCTTCGAATCCGCGATCGTCGACGAGGCCGGGCGGCTCTTCGTCGCCACCGACATCGGCCTCGGCATCGTGCACACGCTCGACATGGAAACGGCGGCCGACGCCATCGAGCCAGGCCTCTGGGCCGTCGTGACCGACCTGCGCGGTGCCGACCTGCCGCAACGCTTCGGCCACTGCCTGAGCCCGCAAGCCCAGGCCGAGGCCGAGCCGAAGAAGCCGGCTCACATCCCGTAGAACACGTAGTCGGCCGCGTAACTCACCTGCTGGCGCTGGCCCTTCATGGCCATGCCGCAGGGCTCGCTGGGGGCGATGCCGCCGCGCGTGTTGAGCCGCTGCACGTAGGCCACGCCTTGCATCGCGCCGGTGCCCATGGCGGGTTCGGCCTTCACCAACTGCAGCGGGATGTTGCCCGTCCCGCCCGGTGCCGTGGCCACCTGCTTGCCGGTGACCTTGGATCCGTCGGCCGACTCCCAGGTCGGGCCGGCGTAGTACTTGCCGACGATCTTCTGGTCGGTGCCGTACAGCGTTGCGACCGGTCCGACCAGGCCCCACTCGAACTGCCCGGCCATGTCCTTCTTCTCGCGGCATTCGTAGGTGAGCTCGCCACGGCCCACCGTCCACATCTTCTGGCTGGTTCCGGACGGCGCGCGCACCGATTCCGGCAGCGTCATGTTGTCGACCATCATCGGCGCCGGGGTGGCGCAGGCCGAGACCAGTGCGGTCAGGCTCACAAGCAGCAGGGGGTTCTTCATGTGCATCTCCGAAGCGGTTGTTTGAGGGTTGAGCGAACTCGGGTGCAGTCGCTGTAGGCCTGTACGCAGCAAGCTTCGATTCAGATGCAAAAAGATGCGGACATGAAAAAGCCGGCCCGCAGGCCGGCTTTCAAGTTGAGTCGTGCTCGGTTCGGTTGCGAGCTTATTTGGCAGCGCCGACCATGTAGGTCACGGTGGCCTTGATGTCGGCATCCGAGCCGGCCGAGCCACCGCGGGGGGGCATGGCGCCCTTGCCGGAGATCACGTGGGCGGTCAGCGTGTCGATGCCCTGCGGGATGCGAGCGGCCCATGCCGCCTTGTCGCCCAACTTGGGCGCGCCAGCCAAGCCTTGCGCGTGGCACAGCTGGCAAGATTGCGCATACAACGCGGGGGCTGCACCCGCATCGACGGCTTTGGCTGGCGCCGTTGCCGGGGCGGGCGCGGGTGCAGCGGCAACCGCCGGGGTCGACGCGGCAGCCGCCACCGTCGCGGCCGGTTGCGCCGCAGAAGCCGCATCGGCAGCGCCGCCAGCGGCCGGCAGCTTGGGTTCGTCGAACTTCGCGCCGCCCTTGTTGGCCATGTAGACCACGGCACGGCCGATTTCGAAGTCGCTGAAATCGCCACCGCCTTGCGGGCCCATCGCGCCCTTGCCCTTGAGGGCGTGCGTCAGCAGCGTTTCGTAGCCCTGGCCGATGCGGGGAGCCCAGGCGGCCGCGTCGCCGAACTTGGGAGCGCCTGCCACGCCTGCGGTGTGGCAGGCAGTGCATTGAGCGGCGAACACCTGGTCGCCTGACTTCATGGACGCCGCGTCGTTGACGTCCTTCACTTCAACGGTGGCCACGGGCTGGATGCGCTTGGCGGTGGCTTCGGGCGACATGCCGTCGCTGCCGGCGGCCGGCTGCGGATTGGAACCGACGTGGCTCACCAACAGCACGATGACAGCAATGGGAATGACGAAGGCGAAGATCACCGCAGCGATGAGCTGCTTGACGGTTTTCACCGGCCCTTCGTGGGCGGCATCGTCGTGTTCGGAACTGCTGTGATGGGGGTCGCTCATGAAATCCTCGGTTGCTGGACCGTTGGGTGGCGCAAAACCGCGGAATTATAAGCGGGCGCCTCGGAAGCGAGGCCCTGGCAAAGGCTCGCTGATAGAATCGCCGCCCTGCGCGTCCGTAGCTCAATGGATAGAGTACTGCCCTCCGAAGGCAGGGGTTGCTGGTTCGATCCCAGCCGGGCGCACCAGTCGACATGATGCTTGGCCGGGCCCCAATGTGTGGCCAGCAATTCATGGCCGTTTTCGCACGTAGTGCCGGACATTCGCAGCAATGCGCCGTGCCTGATACCAAGACCCCAGCGCATCGAGGTAATGCCGGATGCGTTCCCCGATGTCTCGTTGCAAACGGTCAATCTTGCCAGGGGTGTAGTTTTGCACTCGCGGTTGTTGACGGCCTTGAACTTGCTGCCGTCGATAGCCACCACTGCTTGGCCAAAAAGCTTCGACTCGCGACACAGCATCACGAAACGGCGGCAAACGCCGCGAATGCCTTTGCCGTTCTTGGCGCGGAAGCAGCAATGGTCTCGAAGTCGAGGGTCAAACGGCCAGGGGGTGGTAGCTGCAGGACTGACGCTAGCACCCGGCGCCGTAACGCCTTATGCTTTGGCTTGCGATTGATTGCACACAGTTTGTAGACATATCTTATGAAATCAAAAGTCGAAGCCAGGACAACGGCGCGCGCAGCGGCCAAGAAGCCAGGCCGACCCAAGAAGCCGGCCGTCCTCGCGCCGCTTGCGCTCGTGGCACCCTCTGCGGCAGAACTCGCCGAAGCTTCGTCCAATCTCACTGACCGCGCCTATGCCGTGGTGCGCCGGCTCATCCTCCAGCGCGAGCTGAGCGGCGGCGAGGTGCTCGTCGAAGGTCGCCTTGCCGAGCGGCTCCAGATGTCGCGCACGCCGCTGCGCGAAGCCTTGCTGCGGCTCGAGGGCGAAGGGCTGCTGGTGCGGGCGAACGCGCGCTCGTACGCGGTGCGGCGCATCACCGCTTCGCACTACTTTCAATGCCTGCAGGTGCGCGAGCGGCTGGAGTCGCAGGCCGTGTCGCTCGCGATGGGCCGCGTGCCGGCCGATGAAGTGACGGCCTTGCGCAAGAACATCCTTGCGCTCGATTCCAGTCAGCAGGGCTCCAGCCACTGGCAGGCGGACGACGAGATCCACGCACTGTTCGCGCGGGCTTCTGGCAACGCCATGCTGGCCGAGACCATCGCCCATCTGCGCGTGCTGTGCCGGCTGTTCGAAGTGGTCGACCCGTTCAACCGCATCGAGGATGACCGAACGGAACACCTCGCGATCCTCGACGCCTATGTGGCAGGCAAGGAGAAGGCGGCCGAGCAGGCGGTGGTGGCGCACCTGCGCAATCTCGGGCGCTACACGCTCTCGCGCTTGAGCAACGGGCTGGTGAGCGAGTTCCCGCAGTAGCGTCGCCAGAGTGCGGGCACGTCAATGCCGCAGGATCTTGCCGACGAACTCGCGCGTGCGCGCCTCGCGCGGCTCGTCGAAGACCTGCCTCGGATCGCCGGCCTCGACGACGTGGCCGCCGTCCATGAACACCACCTTGCTCGACACTTCTCGCACGAAGCCCATCTCGTGCGAGACGATGAACATCGTCATGCCGTCCGCGGCCAGCAGGCGCACGGTGTCGAGCACTTCGTTCACGAGTTCGGGGTCGAGCGCCGCAGTGACCTCGTCGAGCAGCACGATGCCCGGCTGCAGCGCGAGGGCGCGCGCAATGGCCACGCGCTGCTGCTGGCCGCCCGACAGCTGGTCGGGATAGGACGCGAGCTTGGCGCCCATCCCCACCTTCTCGAGCAGCTGGATCGCGTAGGCCTCGACCTGTTCGCGCGGCCGGCCCTTGACCTTGATGGGCGCGACCGTCACGTTGTCGAGCACGCTCATGTTCTGGAACAGGTTGTACTGCTGGAACACGATCGCCATCTGCGAGCGGATACGCCGCAGCTGCTCGCGGTCGTTGTAGTCGAGCGCCTGCCCGTCGATGCGCACTTGTCCTGAGATCGGCGGCAGCAGACCCATCAGCACGCGCAGCAGCGTGCTCTTGCCCGACCCGGAGGGGCCGATCAGGCTGACGATCTCGCCCTTGTCGACCGACAGGTTGATGCGCTCGAGCACCGTGTGGGCGCCGTAGTTGGCCTTGAGGTCAACGATTTCGAGTTGGGGCAAGTCTTCTCTCCAGGTATTGGCCGAAACGCGCGAGCGGGTACGACAGCATGAAATAGAGCGCCAACACCGTGCCGTAGACCAGGGTGGCCGAGAAGCCCTTGTTGTTCATCGTCTTGCCGGCAAACGCCAGCTCGATCACGCCGATCTGCGAGGCCAGCGCGGTGTCTTTGATGAACAGCACGAAGAACCCGAACACCGGCGGCAGGATGATCTTCCAGGCCTGCGGCACGATCACCAGTCGCAGCGTCTGCAGGTAGCTGAAGTTGAGCGTCAACGCGGCGTCCCACTGATTCTGGTGCACCGACTCGAGCCCGCTGCGCACGATCTCGGCGATGAAGGCCGTCGCGATCAGACAGACGCTGATCAGCGCCACGGTGAACATGCCGAGGTCGGCGTTCAAGGCCTGGAAGACGAAGAACACCAGCATCAAGGTCACGAGGAACGGGATGCGCCGGAACAGCTCGATGAAGACTGTCGCGGCGATGCGCAGCGGCCTGACGGCAGGCCGGGTCGTCATGCGAACGGCCGCGAGCGCGAAGCCCAGCGTGAAGCCCACGATGCAGCCGATGGCCGACAGCGCGAAGGTCACGCCCAGCGCCTTCGCGAAGAAGATCAGGTTGTAGTGGCCGAAGAAGCGCGGCAGCTCATCCGCGATCTGCTCCCACATCAGAACCACCTCATCCGGGCGCGGAAGAAGCGCTTGCCGACGAAGGCGAGCGACACCGTGGCGATCAGCGTGATGGCGAGGTAGAGCAGCGCGGCGACCGAGAACACCTCGATCGAGCGAAAGGTCTCGGCGTTGATGTTGTAGGCGCGGCCCGTGAGCTCCTCGACGCCAAAGACCGCGGCCATCGAGGTGCCGAGCGTCATCAGGATGTACTGGTTGGACAGCGGCGGGAACAGCACGCGCACGATGTGCGGCAGGATCACGTAGCGGATCGTCTGCAGGCGCGAGAAGCCGAGCGTCTCGGCCGCTTCGAGCTCGGGCCGGCGCACCGACTCGAACCCGGCGCGCTGGATCTCGGTGAGGTACGCACCGGCGTTGAGCGTCATGCCGATCAGCACCGCCTGGAACGGCGACAGCAGGATGCCGGCATCGGGCAGCGCGAAGAAGATGAAGAAGATCTGCACCAGCTGCGGCGTGTTGGTGAAGAACACGACGTACGCTCCGACGACGCTCCGTGCCCAGCGCGGCCCATAAGCGCGCAGCGAGGCGCCGGCCAGGCCGATCAGCATGCCGAGCGCAAACGCCAGGAAGGCGATCTGCAGGCTCAACCATGCGCCACCGACGAGGTAGGGCAGGCGTTCTAGAACCGGTGCGTAGTCGAACTGCATGGGCTTTCCGTCACAGACGCGCGGCGCGCGCAAGCAGTCTGCGCGCGCGCAAATTGTGTCCTGGCGCCGTGGGCTTACTTGTAGCTTGGCGCGGTGCGCGGGTCGTGCAGCATCGGGCCGCCGAACCACTTCTTCCAGCGCTCGTCGACGTAGCCGTTGCGGTGCAGTTCCTTGACGGCAGCGCTGAGCTTCTCGCGCAGCGCGTCGTTGCCCTTTTGCACACCGATTCCGCAGAAGTACACGTCGATCGGTGCGTCGACGATGCGCCAGTCGACCTTGTGCTTGGCGGTGTGTTCGGTCATGAAGTCCATCACGTCGATCATCGCGTCGGCGCGGCCCTGGGCGATTGCGCGCACGGCGTCGGGGTAGTTGTCGAGCAGCAGCAGCTGCGCCTTCGGGAGCTTCTCTTGTACCAGCTTGACCGGCGTGGCGCCGCGCACCTCGACCAGCTTGACGGCCGGATCGTTCAGATCCATGTAGTCCTTGTAGGGCTTGGATTTTGTGGTCAGAACGCCCAGCACTTCGGTGTGCAGCGGCACGGTGAAGTCGATGACCTTCTGGCGTTCGGCGGTGATGGTCATGGCACCGAGCACGGCGTCGATCTTGCCGCTGCTCACGAACGGGATGCGGTCCGGCGAGCCGACCTGCACGATCTCGACCTTGACGCCGAGCAGCTCGCCGAGCTTGCGCGCGACGTCGACATCGAAGCCGTCGATCTCGTTCTTGTCGTTGAAGATGCCGAGCGGCGGAAGCGTCGGGTTGACACCGACGACGAGCTTCTTGCTCGCGACGATCTCGTCGAGCGTGCGCGCCGAAGCGGACACCGAGAGGCCCAGCAGGGCCGAGCCGATTACCAGCGACCCGGCCGCCAGAAGGGTGCGGCGGGCTGCATTTCTGATTCGCTTCATGGAGAAGAACTCCTAGTGGTTGAGGGTCGGACAGGACGCAAGACGAATGCCAGATCGACCGTTGTCTGCAAAATGCACAACAAGTATATATTGAACGTATACAATGAGCTCGCCCGGTCCAGTGAAAAACTTCCGGCGCGGATTCGCGGCTCCCCGATTCCCATGCCATCCCGATGACGAACACTTCGCTTTCACCGCCCTTGTCCTTGCGTACCAACCGCGCGGTGCAGCGCGGTCCCGCGGTGCGTTTCGTGGTCGACGGCCAGGCGGTCGATGCGTTCGAGGGCGAGAGTGTCGCGGCGGCGCTTTACGCAGCCGGCATGCGCGAGCTGCGGCACAGCCCACGCGACGATGCGCCGCGCGGGCTCTTCTGCATGATGGGTTCGTGCCAGGAATGTCTCGTGTGGGTAGGCGCTCGCAAGCTCCCGTCCTGCCAGGTCGCGGTCGCCGCGGCACTCGAGATCGAGACGCTTTCCTATCGTGAGCAGCGCATTGGCTGAGATGCCGCCACAACCCGTCGACGTGCTCGTGATCGGCGCAGGCCCGGCCGGCGCGCGCGCGGCCCTGCGCGCGCAGGCTTGCGGTCTGGACGTGCTGCTGGTCGACGAGAACCACGACGCCGGCGGGCAGGTCTGGCGGCCGATTCCACCCAGCTTCGAACGTGCGCCTGGTGGTGCGACGTCGCCGGAAGCGCGCGATGGCGATACCCTGCGTGCCGAGTTGCGCCGCGCGGGCGTGCGTTGCCTCTTCGGCCACAAGCTGTGGAATGTCGGCACCAGCCTGCGCGCCGATCTGATCGGCCCCGAAGTCTCGGTGAGCTGGCAGCCGCGCGCGCTGATCGTGGCCACGGGGACGACCGAGCGCGTCGTGCCGTTCCCGGGCTGGACCTTGCCCGGCGTCATCGGCCTGGCGGCGGCGACGATTCTTCTGAAGTCGCAGAACATGCTGCCGGGTCGCCGCACGCTCGTCGCGGGCGCGGGGCCGTTGCTGCTGGCGGTCGCCACCGGGATTCTCAAGGCGGGCGGCGAGGTGGTGGCGGTGCTGGATCTCGCGAGCCAGGGCGACTGGCTGCGCACCCTGCCCTCGCTCGCGTCCCGGCCCGACTTGCTCTGGCAGGGCCTGCAATGGCAGGCTCGGTTGCGCGCCGCCGGCGTCCCCATGCTCTATCGGCACGGCATCCAGTCGGTCAAGGCCGTGGGCGTGGGCTTCGAGATCCGCACCCAGCGCGTTGATGCCAGCGGCCAACCCGTCGCCCACGCGGCGGCGCCCGTGTTGGCAGCCGACGCCGTGACGGTCGGGCATGGCCTCGTGCCCGGTACCGACGTCACGCGACTGCTGCGCGCCCGCCATCGCTACGCCGTCGAGCTGGGCGGCTGGATCGCCGACGCCGATGCCGATGGCCGCACCTCAGTGGCAGGCCTCTACATCGCGGGTGACGGCGCCGGCATCGCAGGTGCCGCGGCCGCGGGCGCGCACGGCGAGTTGGCGGCGCTGGCTTGCGCGCACGATCTCGGTCGCCTCGATGCAACCACCCATGCGCGGGAACGAGCGCGCCTGCAATCGTCATGGCGCACCTCTGCGCGCTTCGGGCACGCGATGGCCGGCCTGATGGCGCTGCGCGACGGTGCCGTCGCAGGCATCGCGCCCGACACAGTGGTGTGCCGCTGCGAGGACGTTACGCGCGCCGAGATCGACGCCGCTGCGCACGACGGTGCGCGCGACATGAACCAGCTCAAGGCGTGGACGCGCTGCGGCATGGGCCCGTGCCAAGGCCGCAGCTGCGGCGACGTTGCGGGAGCACTGCTCGCGCTGCACGTCGGCAGTCGCGAAGCGGCCGGCTGCTTCACCGGCCGCGCGCCCTTGCGCCCGGTGTCGCTGGCCGAGGTGGCGGGCGACTACACCTATGCCGACATCCCGATCCCAAAGGCGGCGCCGCTATGAGCTCCACGCGGCCGATGCGGCAGGGGCGCCCATGATGTTCGACGCGATCGTCATCGGCGGCGGCGTGATGGGCTGTTCGACCGCGCTGCATCTGGCGCGGGGCGGCATGCATGTCGCGATCGTCGACCGCGGGCCGCTGTGTCGCGAGGCTTCGGGCGTCAACGCCGGCACGCTGACGCTGCACATGACGCGCGCTGCGCTCGTGCCCTACGCGATGCGGGCCTGGCAGATGTGGATGAACGCCGACAAGTGGCTCGGCATGGGCGTGCTCGCCAAGCAGGCGCCGGGTCTCACCCTGGCCTTCACCGAGGCCGAGTGCGCACTGGTCGAGTTGCGCGCCAAGGCGCGCAGGGAGCAGGGCGCGCCGATCGAGGTCATCACCGCGGAGCGCGCGCGGCAGATCGAACCCGGCCTGCACCCCGGCCTGCTGAAGGCCGGCTATTGCGAGATCGACGGCTTCGCGAGCGCCTACCTGACCGGCCGGGCCTTCGGCCACGCACTCAAGCTCGCCGGCGTCGACGTAATCGAGAACGCGCCGGTCGAGGCGATCGACTCGAACGATGCGGGCCACGTCGTCCGCTTCGCCGGCGGGCGCGAGCCCCTCCACGCGAAGCGCGTCGTGCTCGCGGGCGGCGTCTGGATCGAGCCGATGCTCGCCTGGCTCGGCGTCGACATTCCAATCAAGGTGCTGGTCAACCAGCTCATCGTCACCGAGCGCATCCGGCCGGTGATGCGCACGGTGCTCAGCGTGGCCAACGGTCTGCTGTCGCTGAAGCAGTTCGCCAACGGCACGGTGCTGATCGGCGGCGGCTGGCAGGGCGAGGGCGACCGCGAGCGCGGCGGCGTCGAGGCCCGGCCGCAGAATCTCGTCGGCAACATGCGGCTGGCCGCGTACGCAGTGCCGGCGCTGGCCGAGGCCCGCATCGCCCGCATCTGGCTCGGCTTGGAGGCCGAGACGGCCGATGCGCTGCCCATCATCGGCGACGTGCCCGGCGTCGACAACGCCTACGTGATCGGCAGCGCGCACTCGGGCTACACCAGCGGCCCGTACATGGGCCGGATCATGGCCCAGCACATCCTCGGGCAGACGCCCGACCTGCCCTTGTTCGAACCCGCCCGCCTCGTGGGCCTGCCGATGCCCGGCGTCTGACAACTCTCTCCGATGATTCCTCACCGACCCGATCCCTTCCATGGCATCTATGCCGCCACGCTGTGCCCGCTGCACAGCGACGGCAGCATCGACGACGCCACGTTGGCGCGCCACCTCGAGGCCAACGCCGTCGTGCCAGGCATGGCGGGCCTGCTGATCAACGGCCATGCCGGCGAGAACTTCATGCTGTCGCGCGACGAGAAACGCCGCGTCACCGCGATTGCCGCCGAGGTCTGCGGCAGGCATTCCATCCTCGTCTGCGGGATCAATGCCGAGGACAGCCTGGAAGCGCAGCGCCACGTCGACGATGCCAAGGCGGCCGGCGCCGACGCGGTGCTGATCTTTCCGCCGTTTTCGTGGGCGCTGATGCAGGACTCGCGCATGGCGGTGACGCACCACACGCTGGCCAACGCCAACGCGCGCATGCCGCTGATGCTGTACCAGGCCGGCGTCAACGCCGGCAGCATGGCCTACCCGCCCGAGGTGCTGGCCGAGTTGGCGCAGCTGCCGAACGTCGTCGGCATCAAGGAGGGCAGCTGGGAGGCCGCGGCCTACGAAGCGAATCGCCGGCTCGTGAAGCGCGTGGCGCCGCACGTGGCGATGATGGCCTCCGGCGACGAGCATCTGCTGACCTGCTTTGCGATCGGCAGCGAGGGCAGCCTGGTGAGCCTCGCGGCCGTCGTGCCCGACCTCATCATCGCGCTCCACCGTGCCATCCACCGCAAGGACCTCGACGAAGCGCGCCGGCTCAACGAGCGCATCTACCCGCTCGCGAAAGCCATCTACGGCACCGCGCCCGGGGGCTATGCGACGGCTCGGCTCAAGGCCTGTCTCAAGTTGCTGGGCCGCTTCCCGAGCGACGCGATGCGGCCACCGATGGGGCCGCTGCCGGCCGCTGAAATCGCTGCCCTCGAACGTGCGCTGGCCGAGGCCGGCGTGAACGGCTGAATCCATTCGCTACAGGAGCCCCGACCATGTCCCGAAAACTCATCCGCCATGGCCGCATCGTCACGGCCGTCGACGACTACAGCGCCGATGTGCTGATCGACGATGGCCAGATCGTCGCCATCGGCCGCGCACTCGATGTCGGCGCCGACGTCGAGCTCATCGACGCCACCGGCCTGCTCGTGCTGCCCGGCGGTGTCGATGCCCACACCCACATGGACAACACCTTCGGCGCCTCGACCACCTGCGACAGCTTCGAGTCGGGCACGCGCTCGGCGGCCTTCGGCGGCACGACCACGATCGTGGACTTCGCGTTCCAGCGCAAGGATGTGAGCGTGCTCGAGGCCATCGAGCGCGCGCGCCAGAAGGGCGTTGAGGGCGCCTGCATCGACTACGGCTTCCACGTCATCGTGACCGGTGTCGACGAGCAGACGCTGGCCGACATGCAGCACGCGATCCGGCACGAAGGCGTGTCCAGCTTCAAGATGTTCATGGCCTACCCGGGCTCGGTGATGGTCGACGATGCGGCGATCTTCCAGGCGATGCGCATCGTCGGCCAGCACGGCGGCATGATCGCGCTGCATGCCGAGAACGGCACCATCATCGAGCTGCTGATCAAGGAAGCGCTGGCGCAGGGCCACACGGCGCCCAAGTACCACGCGCTCACCCGCCCCGCGATCATGGAAGGCGAGGCCACGCACCGCGGCATCAAGCTCGCGGAGCTCGCCGAGGCGCCGGTGTACTTCGTCCACCTGTCGGCGAAGGAAGCGCTCAAGCACGTGGTCGAGGCGCGCGACTTGGGGCTACCGGTGTTCGCCGAGACCTGCCCGCACTACCTGTTCTTCGATGACAGCGCCTACGACAGCGAGGACTTCGACCTGGCGCGCTACGTGATGAGCCCGCCGCTGCGTTCGAAGGAGTCGCAGCGCGCGCTGTGGACTGCTCTGCGTACCGACGACCTGCAACTCGTGTCGACCGACCATTGCCCCTTCTGCATGAAGGAGGGCCACCTCGGCCGGGTCAACCAGAAGCCGCTCGGCAAGGGCGACTTCTCGAAGATTCCGAACGGCGTGCCGGGTGTGGAGACGCGCCTGCCGACGCTGTACGACGGCGGCGTGCGCGCCGGCCGCATCTCGCTCAACCGCCTCGTCGAGCTGACCTCGACGGCACCGGCCAAGCTCTTCGGGTTGTTCCCGCGCAAGGGCACGATCGCGGTCGGCAGCGATGCCGACATCGTGCTGTTCGACCCGGGCGCCCAGCACGTCATCTCGGCCAAGACCCAGCACGGCCACTGCGACTTCACGCTCTTCGAAGGCAAGAACGTGACGGGCCAGGTGCGCAAGGTGATGCTGCGCGGCGAGCTCATCGTCGATGGCGAGCAATGGCTGGGCCGGCCTGGCAGTGGGCGCTACGTGCCGCGCGGCGAATCGGGCGGTTGGTAGGGAACGGGCCATGCCAACCTACGACTACGCGTGCGAGCGCTGTGGGCCATTTATCGCTCTGCGGCCGCTCGCCATGTTCGATCGGCCGGCGCCATGCCCAGGGTGTGGCGTGGAGTCGGTTCGGACAGTCAGCGTGCCAGCCTTGATGGGCTGCCGACGCCACCACGCAGGCGAAGAGGCCGCGTCGCGTCGGTCTGACGATGCAAGCTACCGGCGCCCTCGCTGCGCCTGCCATGGCAGTTCGCCTGGAAGTCGCGCTGCTTGAATCAGGGGACGCGGCAGGGTTCGGTGCATTCTGGCTCGCAGGGCCGGCGTCGCCTATCTCGCAGCGAAGACGTTTGCCGAACGCGGGGAGCGCCCACGGTCAGTTGAGCACGCTGCAAAAGAAGAGCCCCTCGCTGTTCAGCGCGCCATTCGTCACTGATATTTTCGTTCGATCGCAGCGCTTGAACCGTCGCGATCCATTTCCTTCAAGATGCGATTGAATTTCTCGGCGCGTTGTGGATTCATCGCGTGATTGCATGCCATGTATAGCTCCGAAAGTTCAAATTTGAACAAAGGGACAATTTGATCGGTCAATCCCGCCTTTCCAATCAAATATTTTCCCAGCAAATCGCCGGTTGCCCAGAAGTCGATGCGATTCCGCAGGAGCTTCTGCATGTTCAAGGAATCGTCGATCGCCAAATCCACCGTATACCCGTGCAGTTTCAGGTATTCGCCGGTTGCAGCGTTGTTGTATCCACCAATGGTAAATGGCCTCACGTCTTCCAGCGACCGCGGTTTCCTACCGTCGTTGGCACGGGCGAAAATTGTCCAGTCGCTTTTCGCCAAGGGGCCGATCCATGTAAACAAGGCTTCGCGCTCGGGCGTTCGGCTGGTCGAAAATACGCAGGTATTCTCCATTTGCAAGGCCATTTGGTACGCCCGCGGCCATGGATAGGAGGTGATCGTAAATGGCTCGCGCGCGCGACGCATCACTTCGACCACTTTCTCGACGGTGATCCCGGTGGGTTCTTTGGTGTGTTCGTCGAGCATGTTGAAGGGCGGATACTCTTCGGTCGTCAAGGTCAGCGCAGCACTTGCGTCGCAAGCGAAGATCAGGAAAGTGACGGCCACAAGAAATAGTCGTGCCATGTTCGCTCCTTCGTCGTAAGACCTTCGCCTCAAGAGGCCGGCAGGCCAAAAACAGAACGATTTCATCGTACTCGGTCGTGGGTGCGTCGCAGTGGTAGTGCCGGGGACTGTGCCGCTCTATTTTCAAGTGGTGCGCATCGCTGCCCTCGTGCGGCACGCACGTTCTTCGAGTCGGTCGATGTCTTCACCAAGACAACAGAAGAGTCACTTGCAGGCGCCGCTTGGTATGACCATCGCTTCAGATTGTTTAGCGACCAGATCGCGCGACGAGGGCGTGAAGCCTGAGTTCACGATCAGCGAACCAGCAGGCTAGGCAACTCGCCGCACGCGTGCAATCATCCGTTCGCTCCCGAGGACGCGGCGCGACGCGCGCGTTGCGGAGCTGGAGTTCGGATGCGTCTGAAGCTGCGCTTGTCCATTGTGCTCGCCGTCGTGGTGGGCCTGTTGATCCCGGCCGCCGTGGGGAGCTTTGTTACGCTCAACCACCAGGAGAAGACGCTGGCCGCCCGCCTGTCGTCGGATCACGCGCGACTGACCGAAGTTCTGGCGTTGGGCGTCGAAAGCGCGTTGTGGAACTTCAGCCCCGACAGTGCGCGCCGTCTCCTCGAATCGCTGCTTGGAGACGATCGTGTGGTGAAACTCGTCGTGCGCGACGATCGTTCCCGCACCTTCATTGCGGCCGAGCGTGGCGAACGCCGCAAAGGCCATCAGTTCAGTCTCCAGCGAAACGTGACGCATCAGGGCGCGGTCATCGGCGACGTGACGGTCGAGATCGATACCGGCGCGTTCGAGTCTGAAGTCGCCAACGCGCGCGCGATCCTCATCCTGACCCTTGTTGGGCAGCTATTGCTGAGCCTGCTGCTGATCGTTGGCATCTTGAACGCACGCCTCGTCGCGCCGATTCGTCGATTGATGCTCGAATCCGACCGGCTCGCGCGACGCGAACTCGACGCCCCCTTTATTTGGAAACGCGACGATGAACTTGGCAGCCTCGGTGCAGCGCTCGAGCGGACCCGACAGTCGCTGGCCGAGCTGTTCGGCGAACTCGAAGCGAAGAATCTCGAGCTGCATGGCGACATCGAGCGTCGAATCGAGATTGAAGCGGAACTAAAGCGCCATCGAGAACATCTGGAAGAGCTGATCGTCGGGCGTACGGCCGAACTGCTGCTCGCGCGCGATGCAGCACAGGCGGCCAACCGAGCCAAGAGCGAGTTCCTGGCCAACATGAGCCATGAGATCCGCACGCCGATGAACGCCATCCTCGGCATGTCGCATCTGGCTCTGCAGAGCGGTTTGGATGCGCAGCAGCACAACTACGTCCTGAAGGTGCACCGCTCGGCAGAGTCGCTGCTGGGCATCCTCAATGACATCCTCGATTTCTCGAAGATCGAGGCCGGCCACCTGGACATCGAACACATCCCTTTCGACCTTGGCGATGTCATGGACAGCCTGGCCAGCCTGCTGGGCATGAAGGCCGAAGAAAAGGATCTGGAGCTGGTGTTCGCCTTGCCGCCGGACCTGCCCACCGCGCTGGTGGGCGACCCCTCGCGGCTGGGGCAGGTGCTGATCAACCTGGGCAACAACGCAGTCAAGTTCACCGAGAGGGGCGAGGTCATCATCGGCGTCAAGGTGCTCGAGCTCGATGCCGGCTCGGTGCGCCTGGGCTTCGAAGTGCGCGACACAGGCATCGGCATCACGCCCGAACAGCAGCAGCGGCTTTTCAAGCCGTTCTCGCAGGCCGATTCGTCGACCAGCCGTCGATTCGGGGGTACCGGCCTGGGCCTTGTGATCAGCCACCACCTGGTTCGCATGATGGACGGCGAACTCGGCATCGACAGCACACCGGGGCGAGGAAGCCGGTTCTACTTCAGTGCGAGTTTCGGTATCGGGCCCGCCGATGCCGAGGCGGCTTCGTCCAATCGCGGCCTGCACGGCAAGCGAGTGCTCGTCGTTGACGACAACAACACCGCGCGCGAGGTGATCGTGCACATGGCCACATCGCTCGGGATGCGCGCCTCGGGAGCCAAGGGTGGCTACGAGGCGATCCAGGCGGTGTTGGCAGCGGATGCACGCGATCAGCCCTTCGACCTGCTCTTGCTGGATTGGAAGATGCCGGGCATGAACGGTGTCGACTGTGCGAGAAGCATGGCGCGCTTGTCGCTGTCCCAACGGCCACCAACCATGCTGATGCTTACGGTCTTCAGCCGTGACGAGCTGACGCGCAGGTTGGCGGTCGAGCGACTCGCCGTGGCCGCAACGCTGATCAAACCGGTCACTCCTTCGACGCTCCTCGACGCCAGCCTGCAGGCGATTGGCCAGCCGCGGCAGCATTCTTTGCGCGGCGAACTGCGCGAAGAAGAGCTGCAGGGCCACCGCGCCGCGCTGGCCGGCGCGCATGTTCTGCTGGTCGAGGACAACCCGATCAACCAGGAGTTGGCCCGCGACCTGCTGGGCCGCGCGCAGATCGTGGTCCAGGTTGCCAACAACGGCCGCGAGGCCATCAGCATGCTGTCGCGCGAACGCTTCGACGCGGTGTTGATGGACTGTCAGATGCCCGTCATGGACGGCTATGCGGCCACGCGCGAGTTGCGCGGCGATCCGACGTGGCGCGATCTGCCGATCATTGCCATGACAGCCAACGCGATGGTCGGTGACCGTGAGAAGGTGCTGGCGGCCGGCATGAACGACCACATTGCAAAGCCGATCAACGTGGCCGAGATGTTCGCGACGCTGGCGCGCTGGGTCCGGCCTGAGGCGGCAACGAACAAGGGTTTCCCGGGCATCGAGAGCGCAACTGCACTGGCCGGCTTGATGGGCGACGAGCAGCTCTATCGGCGCTTGTTGTACATGTTCCGCGACCGGGAAGTCAGCTTCGCGGCCCGTTTTAGCGCTGCCCGTTCGGCGCACGACAAGCTCACGGCCACGCGGCTTGCGCACGACCTGAAGAGTGTGTCCGACACCCTGGGAGCGACGGCTGTCCGCGAAGCCGCTGAAGTGCTGGAACACGCCTGCGCCAACGGTGCCGGCTCGGCCGACATCGACACGCTGTTCGCGGCGGTGATCGAGCGTCTCGACCCCGTTATCGCTGGCCTGCATTCGCTCGATGCCGAGCCGGTGCAAACCAGTGCGGTCTCGACGCAAGGCTCATAAAGACCCTCCAGGGTTGCACGCCGCTCTTCCCCGGGCGAGCGATATCTCTGCGAACTCCTGAGCAACCGGCAAAGCGCTGCAAGCGACTTCGTCTTCAGACCGCCGGCAGGCGCCAGACGGCACCACCCCCAGCAGGAAAGATCTGCAGGCCGGGTTCGGTGTCGACGATCCAGCCTCCGGTGAATTCACCGAACGCCGGCAACACCAGCTTCTGCGCATCCAGCACGAAGCATGGCAACCTCAGGCGCTCGCGGCCGCGGCCATGGAGCTTGACGACAGGGTGCACATGCCCCGCGATCACGTGGTGAGTCGCATGGGCCTGCGGGTGGTGGCACGCGGCGAATGGGCCGATCAACCAGGGCTCGTTCACGACCGTGATGCCGAGCGAGGCAGGCGGGTCGCCGGCGCGGCTGTCGTGGTTGCCGCGGACGAGCGTGCAACGCAGGTCGGCACAGGCTTCACGCCATTGCGCGAGCGCACTCAACACCGAAGCCGTGCGCGCTTCGGCGGCATGCAGGAAGTCGCCCAGGAACACGAGTTCGGCTGGCGCATGCCGCTGCAGCAAGGCGCTCAGCCGATCGAGGTTCTCTCGCGTCGTACCGGCCGGCACGGGCTGCCCCAGCGCGCGGTAGGTGGCAGCCTTGCCGAGGTGAAGATCGGCGACGAACAGCACGCGCCGCGCTGGCCACCAGAGCGCACGCTCGGGCAGCAGCCACAGGGTTTCACCGGCGCACGGCAGCGCAAGCGGCTGGGAGGAAGGCGGCGTCATCGTCGTGCCGATCTTCGCCGTGGTTTCCTGTCGGTGGTCTCCGTAGGCGCTGCGGCCGCACCGAACGCCAGCGTGTTTTTCACCTGCTCGGCCCCACCGGGCGCCATCGCGCCGCCCGCGGCTTTTTCGAGTTGCTCCACCATGCGCGCAATGCGGTCGGCCACGCTTTCGTTCGACAGCTGCTCGCGAAAGCGCTCGACCATCAGCGGGAAGGCGAATGGCGTGGGCCTCGCCAAGGTCTTCACCACCAAGTGCTGCGTCGCCATGCGCGTGAGGCTGGCCCGCAAGCGGCCGATCTCCAGCTCCTGCGACAGCAGCTCCTGTTCGGCCTGTTGCAGCAGGCGATTGGCCGGGTCGTACTTGCGAAACACCTCCCAGAACAGCGACGACGAGGCCTGCAGCTGTTTGTTGCTGCGCTTCTCGCCGGGGTAGCCCTGGAAGATCAGGCCCGAGACGCGTGCGATCTCGCGAAAGCGGCGCTGCGCCAGCTCGCTGGCATTCAGGCTCGCCAGCACCTCGTGCAGCAAGGCCTGCGCATCGTCGTTGATCATCAGCACCTGGGGCAGCAGCGCCGGCCAGTCGACTTCCGTCGCGCTCAGCAGCTCGAAGCCATAGTCGTTGATGGCCATCGAGAAGGTGCGCGGCTGGTGCTGAGCCACACGCCATGCGATGAGGTTCGCCAGGCCGATGTGCACATGCCGGCCGGCGAACGGGTACAGGAACAGGTGCGAGCCTTCGCGCGTGCTCAGCAGCTCGGCCAGCAGCGTCTGCGGTGTCGGCAGCGCCGACCACTGCTGCTGGAGCTCGAGCAGCGGCCGCACGCATTGCAGCTCGGGGCTGTCGTAGCGGCCTTCGCCGGCCAGTGCAAGCTGCTGCACCACGGCGTCGGCTAGCGTGGTCGACAGCGGCATGCGGCCGCCGTTCCAGCGCGGCACCGCGGCCCGCTTGCCGCTCGCGCGCCGCACCCAGGCCGTCATGTCGTGGATGCGCACGAGTTCGAGCAAGCGGCCGCCGAACAGGAAACAGTCGCCCGGCTTGAGCCGCGCCGCAAAACTTTCCTCGACACTGCCGATGCGCGCGCCGGCCAGGAATTGCACCGACATGCTGGCGTCGCTGACGATGGTGCCGATGTTCATGCGGTGCCGCCGTGCGAGGCGTGCATCGGGCACGCGCCACACGCCTTCGTCGTCGGGCACGGCCCGCTGGTAGTCGGGGTAGGCCGCGAGCGATGGGCCGCCCTGGCGCACGAACGAGAGGCACCAGGCCCAGCTCTCGCGCGACAGGTTGGCGTAGGCGGCCGTGCTGCGCACTTCCTCGTACAGCTCGTCGGGCACGAATCCGCCGCCGAGTGCCACGGTGACCAGGTGCTGCACCAGCACGTCGAGCGGCTGCTCGGGCGACTGGCGGGCCTCGATGTGCCCGGCCGTGACGGCCGCGCGGGCGGCAGCGCCTTCCACCATCTCGATGCTGTGCGTCGGGACGAGCGTGATGCGCGAGGGCCGGCCCGGCGCGTGGCCCGACCGGCCGGCGCGCTGCAGCAGCCGCGCCACGCCTTTCGGCGACCCGATCTGCAGCACGCGCTCGACCGGCAGGAAGTCGACACCGAGATCGAGGCTCGATGTGCAGACCACCGCTCGCAGTTCGCCGCTCTTCAGCGCCAGCTCGACCCACTCGCGCACCGCACGGTCGAGCGAGCCATGGTGCAGCGCGATGGCGCCGGCCCATTCAGGCCGCGCTTCGAGCAGGGCCTGGTACCAGATCTCCGATTGCGACCGCGTGTTGGTGAAGACCAGCGTGGTGCTGCTGTTGGCAATCTCGGCGATCACCTGCGGCAGCATCGTGAGCCCGAGGTGCCCCGCCCACGGGAAGCGCTCGGCTCGCCCAGGCAAAAGCGAATCGATCACCAGCGTCTTCGGCATCTGCCCTTTCACCAGCGTTCCGCCGGTATCGCCCAGCAAGGTGTGCATGGCCTCGGCCAGGTTGCCCAGTGTGGCCGACATGCCCCACACGCACAGGCCGGCGTTCCAGCGCCGCAGCCGCGCGAGCGCCAGCTGCACCTGCACGCCGCGCTTGTTGCCCAGCAACTCGTGCCATTCGTCGACGACGACCATGCGCACGCTTTCGAGCACCTCTTTGGCATCGGCACGCGACAGCAGCACCGACAGGCTTTCGGGCGTGGTGACCAGCACCTTCGGCAGGCGCTGGTTCTGCGCGGCGCGCTCGCCGGAGGGCGTATCGCCGCTGCGCGCGCCGGCCGTCCATGCAACGAGTCCTTCAGCCGAAAACATGTCCAGCGGCTGCTGCAAGGCGCGCAGCGTGTCGGCCGCAAGCGCCCGCATCGGCGTGATCCACAGCACCGTGAGCGGCGGTGGCTTCTTCGAAGCGGCGCCGGCGAACGCCATCAACGCACCGAGCCACACCGCGTAGGTCTTGCCGGCGCCGGTGGTGGCGTGCAGCAAGCCCGAGCGGCCTTCGCCGATCGCCTTCCACACCTCGCGTTGAAAGGTGAACGGCTTCCAGCCGCGCGCAGCAAACCACGCGTCGAGCGGCTTCTTGATGCGGGCGGGGACGGCAGGCACGCCCTCAGGCTACCGCAGGGCTCGGCGACATGCTTTCCAAGCCGGCCACGTCGGTGCGCAAGCGAGGCAGAGAGTCCGGGTGCTCGCGCTGAATGAAGGCGATCAGCGCCTCGCGCACCGCGCAGCGAAGGTCGAAGTTCTGCCCGGAAGAGGCAGAGCTCACGAGCACCCGCAGCTGCATGCTGCGCTCGGTGGCGTCGGTCACTTGCACGAGGCACACGCGCTTGTCCCAGTCGGGCGAGGACTCGCACACGCGCCGGGCTTCCTGGCGCAGCGGTTCGAGCGGCAGCGAGTAGTCGACCGAGAGAAGTACGGTGCCCAGCAACTCGGCACTGCTGCGCGTCCAGTTCTGGAACGGGTGCTCGACGAACCATTGCAGCGGGATGATCAGCCGCCGCTCGTCCCAGATGCGCAGCACGACGTAGGTGCCGGTGATCTCTTCGACGCGGCCCCACTCGCCTTCGATGATCAGCACGTCGTCGATGCGAAAGGGCTGCGACAGCGCGATCTGCAGGCCGGCAATGAGATTGCCGAAAACCGAGCGCGCGGCGATGCCCGCCACCAGCCCGGCCACGCCCGCTGAGGCCAGCAGGCTCGCGCCCAGTTGACGCGCGCCGGGAAAGGTCATCAGCGCAAACGAGACGCCGGCCACCAGCGCGGCCCCCATCGCGATGCGCGACAACACCCGTGTCTGCGTGTGGATGCGGCGTGCCTGCAGGTTGTCGGACGCTTCGACCGGGTGCAGCTTGATCACGCCCTCGGCGATGCCGCGCAGCGCGGAGATGGCCAACCAGGTGAGGGTGGCGATCAGCAACAGGCCGGCGACGTGGCGCACGCCCTGAATGGACGGCAGGTCATCGGGTGCGCCTTGCCACACGGCCTGCAAGGCGGCCAGGGGAAACAGAACGCCGGCGGCGCGATCGCATTCGTGCACCACCGCATCGACCAGCGGCGAGAAGCGAGCCAGTCGAAAGGCCACCCGTCGGCTCACCCGCTGCGCCACAAACGCCAGCAGGGCCGCGACGGCGGCCACGCCCAGCACCGGCAACCACGGTGCGTAGGCGTTCCAGAACATCAGGTCTTACTGGCTCGCGGCGGAGGCCGATGACATCGGCGTTGCTGGGGTCGCGCCGCCCGAGGCCGGCGGGGTCGCCGCGTCGTCGCGCTTGTTACAACCGGCCCCGAGCAGGGCAGCGGCCATGACAGCGATGAAAGAGAGTCGAGTGAGGTTCTTCATTGGTTTCTCCTGGTAGGGTGAACAGACAGCGCCGCGCTTACCTTCCACACGAAGGTCTTGCGGCAAAACTGGCCGAAGCGGGCGGCCGTCTGGAGCGCGACACGCTGGCCTCGATTTCGAGGCAACCGGTGTGCCGCAGGCACGAATCAGCTGCGAACTGCGCCCGGCCACGCGCCGGGCCGCACGCTCGAGGCAGTGATGGCCCCGTAGGCCGTGATGCCGAGCGCCACGCCGATGAAGTGGCCTTCCAGCCCCAACCCGGCCACATTGGCCAGCCACCAGCCGCCGCCCACCGCGAGGCCGATGCGCGCCAAGGCCGCCAGCACGGGCCAGCGCATGCGGCCGGCACCCATCGAGGCGAAGTACATCGCCATGCCGAGGCCAAAGCCGCCGAAGGCCGGCCCGGTGAAGCCGAGTGCGCGGGCGGCGATGTCGGCCACGGCCGCATCGCGGGTGAACAGCTGCGCAAAGCCCAAGGGCACCAGGCCCACGCCCAGGCCGATGACGCCGGTGACGGCAAACGACAGCAAGCCGCCGACCCAGGCGGTGCGGCGTGCCGTCGGCCAATCGCCCCCACCCACCGCCCGGCCGACCAGCGCCGTGAGCGCCGAACCGACGCCGAAGGCCAGCGGCACGACCAGGAACTCGAGGCGAGCCGCGATGCCGTAGGCGGCCACCGCGACCACACCGTGGCTGCGCAACTGCGCGGTCACGAGGATGGTGGTGAGGTTCGCGAGGGTGGCGAGCACACAGGCCACGGTGCCGACCGCGAGGATGCGCTTGAACAGCTCACCCGACGGCCGCGCGCGCAGCGACGGGACGAAGCCCGCGCCGCCGCGCATCACTGCGAAAGCCATCGCGATCGCTGCCGCCCACGACACCAGCGCCAGCGCGGCACCCACGCCGGCCAGGCCGAAGCCCGCCGGCTCGGCCAGCACCCAGGCCAGGAACGGGAACACGATCCACATCAGCACCAGCGTGCGCGCCGCGAGCGCATGGCGACCGCCGCCGCGCAGCACCGACGCCAGCGTGTTGGCCAGCCAGACCGGGATCGCGCCGGCGCCGAACAGCCACACCGCGTACGCCGTCGCCGCGTCGGCTGCGGCCGGCCCGGCCACGGCGGCGAGCATGGGGCGGGCGAACACCGAGAGGCCGATCGCGAAGAGCAAGCCACCGACCAGGGCGATGATGAGCGCGTGCAGCACCAGGGCAGACGCTTCGTCCACGCGCTTGGCGCCCAAGGCGCGCGCCACGGCCGACACCACGCCGCCGCCCATCGCGCCGGCCGACATCTGCTGCAGCAACAACGCGAAGGGCAGCAGCACGGCCCAGCCGGCCAATGCTGCCGTGCCCTGCCTTGCAGCGAGCGCTGTTTCAGCGAGCTGCGCTGCGACCTGCAGCACCGCCAGCAAGGAGGTGGGCGCCGCCAGCGCGAGCACCTGCTTCAGCAGAGCGCGGGCAGGCGCCGCAGGCGCGACGGTCATGGAAGCCACCATCGGTCGATGGTATCGGCGTGCGCTTCAATGCGTGTGCCGAAGGCGACACGTCAGCCGGCGGTCGCTTCGTCCCAGCGCTGCATGGCTTGCAAGGCGGTCTCGCACGCCGACGCGGGCAAGAAGGATGCGATGGCCGCGTTGCGCATCAACTGTCCCACCTGCGTGAGGCTCAAGCCCAGCTGGTCGTGCAGGGCCTGCAACTCGTGGCTCAAGGTCACGCCCGACATCAGGCGGTTGTCGGTGGAACACGACACCGACAACCCGGCCTCGACCATCGCGCCGATCGGGTGCGTGGCGATCGACGTGGCCGCGCCGGTGTGCACGTTGCTGCTGGGGCAAACCTCGAAGTGCAGGCCGAGCGCCTTCGCCTGCGCAACCCAATCGGCCGTCTGCTCGGCGCTGTCACCTCGCATGATGTTGACGCCGTGGCCGATGCGGCGCGGGCCGATCGACGCGGCCTCCAGCACGCGCGAGCCGACATCGGCCTCGCCGGCGTGGCAGGTGAGCCCGAGGCCGGCGTCGCGGGCCCGGGCGAAGGCCTTGGCATGCGGCGTTGGCGGGAAGCCATGCTCGGCGCCCGCCAAGTCGAAGGCGATGACGCCCTTGCCGGCGTAGCGGGCAGCGAGATTGGCGGCGCGCAGCGTCTCGTCGGGTGAATCGGTGCGCATCGCACAGACGATCAGCCCGCTGGGCAACGCGCTTCGGCGCAAGCCGCTGACCAGTGCCTCGACGACGGCCTCGCCCGACAGGCCGTGCGGCTCCAGCAGCAGCGGCGCCATGCGGAACTCGGCCATCACGCAGCCGTCGAGCCGGGCATCCTCGGCCGCCTCGAAGGCCACGCGCTCGCAGGCCTCGGCCGAGGCCATCGCGGCGACCGTGAGCGAGAAGCCGAGTAGGTAGCGCACGAGGCTGCCCGAGTCGGCGTTCGCATGCATCCACGCGGCCAGGGCCGTGGCATCTTCTGCCGGCACGCTGATTCCGCGAGCCCGGCACAGCTCGAGCAGCGTCTGCGGCCGCAGGCCACCGTCGAGGTGCTCGTGGAGCAAGACCTTCGGCAGCGCGGTCCAGTCCGGAGAATCGGCATGAGGCAAGGTCGGGATGGTCAAGGCGGCTTCTTTCTGTCTTTCTTGGTGACCGTGCAGTGCACACAGTCTCGGCGGGACAGCGCAGGAAATGCGCCAGCCCTTCATCAATCAGTACTGGCCCCAAGCAAGCCGGCCGCGGGCCTGGTTCCTGCTTATCGTGTCAACGGCAAACGTTTGCGCATCGTTTGGATGCATCATTGCATCTTCACGTCCTTCTCCCAACTCGTTAACGCAAAAACCATGAACATCTTCTTGCGATTCGGATTGCTGGCCACTGTCTTGAGCGTGAGCCTGTCGGCCACGGCCGATCCTGCGGTTGTCTATGACATGGGCGGCAAGTTCGACAAGTCGTTCAACGAGGCCGCGTACCAGGGCCTCGAGAAGTGGAAGAAGGACACCGGCAAGGGCTACCTCGAGTTCGAGATCGCCAACGAAGGCCAGCGCGAACAGGCCTTGCGCCGCATGGCCGAGCGAGGCGCCAACCCGATCATCGGCGTCGGCTTCAACCAGGCCGCGGCGATCGAGAAGGTGGCCAAGGAATTCCCGAAGCTGCAATTCGCCATCATCGACATGGTGGTGCAGCTGCCCAACGTGCAATCGGTGCTGTTCAAGGAACAGGAAGGCAGCTTCCTGGTCGGCGTGCTGGCCGCGCAGGCGAGCAAGACAAACAAGGTCGGCTTCGTCGGTGGCATGGACATCCCGCTGATCCGCAAATTCCGCTGCGGCTATGAGCAGGGCGCGAAGTACGCCAACCCGAAGACCGAGGTGTTCTCGAACATGACGGGCACCACCCACACCGCCTGGTCCGACCCGGCACGTGGCGGCGAGCTGGCCAAGGCGCAGTTCGGCAAGGGCGCCGACGTGATCTTCGCCGCGGCCGGCGGCACCGGCATCGGCGTGTACCAGGCCGCCAAAGACGCCGGCAAGCTGGCCATCGGCGTCGACAGCAACCAGAACTACCTGCAGCCGGGCACCATGCTCACGTCGATGGTCAAGCGCATCGACCTCGCGGTCTACCAGATCGCCAACGGCGTGAAGCCCGGCATCACCGTGCTGGGCCTGAAGGAAGGCGGCGTCGACTACTCGCTCGACGACTACAACACCAAGCTCATCACGCCCGACATGAAGAAGAAGGTCGAAGCCGCCAAGGCCGACATCGTCGCCGGCAAGATCAAGGTCGTCGACTACATGACGGACAACGCTTGCAAATTCTGAGAACACGCCCGCCTTCCCGTGGCCGTTCGCTGACGAGCATTCTTCTTGAGCACGATTAAGCATGTCGCCGCGCGAGCGGGGGTGTCCTTCACCACCGTCTCGCACGTGCTGAACGGCACCCGCCGCGTCAGCGATTCGGCGCGCCAGCGTGTCGAGCAGGCCATCGCCGAGATGGGCTACTCGCCGAGCGCCGTCGCGCGTTCGCTGAAGATGAGCGAGACCAGCATCATCGGCGTGCTGGTGCCCAACATCATCAACCCCTTCTTCGCCGAGCTCACGCGCGGCATCGAAGACTGCTGCCGCCAGACCGACTACTCGGTCTTCCTCTGCAACTCCGACGACGACCCCGAGCGCCAGGCGCGCTACCTGCAAACGCTACTCGAGCGTCGCGTCGACGGCCTGTTGCTCGCGGCTGCGGCGGGTGAGGCCTCGGCCCTGGCAAAGCGCCTGGAGTCGGCCCGCGTGCCGACGGTCGTCGTCGACCGTGGCATTGCCGGGTTGACGACCGCCGATCTGGTGCGCGTGGATCACCAGGGCGGGGCGCACATGGCGGTGTCGCACCTGCTGTCGCTCGGCCACCGGTCCATCGCGTGCCTGTCGGGCCCGTCGCAGTTCGCGGTCAGCCGCGCACGGGTCGCGGGTTGGCGCCAGGCGATGGACGAAGCACAGATCCCGATCCAAGACGGCTGGCTGCTGGAAGGCGACTTCAGTGCGGCCGTCGGCCATGAGCTGACTCGCAAGCTGCTGACCCAGGGCGGCATCACCGCCGTCTTCGCGAGCAACGACTTGCTGGCCATCGGCGCGATACGTGCGGCGGCCGAGATGGGCGTGGCAGTGCCGTATGCGCTGTCGGTGATCGGCTTCGACGGCATTGACCTGGGCAGCTATGTGTTCCCGGCCCTGACGACGGTCGGCCACCCGATCCGCGCACTCGGCGAGACCGCTGCCCAGGTGCTGATCGACCGCATAGCCGACGGCCCGGAAGAGACGCGCGAAGTGGTGCTGCCTTCGCAGCTGTTCCTGCGTGAATCCACCGGGCCGCGGCGCGCTTTCTGAGCGCAGGCTGGTGTCGTGAATGCGATGAACTCCATGACCGATTCGTCCTCCGCCGTGGCCGTGCGCATGGCCGGCATCAACAAGCGCTTCGGTGCGGTGCTGGCCAATGCCGACGTGAACCTGCGCGTGCTGTCAGGCACGGTGCACGGCCTGGTCGGCGAGAACGGGGCCGGCAAGAGCACGCTGATGTCGGTGCTGTACGGCTTCTATGGCGCCGACAGCGGCAGCATCGAGGTCTTCGGCCAGCCGGCGCGCATCCGCAATGCCCACGAGGCGATCGCGCTCGGCCTCGGCATGGTGCACCAGCACTTCATGCTGGTCGACACCTTGAGCGCGATCGAGAACGTGATGCTCGGCGCCGAGCCGCACGTGCTGCTGCGCCGTGCCGATGCGGTGGTGCGCGCCAAGCTCGACCAGCTGATGGCGTCGACCGGGCTGCGCGTGAGCCTCGATGCACTGGTCGGTGACCTGTCGGTGGGTGACCGGCAGCGGCTGGAGATCCTGAAGGCGCTGTACCGCGGTGCGCGCATCCTGATCCTCGACGAGCCCACGGCCGTGCTCACGCCGCAGGAGACGGAGCAGTTGTTCGACGTGCTCGCCCGCCTGCGCGAACAGGGCACGACCATCATCCTGATCACTCACAAGCTGAAAGAAGTGATGCGGCTGTGCGACCACGTCACCGTGATGCGCGGCGGCCGCGTGGTGCATGAATGCGCGATCGCGCAGGCCTCGATCGCCCAGCTCGCCGAAGCGATGGTCGGACGCAAGGTCAACATCGGCCGCCAGGGCGACGTGCTCGCCGCCGCCGGCGAGGTGGTGCTGCAAGCCAAGGGGCTGGCGCTGCGCGACGCGATGAAGGTGACGCGCCTGCACAAGCTCGACCTGACGCTGCGCGCCGGCGAGATCGTCGGCGTGGCCGGTGTCGCGGGCAACGGGCAAAGCGAGCTGCTCGAGCTGTTGTCGGGCTTGCGCGCGCCGGATGCCGGCCAGCTGCAGCTGGGCACCACTCGCTTCGAACCCGGCCACTGGCTCGACCCGCGCACGGCCCGCCACCTGGGCCTCGCCCACGTGCCCGAAGACCGGCATGCTCGCGCGATGGTGATGGACTTCGCCGCCTGGGAATCGGCCGTACTCGGCTATGAAGAACAGCCCGCCTACAGCCGCGCCGGCTGGATGCTTCACCGCCGCATGCGCGAAGCCACGGCCGCACTGATGGAGCGCTTCGACGTGCGCCCGCGCGATGTGTCGCTCGTCAGTGCCAAGTTCTCCGGCGGCAACCAGCAGAAGCTGGTGCTGGCGCGCGAGATCGGCCAGGCGCCGCGCGTGCTGCTGGTCGGCCAGCCAACACGCGGGGTCGACATCGGCGCGATCGAATTCATCCACGCGCAACTGCGTGCGCTGCGCGATGCGGGCTGCGCGCTGCTGGTGGTGTCGAGCGAGCTGGACGAAATCCTCGTGTTGTCCGATCGTGTGCTGGTGATGAACGAAGGGCGCATCACCGGCGAGCTGCCGATCGCCGAATGCAACGAAGCGCAGATCGGGCTGCTGATGTGCATGACCGAAAGCGCCTCTGACAGCCCGACGCAAATCGCCGAAGGTGCGGCCGCATGAACTCATCCCTGCCACTGCCGCGCTGGGCCGATGTGCTGCTGATGCCCATCCTCAACCTCGCCATCGCGCTGGCGGCAGCGGCGCTGGTGGTCATGCTCGTCGGGCAGAGCCCACGCGAGGTGATGCCGGTGCTGGTGAAGGGCGCGTTCGGTTCGGCGCGCGGCCTGAGCTACACGATGTACTACGCGACCAGCTTCATCTTCACCGGGCTCGCGGTGGCGGTCGCGTTCCACGGCGGGCTCTTCAACATCGGTGCCGAGGGCCAGGCCACGATCGGCGGGCTGGGCACCGGGCTGGTGGCGATGTGGCTGTCGCAAAAACTGCCGGCACCGGTGCTGCTGCCGCTGATGCTGCTCGGCGGCGCACTGTTCGGCATGGCCTGGGCGGCCGTGCCGGCCTACCTGCAGGCCTACCGCGGCAGCCACGTGGTGATTACCACCATCATGTTCAACTTTCTCGCGAGCACGCTGCTGGTCTACCTGCTGGTCAACCACCTGAAGTCGGCGGGCGACATGTCGATCGAGACCGCGCCGTTCGGCCCTGCAGCCCACCTGCCAGGCATGCACGAGGCGCTGGCGTGGCTGGGCATCGAGTGGCCGTCGTCGCCGCTCAACGTCAGCCTGATCCTCGCGCTGCTCGCAGCCGCCGGCGTGTACGCATTGCTGTGGCACAGCCGGGCCGGCTACCGCCTGCGCGCGGTGGGGTCGAGCGAAGGCGCTGCAGCCTACGCCGGCATCAACCCGAAGCACCAGGTGATCATCGCGATGGGCTTGTCAGGGGCACTGGCCGGCATGGTCGGCATGAACGAAGTCGCCGGCGTCAACGGCAAGCTGCTGCTCGACTTCGTCGGCGGCGCGGGCTTCACCGGCATTGCCGTTGCGGTGATGGGGCGCAACCACCCGGTCGGCATCGTGCTGGCGAGCGTGTTGTTCGGTGCGCTGTTCCAGGGTGGCGCCGAGGTGGCGTTCGACGTACCCGGTTTCAGCCGCGACATGGTCGTGATGCTGCAAGGCTTCATCGTGCTGTTCTCGGGTGCGATGGCGTACGTGATCGCACCGTGGGTGGCCGTGGTGTTGCACCGCTTCGGCGGCAGCCACCGCGCGGCCGAGGGCACGAAGGTGCCGGGAGCGAGCCTTGGATAGCGAACTGATCGGCGCATTGCTCGCCTCGACGCTGCGGGTCGCCACGCCGCTGATCCTGTGCGCACTCGCAGGGTTGTTCTCCGAGCGCTCGGGCGTGGTCGACATCGGGCTCGAAGGCAAGATGCTGTTCGCTGCCTTCGCAGCCGGCGCCAGCGGCGCGGCCTTCGGCTCGACCAGCCTCGCTCTGCTGTTCGCGATGGGCTCGGGCGTGCTGTTGTCGTGGCTGCACGGCTTCGCGTGTGTGAGCCACCGCGGCGACCAGGTGGTGTCCGGCGTCGCGATCAACATCCTGGCGCTGGGGCTCACGGTGGTGCTGGGCCTGGCCTGGTTCCACCAAGGCGGGCAGACGCCGCCGCTCAGCAACCAGGTGCGGCTGCAATCGATCTGGCCCGGCGCGGCTGCCGCGCTGCAAGGCATTCCCTTCATCGGCCCCGTGCTCGGCGACGGGCTGCTCAGCCACAACGCACTCGTCTACGCGGCGCTGCTGCTCGTAGGCGCTGCATGGTGGACGCTGTACCGCACGCGCTTCGGCCTGCGCCTGCGTGCGGTCGGCGAGAACCCGCACATGGTCGACGCGGCCGGCGTGTCGGTGATCCGCCTGCGTTATGCCGCCCTCACGCTCAACGGCCTGCTGTGCGGCTTGGCCGGCAGCTATCTGGTGCTGGCGCAGAGCGCCGCCTTCGCGCCGAACATGACGGCCGGCCGCGGTTTCATGGCACTCGCGGCGCTGATCTTCGGCAACTGGCGGCCGGTGCCGGCGCTGTTCGCCTGCCTGCTGTTCGGCTTTCTCGACGCCACCGCGATCCGCCTGCAGGGCGTGAGCCTGCCCGGCATCGGCGAGGTGCCTGTACAGGCCGTGCAGGCTTTGCCTTATCTGTTGACGGTCATCCTGCTGGCGGGTTTCATTGGCAAGCCCGCCATGCCGCGGGCGCTGGGTCGGCCCTATCTCAAAGAACGCTGAACCATGTCCAAGAACGTGTTGCTCACTGACGCCCAGCAGGCACAGCTGCTTCAAGCCGCGCGCGATGCGCAGACGCGCGCCTACGCCCCCTATTCGCAGTTTCGTGTCGGCGCCGCGGTGCTCGACGAGCAAGGGCGCATCCACGCCGGCTGCAATGTCGAGAACGCAGCCTATCCCGAAGGCGTGTGCGCCGAGGCCGGCGCCTTGAGCGCGATGGTGCTCGCAGGCGGCAGCAAGGCGCGGGCCCTCGTCGTCGTGGGCAGCGGTGCTGCGCTGGTCACGCCCTGCGGCGGCTGCCGGCAGAAGCTGCGCGAGT
>Ga0307513_10001841_pt1 | contig 30107 bp, 24 predicted proteins | sample 15_EM_MG_FD_202174 | JGI IMG/M metagenome (GOLD analysis project Ga0307513, IMG submission 202174) | Populus trichocarpa ectomycorrhiza microbial communities from riparian zone in the Pacific Northwest, United States - 15_EM | ecosystem: Host-associated > Plants > Roots > Unclassified | place... | reverse complement strand
CCTAAGGGAAATGCGGACGCACGAAGAATTTGGAGAGTATTTGGAGTAAACTAAATAACGAAGCCACTGGTAATGTTCAAACTGAGGTTGGAAATACCTCACCTTGAGCAAAAGAACCAGATGCAGCGTCGCGCCTTCTCGTCAAGTTACCTCTCGATGTTGTCTTCGAGTATTTTTTATTCAATAGAATTGAGCTATACTTTATACCAGGTCCATTGTGCCCGACACCTCCAAAGTACACTGCTTGGTCGCCATTTCGAAGGAGAGGAAATTTATCTATTAATAATATCTGAAGAGGCCTTCACAGTCGGTCATCCATGCCCCAGTCGACGAGGCTAAGGTCATGAGTTGGAAGATAACACTGCGGATATTTCAGGTGAGGGTAAACAGCAAGCATATTCTTTGAACGTACCCTTCAAGTTGGCCACATTTTTTTTCGATCGCTCTCATTACACGAGATCCGACACCCGCAACTTATTTCTCGTGATACTTGAGCTTGATGACTGAGCCTCGCTCAGTGCTATCCTATCATTCGAAGGGTGGAACACTGATAAGCACAACGGAGTTAGTAGTGATAAGGATAAATTTGCGAGTGTTCCACCTCGAACCAAACATCAAAACAATCCCAGAAACAAAGGAGGAAAGGGGGGAGACAAGTCCATGGGGTTCTGGGAACTCAAGCAGTGTCGGTACATTCCTTGCCTGCCAAACTCAATCAAGACTTTTCCACCGTCCCGGGCTTCACATACAAAGTTGGTGTGTTATCCAGCCACCACCGTCTTTACGAACGGTTTACACCTTGACCAAAGAACCGCATGGAAGTCAATCGTCCGCAGCAGGACTCAGTTATTCGGATACCACCCGTGCAGAACAGTAAAATGAGTACTCAACCGGCGGAGGCAAGGGCGTTGGGGCTTCGGGGTTGAACTTGGAGGATGCTTTAACTGAAACGGCATACGTCCATGACAGGTCGGCGCGGTCGCATAGCGGCGGGGGAGGTGCGGATGCGTGTTGGTTCAACACCTATCTATATTACCCTGTTAGTCGATGGTCAACTAACAGATTAATATACATAGATTTCTGGGTCATCGCTAGGTCAATGGAGTGTGCAGATTCTGATAGACCATTTCGCGTGAAATACGTTGTGAGCTTCGAACGGTCCGACGACAGTCGACTCGACACCCACCCAAAAGACCGCGAATTGAATCATCGCCCCGCAGGGATGTAGGATTTAGAGAATGATATCCTTGAATATTCTAAAAGCGGGGCCCATTCCAAGATCACCTTTTACGTCAACGGCGGGTAGGCCTTGCGCCATTACGTAGCATGAGGTGTTTCCCTGACATTTAGAGCTTAATTAAAGTAGAAGCAAACAACTTATAAGAAGTCTTCTTTCCAACGCGCACCGCACAGCGCACATTGGTAGATAATTCTAAGGGTCCAATAAGTTAAATAAAGGCCTAACTAAGGCATGCTCAGCCCAAATGCCTATATGAAACTAGATATCCTGGTAAGTTTGTTAAGATCAGATATCAGCGTAAATATCTGGAGTTGACACCTACCATTGCTTATCTTCGAGTATACCAACCATGAGTGATGGACCGTGGGAACGTTGATGGGAAGTGTTGAACGTTGAACGTTGAACCTGCAAGACCTCTTCCCATCACCATCTTTACTGAAGGGCCACCGCATGCATCTCATATTGACACCAATCACCCATTTCCCATATCTGCCTCTTACGAAGACAAGTCGATCGCCCAACATCTACTACGTCAATGGACTCGGAAATGCTAGCTCTTCCAACTTATGACCTCACCAGCTTCTGTGTTCGTAATACAGACCTTCTTGACTCTCATTATTCTCTTTCGGCATTAGTCTTCACGGGCTCCCTTGAAATTGCCCCCGCCGTCCATTCAAGATCACGAGGGTTTGGTACGAGCATCGTCACTCTGCTTGCCGTGGAATATATCATGTCGTCTGCACTGAGTACCGTCTTGGATGAGTCACTTTTGTTCGATAATCTGTGATTCCCTCGCTTTTTTTCATCTCTTACCACCCATTGAACTCATGTGGCCGACGTCAGCTTTCTACGGAATGATCAATCTTTTGTCATCGCTGCCACACGGATCTGGAGCTGATGCTCTTCTGAAATACACGAAATCGTGAGCCGTTCATTGAATCTAACCCTCTAATAGGAGCCCATGCCTTTTTAGTCAGCCTGCTCCAGATTTTCTGCTCGCATGTTTCGTCTTCTTGAGGTTTCGATTGTTCCGTTAAACCACGACACGCTACTGTAAGTGATGCTTATTTTACTGCATTCCTTCCAACTAACAGCCCATTGAGGTTATGTACCTCTCAGCGTGCCCTGAACGGATCAACCTCAACACCGACGAGCTGACCGCTTTCTCTCTTCATTTCCTTAACGATGTCTCTGCTGGACCCAGTTGCGGTTCCTTACACCAACCTTATTGTCTTGTTCATGGTAGACCAGGTCGATCGCGGCGGGCGCGATAGAAAATCGCGGACTCTTCTGTCCCCGCTGCATCCCCGCACCCACGCCCCACCTTTAGCAACCCACCCACCAGCTGGAGAGTGGTATGCATGTTATATTAAAAGGATGTTTTAGATGAGTGTCCATGGGCGAGCCCTCAGTATGATGGTCAGCGATTTTGGGCGAGGTAAGTGTTCTTTACTTCTCTCGTTCTGTATCGTTGTTATATTTCTACCCTCTTATGCACCATACGCCCCTTCGTTTATCTTTTCTTCCCATGTTTTCTTCCTGTAGGACATTTGCTGACGTTGCCCTTCCATTCGCTAGGTGACTAGTGCTGGTGTCAATTAATAATCTCGCGAGCACAACGCAATTTTCTCTCCAGAACTTCGAAGCAAAGTGTGGGATCAGGTTCAATTGAAGTGCCACATGCGCCATTAGACGATTTGCGAAAGCCTGTGCTCGCACTAGAGGATAGAGCCCCCATTGCGACGACACCCAATCACCCCTATCGTTACCTACCCACCGCTGAACTCCCGCTGTACCGCTTTGCTTGACCTAATTCGTGGATCGCCTCATTGACGTACTCCAAAGGCAGATTTGTTATGCACACCCTAGCCCGAAATCCAACGACCAATGCCCCGACGTGCATGAAGCAGATGCGATCAAAGGCGCCGAGATTGTACTGTCTTTCACTGTGCGACTCGCCTTTGGCATGCTGGTGTATTCATTTAGGTTGCTTTGTTTCTTTGGACAGGAGCGTACCTTTATAATTTTTTGGGTTAGTATTTTGTGTCGACCGCCGCAAGGGAGTTATTCGGGTTCCAGCAGACGAGCGCTATGTCTAAGGCGTACGTTGCAGCCTTTCAGCGTTCTAGAATTTTTTGGTTCCTCATGTGCGCCATATTCATGTGGACTATTCTTACGTTCTATAGACGGCGACGCCTACCGGTGATATGTATTCCGAATTTTCGCAAAACGAAGTTCTTGCGTAGCTCACCCGGTTCGCTCTCAAACCTCCTCGTCTTACTGCTATGCACTCTATTCCGGCAAATCTGATTCCAGACTGTTCGTGCACCTCGTGGGGGAAACAGCGGGTTTGTTGAGCAGTGTCAAGCCGTATAAAGAACTCGCGATGTACAACCAACCACACGATGCCGTTCGTCGTTGAACTGTTCATCACGAACCACGAGTGGAGTGTTGTGTGATCGGTGAAGGGCAAAAGGAAGGATCTGGCCCCGAAAACAGCTTCCCATACCCGACATACCAGCGACCACCTGTCTACACTACTTTTCATTATTTAAGAGCACGCTACCCTCCGCCGATGATTAGGTACCGTCCCTCCCCAGACACCGCCCGCAGCATAACTCCACTTATACGTCTGCATTCTTAAAGGATCCGCCGTTGGGACAGAAGACGGCCCTCAACTCGTTTATGTTGGGTCGAGTGAAGGTGCCATTGTATTGTTTGGGAAGGAAGGATTGAAGCTCTGTTGTTCGTTTCGATTACTTATCGTTCATTCATTCGTTGACTGTTCTCACACTGATATCTTGTTTAGTTACGTAGCTCATTTCCCCTGGTTCGGAATCAGCGTCAACGCCGCGGGGGCTGGTGGTGCATACAAAGATCATGGTGCGCTGCCTTCTTTGCCCTGTTATATACCGTTTCTTTTCATCTTTCACCTTGTATTTCTCGCTCCTTCCAATCCTCTGGTCCAATTGTATTGGATGGAAATAATATTTGCATCAACGTGCGTACAGAAAACACCATCTCGGCTACCCTTTACAATTTATCTGCTCTCTAGGTCATCCGCTACAACTTGATGAATTCTTCTGAGCTCGTAGTTTGCCAATTACCTGTGCCGGAGCTTGAAACGAGAGCGACATCGGTGATACATGTATACCATTTTAATGATGAGTATCTATCGAGGATCCTGAAGGTCATCCACCAGTATTTCGAATATTCTCAAACACCCGTACTCGCTCACAAACTGTTATATTTTAAAGATTCCAAGACCACTTTGAGAGTACCCTCTTCTCGGTGTCGGGCAGTCTTGTATATCTTCTGGTACTGCTGGTTGTGAGGAGTTCTCGCATAGGAAACCAACAAGGGCGAACGGGTATGGATAATCCAATCACAGATCTCAACAACCAAAAATCCAGCACGTGTCGAGCAAGGAAATTACACAGGCGACAAGCAGGCAACAGGACGATGAAACAGGAGTTGTAGGGCGATGAACCTAGAGTGGGTACTGCTTCACGTTCCTTCTTACCTTTTAATAATCAGCCTCACTCGCTATTTTTTTTTACAGATACGCATCCGGGTATCCGCAAGTTCTCGGCGGTGGAATGTGCGTCTTATTTGTGGTACGCCTACGGAGCATGGACAGCAATAAGATAACTCTCGACACACGACCATGACGACGAGGGTCAGGCAAACGATGCAAGATTTATAGCTGATACGGGATTAGATTGAGCCTAAGAACAAGTCATTTAGGCCATCGAAATCGGATGCTTTTATTTGCTTTATCGCAACATGCCAGCAAAAAAACAAAAATCTAAAAAAAAATTCCAGAAAGCACACGTAGAAAAATGCCTAAGCTAGCCGAGAGACGACCTCTTTGTTGCTGAGAATTTTATTGGCTCCAGGCGATTGAGGATTCTGGTGTCATCATCACGAAGATGATTTGTGTTCAGTTCCGTCAGTCCATCTGCCCAAACAGGGGTTGCTTCTGTCCGGGCACGAATGTGAAGAATGACACGGCTTGTGAGAATTGAGTGTAGCATAAGCTCCATCCTAAGTTTGGATCCTAAGTACTTGTTTGGCCAAGTGAACTGGCCGCTTACGGTGTGATGAGGAGTATGTACTGAGGCTAACATTCCAACGTTAATTGCAGGAGAGTCGAATAGAGGTCACCAACTTACAGAAAGTATTGGGGTGACGAGGAGATTGATAGAAGAGAGGACTAATAAACATCATCAGTACTAGTCCATTCATTCACAGCACAGGACCTGCCGAAGAGAAACAGATAATAGATAACACCTGTGGTTCAGCATTAGTGGATGCAACATCAACTAAATAGTGTCTTACCGTCGCGATACACAACTCTGATTAAGGCGCTGTTTCCACTAGATCGGACTGAGACAATGAATGTGAAATATATTATCAGATTCCAGAATTGCTCACATGCTTGGATGCCAGGTACCAGCATGAGTATCAACATCACTGCCTTTCTATCAGAGGGGAGAGACCGAGCATATTCAGATATACTTACGAGTATCCCAGACAATCACTACAACCCATAGACCAAGAAGGTAATAGTTGTTGGCGTGGATCGTCAAACAGCCCTTGAATCCTGGATATGGTGGGTCACTAACTACAGCGAAATAAATCAGGCACCATAGGTTAAGGACCATGACTACTGACACGCAATAGAATTGAGAAACATAAATAGAATGACGAATCCTGGAGTCCAAACAAGGACGAACAGGATTGGAAGAATAACGGATAGACGCTGGTTCCGTTTCCACACGGCCCATGTTCGTAGCGTGAGGATAACTGTTAGACATCGATATATGCCACTAAAAATAGGGAATCAAGGCTGGACTTACTCTCAGATACAACAACTCCAACAGAGATCATCACTGGCAGCGAAATGAATTCCCAATATATCAATTTAGGAGACAATTTACGAACCTCCACAGGCATAGTACATCTTTCGACATGCAGCCTTGGTAAAACTCCCCCCCGTTTGATCTACAAAATAAGTTAGGTTAATGGCCCGGGGATAGAGGATGCATCGGACTTACAGTAGGTGATAAGGAAAACGGTGTCAATAAATGGCAAGTAGCGTTGAAAAAGGTACAGCCCCTTCATGACAGTCCACTTGGATTTCCACACCAGATCGACCTCCATTCTGAACGTAAGGATGTAGTCCCAAACAAACATCGTAGAGGCGGCGACTGTGGTGGAAATAAGAACAGTTTAAATTGTTTGTAAAATGGCAGGACTAACGATCGAATTTCTTGTTCAGTCGCAAATTTTGATCAGATGGGCGAGAATGGAACTGAAAGAAAACTCACTGCTACCAATCTCATAGCAGTCAATCCACTAATCAACGAGGCCAGCGGATCTCTACCAGCCATGATAATAAATTAGTTTTGCAGCTGTGGTTAAAGATATGGTTTGCCTCAAGCTCAGGTGAAGGGTAATACTGAAGGGTACTGAAGAAACGAGGGGAAAAGTCCGGTTGTAACGGCCGTTATCATAACGAAGGGCCTTTTAAATGTCCTTCGTTTATGGCATGTTCATTAGGCCCCGTCTGTTCATTCCCACCTCCCTGGCTCGTTCCAAAGGTCTTGAAGAGGAACGCCCACAGTTTATGTAAGCCTTCTCGAGCTGTCATTCGGAATCTCCCGAGATCTTTCGGCATGACGGCTGCCTCCCGATTTGATATGTATGGGCTGCCGGGAAAGGAAGTATAAAAAGGTCCAGACCGTTGACTGCCTGATGCGGGATCCCCATGGCTACTAATTCTTTAATTTCTTATGCATCGTGTAACTGTGTTGGTGCAGCGGTAGATAGCGCCACCATTTCGAATCTTCCAGGTTTTGCGGCCTTGGGTTCGACTCCTTGGGTTTCTTCTAATTTTACCCCCCTCCGTGTTGGAATATCCGGAGGCTGTGCGAGCGTGCGCAATGCGCCGCTATCCCCGGAATTTCCTCATTCTTATTGTTTTCTTTCATTCTTCGGGCTGTAGGCCCTTATTTATCTTTCTCTGCTTTTATTCTGTAGTCTACAGTATGTAGTCGAGATCTTGTATTGTAGCTATTCATCCGTTTGTCCTGTGGGGACAACCGGAAATCTTATCTTTTATCTTATCTGATTTTAACACTCCGATGACTTTTTCATGTGTTTCCGTGGTTGTGGAAATAAAGTTTTTTTTTTTCTCACCTGGTTACTCATAAATTATTTCCCACAAAGTGTGGTTAGGGTTTTTTTCACAAAAAAATCGAAGGTCTACTGTAATTGTACCTATGTAAATTAACTAGGGAGGTAGGGAACTTGATATTTGACGCATTGAAGATAATTCGAACTCCGTGCCCTGCCGGGACGCCGAGGGAAAGTCCTGGATGACAGCAAGGTGACAGGGAAGCTCGAGAAGGCTTACAAAACTGTGGGCGGACTTGGTGTCCCTTGATGGGTTACAACAAATCGAAGTAACACACAGAATCGCAGATTGAACCAGCCGTGCACAGCAACCATGAGAACGATTTGCACCGACTGCGCCGGCAGCGCCGCTACTGACTGATTTAATCTTGTTCATCACATCAATCTCTGTACGTCGACTCAATGCAAGCCATCCTATTTCGCCCCTTTCTAACACATGCGCACCGGCACCAGCACCAGCACCAGCACCACTGAATCTGTGCTTTCGATCTGCTGAGTTGGGGTCGCTTGCCGGAGTAAGATACTCGTGTACGAGCGAAAAATTCTTGCGATGAACGTGATACAGAAGATTGATGGGATGGTGACGGAGATGGTGTTCGTTCCGTGACGCCGAAGCTTTCCAAATTCCAATCACCGGTCTTTTCGAGGAAGATCTCGCCCCCTTCACCACTGACGAGGATGTGGGTATTTCCAGATCTCGGACGCGTATATGAGTACGTACAAATGTGTTGGCCATTTTCGTCTGCTGTAGTTGCGGTTGCCGACAGGGATAAGGTTGATGAGTTTCGCACAAAGGTCACGGGGTTGTGTTCGGCACCTGTATGGAAAGAAGGCCTCAACTCTCGAAGTTGACACATAATTTCTTCATCGCATCCAAATCACGGCGCGCGGAGAGTCCCGGAATTAGTTACAAGTATAAATATTGCTCAAAGGATGATGAATAGGTCACGGTCTATGTCACCAAGTTGGCCGAGGATCAGAAAAATAATAAATCATGGCAATCATGGCACGAAATCCAAAGATGGGAACACGAAGCTAAAGTCCAACCACAAAAACCAGAGACTCTGAGGACGAAGATCCGTTCCCACAGGGAAAGCTGCCAAAGACCTGTTGGACGTTTCCCTGATAGTTCCGACCCCAGCGGTACGATATGTAATGAGCGCTCGTAGAATTTAAACGTGATTCCGAGGGTGATATCGTCCCATATGACGGCTTATGCCTGTGGAAACCCCACCCTTGAAAGTTGGATCGTCCATGGCACATTTGATAGGTTTGATTGGGTTAGTCCCACTCTGCATTATAAATAATAAAGGCCGTTAGTATTTCGTCATCTCAACATCATCTGGACTATTCCCCTGGTTTCATAGTACCTTCCTCCCGGCTCGAATTAAACCACCTCTAAGACTGAAGAATAATTATCATGATAGTACCAGTATAAGGGCTGAGAAAGTCCCCGAAATGGGGGAGCAAATTTCACAGTCTTCGCCCAGGCCCCAAGTGGGTTCGTGATTATCACTGATGAGTCGGTGACAGATGATCGAGAACTAAACGATGAAACCTTCGGAACCCATCTTCTAAGGCTGGTCAATTATGTCTCCATGAATGATGACATTTTGTTTCCAGATGTCAGCGGAGAGTATTCTAGATGTGATCATAACGAGATGCCTTGTCAAATGACCAGGAATCGCATCGCTGGTACACACCTCAGTCATCTATGTAGTTTCAGGCATGTGGATGTAGATAAAAACGGAATCTAACCAAAATGCTAATTAAATACCGCCCAGAGGAGAAAATACTGTATTTTCAGGATATAGTTCTATGAGGACCTTTGCTTGGTGCGAACAAGGCAGGGTCAGCTTTTTAAGCTTGAATAAATATCGGAACAACCAATGCACGCTGCCGAGGCCTCCGAGTCTGCTATGATTGGTCGGCCCTTTTAGGATTTTCCGTTCAAATCCCTACCTAAAACAAATCAGTTATTTGCATGTTTTTATTGGAAGAGTACAAATATGCAACAGACGAGCATGGCATATACAAAGGGTGAATGTGTAAAGATAATGTTTCGAGCGTAACCACATCGAAAAATATATACCGACCGACAACCATGAAATCAAAATGCATGAGAGGATACTTATAATTATAAGGAAATCGGACCAATGGATCAAGGGTTCTTGCGCAAAAAGGGCGGAGATGAAATCAAGGATACATAGATAGCTCACGACCTTGGCAGCGAGATCATACTGCTCATCGCACGAGGCGGCGGCGCACGGGGGACCTGAGTGTGACCCTTGACCTGCGCTTCCATCTTGACGCGCTGTGTTAGCATATCATCATCCTTCAGCTTGACAGAGTTGCAGGCAGGAGTGATTGAGGAGGGTGGAGTAGGAGCGCAAGAAACGATTCCTCTAACGTAGTTTCCAGAATCCGCCATCGGCAACAGCTTACGAGTGCGAGCGCGACACGAAGAAGGAACGGAACACCTAGGAATTCGTCAAATAAGATTTAAAGGGGGATGAACGAGCACATTAACAACTCACCTTCGAATAAAAATATATATCCCAGACCCTGTTCAAATATCCGAGTGGAAGGCTCCCTACGAACAGTGTGGAAAACCTAAACGAAAGAAAGTCTATATAAACACAACATCAAAGGAAGGAAGCGAGAAAATGGCATAACACCAGGGGCACACATTCGTCCCGGTAGAACACCCATATCGACAAAATCCTTCCTGCCGACCTGCGGGTCATTCGTTTCCAAAGCACATGAGAATAGAGCTGTATCGACTTCCATCTGTGTCGTCGAAATAGAAAAGTAGGGTTGAATGTGCCTATCCATGATCGACACGAAAACCCAGAATGCATCTTCTTCAGGTGAGAAAAGTAACAGTCGCCCCGCAATTAACGTCAAGCCTAACGAAAACGAGGAGTTAATGCTACACTCGATAATGTATAAGATGGCAGAACCTACCCATGGAATGCTGAATATCCGGAACCATGTTCAAATACGCCTGGAGGAGAACCAACACTGATCCTTGCGCTGGTGCGGCTGATCCTGGAAATATCTCTCGATACCCCGTTCGACATCTGTCGACGCCGGTACTCTCCCACAAAGCTGCGGACACACGCCTGGAACATACCGGGCCTTACCATTAGTGAAGTAGGACCAAACAAGATATCGCACAGAGGATGAGACACCGTCTAGGAGAAGCTTCTTGACTTTTTTGGACTTGTGTGATTGCGACGCAGGCGGGGACGACATCCACTTGAGCTCGCGATTTAGCTGCGCCTCAATCGAGGACTCAGAGTCGGTCGTACGGAAGGAGCTTTGGCGCTGGATGGGCCGTGGAGAGTTGAGCACTTGCGAACCCGAGTCATTTGTTATAGAAACAGCGTCAATCTCCACCTTTTGGGAAGATGAGGATGATATTATTTGGATTCCTTACTTGAAGTGAAGATTTACGACCCGGCGGGATCCCCCCAAGTGGAGACACCGTAGACGGCGACGACACTGGTGTGCTTCGCGCGTTTGGGAGTGGCCATGAGCTACATTGGGACCAAAATGAGAACTCGAGGAAGCCTATCAGGAAAACATGAGGGCCGTCTTTGGGCATCTTTGAAGTCTTTAAAAAGATCTAAAGATCTCAAATACACTGAGACCCCACGTCTTTCGGGAGACAGGTACTGGTCCTTGTTGACGAAACATGGCCGATGTCCCCCCCACCCTTCCTAGCTGTGCTGTATGATTCGTTAAGTTGAGTGGAGTAAAGATAGTAGATAGTCGTGTACTAACCTAGGATGTAAAAGACTGCGCCATACCACCACTCGTAACAAATCCCCGGGTTGGCAGTTCATCTATATCCCTTCCTGTTGGTGCAGGGAGAGAAATGTATCGTCGAAGACATGGCCATGGTCATGTCTATAGCGGATCGGCTCCCTCTCGTGGTCGAAATGGATTCGAACTTCCCTCGTAGTCGTTGTATCTGAGATCATGTACTGGTAAATGAGGTGCCTGACTTGAGTGATACCCGTGGCGATGAGGGGTGTGCGTCCTGATCAACTGCTGTAATTTCACCGCTGACTGACAACAACAACGCGCAGAAACATTCTCAAGGACCTTCATCATGATCACATCGTACGATACCACGACAGATACGTCAACAGAGATTCTGGAATCCTCTATATTCTCATGGAATACTGCAGCGGTGGCGACCTTTCCACCATCATCAATCAAGCGATGAAACAGAACCGGCCAATACCCGAAGACACCATCTGGCACTATTTCGTCCAAATTCTCCAAGCGTTGCGCCATTGCCATCACCCCAATGATAATATAAGACCAGCGAATGGGTCTGCGATTACTGGCGGCCCTATCGATGCAGACGGAGGCACCCGACGAGTTCAAATTCTGCATCGCGATCTTAAACCGGATAATGGTTTGTCCTCATACATTGCAAACCGCCGTTTCTCTAATTATTTTCCTCCAGTATTTCTCGACGAGAACAATGCGGTCAAATTAGGAGATTTTGGCCTCTCAAAAGCACTCGTACAGGCGAGTTTTGCGAGCACCTATGTTGGGGTACGTAACTGCCATGGTCTAATTCCCGCATTTGCTCATCTATTTTTGACAGACTCCATACTACATGTCACCTGAGATGATGCAAGAAAGGTCATACGACTCCAAATCGGACATCTGGTCATTGGGCTGTCTCATTTACGAGCTTTGCGCGCTCAAACCACCATTCCATGAAGCCAAGACACACTCCGAATTGAGCATTTTTATTCGGTACGTTCACATCTTTGTTTCTTTCGCGTTATTTATTTGTTTAACAGGAATGGCCGGATACCACCGCTCCCTCGAGGATACTCACAAGCACTTACGTCGGTTATCAAGTCCATGCTGAACCTCAACGTGAGTTCTCCCAATTTCTTATAGATTCTAGTTACCAACTCCGCATCTAGCCTGCTATGCGCCCATCCGCCCTTCAACTCCTCCAACATGAACGACTCGAGTTATTCAACCGACTCGCTGACGCTGAGAAAATGTAAGGCCAGTTAAACTCCATCGAAGCTCAGTCTTAACCGACTTTCTGGCTCAGGTTCTCAGTTATAAAAGCTCATCGCGACGCCGTAACAGCCAAAGAACGCGAAATTCTGGCGCGGGAACAGGCGCTCCTCCAGAATGAACAGTGATTCACGTCACTCCTCAGCCAGAAAGATGAGGAGATAACCTACCTCCAACAGCTCGTATCGCAGCTCCAACAACAGCAAGAGCAATTCTCCGAGGTCGCAGTTAAGCAGGGCGTTGCCCGACGAGAAGAGGAGCTACGTGTGCTGGTGATGAAACGGGAGGAAGAGGTCGCCGTTGCTATCGCGAAGCGTGAGGAGGAGATAATGGAGGCTGTGCGCAACCGCGAGGCGGAGGTGGATGCTGCGTGTCTCCAGCGCGAGGAGCTGATCAGGACAGAGGTCGATGCCCGGATTCAATGGGTCCTCGCAAAGGAGAGCGAGTTGAAGGCAGAGGAGATGCGGCTAGAGGAGGTGAAAAGGGAGTTGGAGGAGACTGTGAAGGTGCAGCGGCGAAGTGCAGCGGCCACCACAACGGCAAAAGGTTCGTTGAGCTGTCTTATTCGGGTTTTCGACTGTGCTCATGGGTTCGAAATTGTCCTGTAGGCCGGAAGGAGAAACGCCCTCTTGAAGAGGTAAAAAACCTTTTCGAACCGATGACCAGGACGGCACAGGTTACTCCTATTCAACAACACGGCCGACGAAAACTTGACCCTCAAGCCACATCCAAATCTACCCCTTCCATGTGACATGCCGCTTCGGTGGAAACACCACCTTCACGCCCCATTTCTATGGATTATATGCCCTCGGCGATGAAGGGTGTCGTTCTCACTTCGACGGGTGAAATACTCGCCACACCCACACCCGCCGAACTCGTCAATTTGTTCAAATGTTCTCCCAAGGTGGGGCTGAATTTCGGCAAGATCTTTGACTTTGAGGAGGGTGATAGCGGAGAGAAGACGGTTCAAGACCAACACGAAGATGACGGTGCCAGTCCGCCCCCCAGTCCGAGCTCGAGGAAGGAGAGAGCGAAAGACAAGAATAAGGACCAGGACGACGCATTGTCGGGGAATTCGACTTCTTCGTCGGATACGAGTGCGGCGAACACCAGAAAGCGGCCAATTGTCATAGCAGTACCTCCACCGACGAGGATCCGTCGACCCTCGATACGCTCTTCCCACCGTGCTTCGTGCTGTCAGCCCGCAACATTAACTACATCCACCTCGGATCCCGCTGGGTTCAATGACATCGACGACAATGGCACGTCGACGTCCAATGGGCATGGTCAGGCGAAACCACTTCCACACCCACATTTAAGACCATCAGGGAGTAGCTCCAACCTCGCAGCCGCCGTTGCTGTCGCCAGGTCACTACCGATTCTGGTACCGAAGAGCCATCCTTCGCCCGAGTATGATTTCGCGGATGAGGAAAACCTGCCTAGTCCATTTTTGAAGAGAGTGGATAAGGCCGCAGCGAAAGATGTTGCTGTTGCTGCGGCGGCGCCGTCGAGTTCGATTCCTTCGAATGGGGTTGAGACCTCTGGGCCCAGCTCAAGTTCCAAGGGGCCACAGTTGGCTCATGGTGGATCAGGACTAGGATTGTCATCGGTGTCGGTGTCGTCGAAAGTGAAGAGGCGAGGTAGTAGTGGGTTATTGCTGAGGGCTGTTGCTGCTGCGAACAATATTTGACGAGGGACCCCATCGACGTCGGCTTCGACCTCCGTCGTACCTATGAAGATGAATGGGCAAACGGCGTGAAAGGTTCGCCTGTCTCGATTCAACTACATACGTCAGATCCTATCCTTAATGATACTCTTCGATTCTCCGTAGATCCTACCAAACGCTACTAATTTAAAGAATTTGTTAATACTCGGAATGGCGACCACAAACAGAGCTCGTTCAGTGGAGAAGACATCCTGATTGGGCTAAGTCTTTCGCGGCTTTGAAGAGAAGCTCGGACCACCTGAACACGCTGTTGGAAGGTGGCGAAGAGGGGTGATACAATGTTGTTGGAGCATAGTATGACGGGTCTTGCTGTCAAGTATGGCGACATTCAGCTGGGGATGTTTATATCCCCAAGAGGGGTTTTATGCCATGCGACAGATGTATGTTCCTCGTCGAGTCTTGATGTTAACTTTGTTCATAGTATATTTTTGGATAGCCATCTGCATCGTCGAGCGCTTGTTCTGGATCGCTAGATTATTGGAGATGCATCCAGTGAAAAGCTGGAGTGAACTCTAAACAGGCCGTTTCTTTAACGCTTAGGAGCCTCGTTCCTTATCTTCCAGTGCATCTCGTGTCTGTTCCATAAACGGAATTTTTGCTCTTACCACTGGGACATGTTTGATCGACCGAGATTATGAAATTCTCGCATTCGAAGCTGGAACTGATGAGGCTGATGACCCTAACTAGCCTAACATGTCTGAAATCCTCTACTGCCCTGCCTTCGCACCTACATGGCATGCACTGCCCAATCCTCGAACATGGTGCCATTCAGTTATTCCAAATTTCCGATACATGGCAAGCGTATTTCTATACCACCATTGGTTCGGACGCCGATTCTGAATTGATCGCCAACTAAACATCAATCGCAACTTCGTTCGTTGAAATTTCTCGATAGTAGGATATACACGAGGTCCGAAGTACAGTTCTAGAGCATTTACAGACTTCATTCGTCCGTGAGTAGGCCTAGTTCAAATGAACTTGCTGTAGGATATTCTTGAGATCTGGAGAGGCGAGAACGTCGTTTTGATCAATAGAGTCTCGGCACTGGTTGTCGTAAGTGGCTTGTTGATCAACCCGATATTCAATAGATTGGAAGCGATGGGACAAGTATCATTCATAATCCAAGGGATATTATAGATGAGGGATTCATCTATAATTCCTGGAATTATGGATTGCACGATGCGCGATCCATAATCCGAGGGATATTATAGATGAGGAACCGATCCATAATGTCCCAAAGATTCAAGTGTGTCGGAATGGGCATTCATAATGCAAAAGAAATTATGGATGAGGGATAAATTTATAATGTCCCAAGGATTATGGATCCCGAGCAACGACAATGGGCGCCATCCATAATCTGAGAGTGATTATAGATGACGGGTGCATGTATATTTAATATTTATACAACTATTATACATGACGAGTGAACTATCTATAATGGTGGTGCAAGTATAAAAGAGGAATGGTGGGATAATGTCCGCTGTACGACAGCGATCTATAAAATAGATGACTCGATAGTTGTTGGGCAATTATCTAGCCTGCCAAACTCTGGTGGAGGAATAACATTATCGGCTAGATACTAGTCTTGTACTTCAAAAGACTCTTGATGAATTTCAAACAACCGCTTTTTCGTGTATTTTCCGGCAGGAGAAGGGGTATGAGAAGATGGTGGATAAATAAACTCGCTTCACGCCGGTCCAACTCCGTCTCTCACTCCATATGATGGAGGCAAGCATTTTAGATATATTGGGCATAACATTAGGTAAAATGAAAGAAACGGAATACACTTAACGAAGCAGTATGTACGAGTTCAGTAGGGTGGCGATGGTTGCATCCGTGAGGCTTGAGAGGGACGTAGTCGGTGACTGGACCTGCGGTGATTGAAGATAGTGGACGTGGACGTCGGGCTGCGTCAGCAAGGTCATCGAGGCGTTTGGGCAGATGGAGGCAGTACCACTGCCAGTAGGTTGGTGGGTGATTGAGTAGTTGAAGAACAAAGAAAACGTTCGAGAACTTCCATGTTGGGAATTCAACATGACCATGTGATGTCGGAGTTCTAACGAACTTCATCGCAACTCCCACCTCTACAGTCTTATCGGTCTCCTCAACGCCTCGAGAAATGTATTGTAAGTACATTTCATTGTTCTTCTTTATTTCATTTTACTAATTTTATGTGTTTACAGGATTCGGACTTCACGACGCGAACGAACAGCACCCGTCGTGTGCCCCCTTCCAACTCAAAGGCTGTGGACTGACATTTGGATTCTCGAATGGTCTCCGGGTAGACAGAGCACGAGGGGAACCCAGGGTGCGGGAGACCTGAAAGGTGCATCGTGAAACGACACTTCCCTCTTTTTCGCTGTTCAACCTACAACTCACCTAGGCCAGGTCCACCTGCAGCGACATCGTCGATGGTGCTCCATCGCGCCCCCACCTCTCAGTGCCCACCCCAACATCCAACGGTCCCAACTTCGACGACGATATGGCGCCACCTCAACTGGTTGCCGCGAGCCCACCATACTGGAGTTGTAATGCTTTGTCGCCTCCATCGCCGCTGCCTTTGCAACCACCACAACCCGCTGCCTCCTTTGCCATTTACACAGCTCCATCCACAGCCGTCAACACAGTAGCGTCACGGTTGTTTGGGGTGGTATGACCCTCGCAGATGGTTACCCAAACGTCATTTGACGTTGTGTGTGCATCGGCGAGGCCTTTGCCAACATCTCATCCTTTAGTCACTATCCCGACCACAAGTAGCATAGACTCTCGGGTTTTGGCATACTCCCTACCCAGGAGATGCGTCTTGTTCTCTTTCCTCCTGCTTGAGTTCATCGAAGACAGTGCTGGTAAGCCGTTGGTTATCTTCCAGAGTGCTCATTGTGGTCGTTGTAGCCCTTCGACGCCCCGTGTCCTCCGACCAATGGAGTCGCAACAGTAAGTAAACAATTCTCTTTTTCCTCTCATACTTGTTCTCTTTGCTCCATATTTTCTCATTCATTTGGCGCTTGCGTTGTCTGTCTGCAAATATAGCTAACGCGTTTTGGGTTTTTTTTTTGTGCAGATTTTGCTTAAATCCGCCGGATCTCTTGCTCATTCTTGGACCACCCCCTTGACGCGGTTGGCGCAGGCTCACCACCACAACCCCATTCACTTCCATCAACACGAGTGGTGCACTGCACTTGATGACGAAGACGGTCAAGGACGCCTGGCGCCGAAAGGAAGTGGTGTCCATTTTGTTTTTAGATGTGAAGGGCGCCTTCCCCAGCGTCGCAGTCGATAGGCTCATACACAACATGCGAGCGAAAGGGATACCGGTTCAGTACACAGAATGGATGCAACGTCGACTTGCGGATCGCCACACAACTCTATTTTTCGATGACCATCAGTCAGAAAGGTTTGCAATCGACAACGGGCTTGACCAGGGTGACCCCTACTCGGTAATTTGCTACCTACTGTACAACGCTGGTCTCCTCGAAATCCCTATCCCATTCATCCACGAGACAATCCTACTCTTCGTGGATGATGCGACGGCAATTGTGGCTGGAAAGACTTTTGAGGACACCCACCGGATGCTGAGAGCGATCATGGAACGGAGAGGAGGGATTTTCGAATGGGCGAAGGAACACAACTGCGGGTTTGGGGTGGAGAAATTTCAGCTTCTGGATCTCACGAAGAAGACGATTGCGCACACTTTCATCGCCAATCGCCAGGCACCGACACCACGCCCCAATCTCAGACTCGGAAATCATATCATCAAGTCGAAGGCATCAGCGAAATTCCTGGGGGTCATCGTCGACAACACTCTGAACTGGAAAGAGCAGGCAGCCGCAGCGCTGGGAAAGGGCCATGACTGGGTGCTCCAGTTCGGCAGGTTGGCACAGCCTACGAAAGGGGCTTCAAGGGCGAATATGCGGAGATTCTACCTCACGATAGCAGTTCCGCGGATGCTATACGCAGCGGATATCTTTCTCACACCACTAACGAGACGAACGACAGTGAATCTAGGGAGAAATGGGAGGGCAGTCATCAACAAGTTGGCTGGGGTTCAGAGACGAGCGGCACTCAACATAACGGGAGGGATGCGATCATCCCCAACAGATGCGCTAGATGTCCTCGCAAATATTCTACCTTTTGAACTACTGGTGAAGCAGAACCGTAAACAGGCAGCGCTACGCCTCGCCACACTGCCGGAAACTCACCCACTCAGTACACCCGTCATTGGCGCCGCACGCCGTTTTGTCAAATCGCACGCAACACCCCTACATCACCTGTTGCACGAACTTGGCAGAGACCCAAAAACCCTGGAGGTGATCCGCGCGGCGAGACGCACGAACAAATGGAAGGCAGCTTTCACCACTGAGATGGCGAAGACAAGAGAGGACGCGGAAGCGGCAGAGCTACAGGACAGAGAGGGCCGTGACAGTGTTAGAGTTTATACGGATGGGTCAGGTCTAGGTGGAGAGATTGGGGCAGCGGCAGTGTTGTATAGGGGGGAGACGGAGAAGGGGCAGAAGAGGTATCACCTTGGGACGATAGAGGAGCACACGGTGTATGAGGGAGAGTGCATGAGGGTTCTTTTGGGGTTGGAGCTGATGAAGCAACAACGGAACATCCGGAACGTCAACATGTATATTGACAGCCAGGCAGTGATACAGGCCGCAACAAGCAACAAACCAGCTCCGGGACACTATCTCCTTGACGAGGTCCACAAACAATACTGCATAGTGCGGAAGATGCACGGCAACATGGATATGATAGTTAGGTGGTCACCAGGACACTCAGGTATCCCAGGCAACGAGGCAGCCGATAAAGCAGCGCGTGAAGCAGCCGAAGGCAATACCACAACGATGAGACACCTCCCGCGGCTCCTCAAAAATGGGCTACCACATAGCAGGTCAGCGGCATGACAAACCGACCGACGAAGCTCAAAGGAAATGGCGGCCGCACTGTGGAAACGCTCTACACGCTACGAGAGGATCAACTATCTGGTACCGGACCTCCCACGGCAGAGCTATTTTACGGCCATCGCGAAACTGTCACAAAAACACACCAGTATCATTACCCAGATCATAACGGGACACATACCACTCGCTAGACACCTCCATCAGATAAATAAGGCCGACTCTCCGATATGCCCGTGCTGTCATGAACATGAGGAGACAGTAGCGCACTTCGTCCTACACTGCCCAACTCATCGGACAGCACAAACGACTCTCTTCGAAGGGATGCCCCGCTCAGACAGAAATCTGCCATACCTGCTATCAACCAAGGAAGCGAGAGCCCACCTCCTGAATTTCATTGCCCGCACCACCCGCTTGCGATCAGTTTTTGGCGACATACCACTAGTGAATGACATGTAGGCAGAAGAGACAACGAGTTTTATTTCATTATTATTATTATTTACACGCACTCATTATGTAGTGCTTGTGTGCCGTTTACGGCCCACTAGCTGCCCAGGACGCTTGATACCACGAAGGTTCATTTAGACAAGTAATTACGCGCGTGTATTTCTCTACCATATGGTCTGCCACACAGGAGAATAAAAGAGGATTTAAAAAAAAAAAAAAAAGAAAAACACGAGTGGTGTGACCACGGCTGTAGCTGCTGTGGCCCATTCGCCTCCTCTATGAACACGGCTCTTCGTCGTCATTACCGCCACTTCTATTGCCGTTGACTCCATTTTGTGGAAGCGGTTTCGCGCTCTCGATGGGATTCTCAACACCCGACGCCGTCCACCAGCTGGATTTGATGACGGCGCAATACGAGGAGCAGATCTCCACCTTGATCAAGACACCACCCTCACTATTATCCACAGCAACAGCAACGCCCTCATTCAGGACCCAAGTCTCCTCGACCCTGCCCGTTATTTCCATACACTTTGCCACATCACGGTCATGCCCTTAATCTTTGCTCGTCCCGTCGTCGTTCATGCCAATTTTGTTCTAATTTCATTGTTTTATGCAGATTTTACCGTCACCCAGCCTTGACTATTGCAACCCTCGAGCCACCGTTGAAACAACACGATATGAAGACCAAATCCAGTACTCAAAGACTGGCGGTGAGTGAATAACAATGAGGATGAGGAGAAAGACACGACACCGAGGGAAGGGCGTGTTGGCGTAAGCGAGAATTGGAGGATTTCTGTGTCCATGACGAGGAAAGCGACCAGTTGCTTAACGGGTACGTCCCTTTGTTCTCGTTTCTCCACGTTCCTCTTCCTTTTCGCTGATGCGGCTACCGCAGCCCCAACACCTCAACCTCTGTCACTGGAGTCGCTGCTTCCGCGGCCTATCAACCATCTCTTTCGCCGCTATCGATGCGGCTCCGAGTTTACAGTGCGGTTGTCACCTCCTTCACCACTGATGACGCGACTGTTGACGCCTTTAATGCCTTTACTGTCGTTGACGTGGCACTGCACGTTTTCCCCCGGACTGACACTGTTCTTGTAAAATATCAGTACTAATATAATTTCTTGAAATGTAGTTACTAGCCCATCGTTCATTATTACACATTCAAGTGCACGAAAATAAACCTTGATATACAGTCATCCACCAGCTAATGATACACCACCATCCAATGATACACTTTTGTAACATTAATAACTTCCTTAAAAATGCATATCTTTTTATGAAACAAATTTTCTTCAATACCTGTATATATTCCCCACCCACAGTTAAAATTTGGTGAGGATTGGATAAATTGCAAGTGCAGTCTATCTCAATCAAAAGTAGGTATTTTGCAGATTCAGCCAAAAAGTGTCCCACCACCCAATGATACACCTATGTTTTGGGAATTTCTCAACGGCAGCTTATCCAAATCTTCTGAAATTTGGAAGGTATCAAATAGACATATTATAAAAAATTACTGTATAGTTTTTGTAGCCCAAAAAACTATTCTCAAATTTAAAAACCATTTTAAATGTTTCGGTGTATCATTTGCCGGTGGATGACTGTATACTTCTAATATCATCGAAAATCCTATTATTGACTTGGATTCAATTCGTGTCGGCTTTGTACGTGAAAATAAAAGTGGACTATTGTAATTCTATGGAAGACATGCAGACAGCTACAAACCGCTACCTAGGCCACTAACAAGACTATGTAGTGATACCAGGGCTATTGGCACTACGGATAAGGTCACATGGTGTGTGTAACCTGGGCGGCACGTAGCTTTTTCCTGTTTCCTGACATGAGGTGGGTTCGGATGCTGTACCATTTACTGTGTCACAGATGTCGGGGACAGACAATGAAGGGTGTCATTGTTGGCTTTGGCAAGGCTGTACTTGAAGCTCCTGCCTGAGATGGACTTTCAACAAATGTTGTCGCTGCGCTTGTCGAATCAGATGTACTTACCAACACGGTCCATGGCACATGACAATGATGTGCCATTGCATGCCGGAGGGTGCCACTAATTTTCCGAAATCTGCTGGATAGGTTGGCAGTTAGGGCAGTTAAGCTCTGACTGCCGGAAGGCAGCCGAGGTACGGGTACCCATTTGGGGAGTGTGTTGTTCTTTGGTATGTCCTCGTGATGGGGTGCTTACCACCGACAATACTCCTACTTGGCGGGATGCGCACCAATCCATCCCATGGGTTGCCTACTCTGACGATCCCTAATTTATAAATCAGTACATTGGCAAGGAGACCGGGGCCAAAGCCAGTTTCGTGGTATAAATATCCCAGCAGGAGTGGATAACAAACGCATCCCCTCCAAGCTTCAACTTCAAAGGTAAGGGAAAGGAACCCCTTTGCGTTGAATATCGCTGACTTGGTCTTCCCCATGGAAAAAAGATGGTTACTTTCAGTAAACTTCCAGGGATAGTCGCCCTCTGCATTGTTGTCTTCACCAAGACTCTCGGTTCAGCTGCCCCTGTACCCAATGGTGGCGCCGCTCAGGCTGGTGTCTCCAAATCCACTTCCGCGAGTGGTGGCGGCAGTATGGCACCAGTCGGTGATGAAAATGTGTACGTCCAAGTCCTAAAAAACTTCATCAATGGTGGCTAATTTAGCCTTTCAAGTCGCGCAATCCAAAACATCGACCACCTTCTCCAGTCAGCTGCTGGAAAGGCAAGTGCGGGGAAGAAGTAGAGTAGTGAGTTCCGTCGATTGGCCGTGCTCAAGAACCTCCAGCTGATGATAGTATTCCAAAGATCCGCTATCTACTTACTCTGGGATTCAGTTGCGGGGGCATTGAATGTATCGGCATCTTTCAGACACCTCGATTCGGAAAGATTGCACGGCAGAAAATTGGGGTCGCCGCTGACTTGAAACTTGAAGCCTGAGCTCTGGATGACGCTTTACACTTTAAACTTGGTACATAACGGCTATGAATAATGCAGAACGTTTTTGTACAAACTGCGACCCGACATGGCTTCCTTTAGCCGCACGAAGACATTCAATACGAGGGCAAAGCTAAAGTTCGATCGGCCAGAATGATTGAATCTCTGTCAGCTTCTTCGTCAACTCAGCAAATCAGTAATCACCGCGGACGTCCATCCACCAGCCTGAAATGAGTGCTTCGCCATTGATTCCACGGTCTTCTCCGCTGACAGCCAGCGCCTAACACCAGTGACCATATATTCCGTCGTCGACAATTCAATTTGAATTTTGCAGATTCTGCATCCTGGGTCCTGTGTAGTTAGGTGCAATATGGCACAAGAATTTTTTTGTGCAGCAGCCGCAGTCTTCTCGGGTCGGGCGTCAATCTGAAAGCCTACCCTGTAGTATGTAGGTAATAGCCGTCTCACCAGAGGCTTCTACGCGCGCAAAAGGTATATATATGCGATAGTGTGTGAAGAGATGACCGCGTCTCCTTTCTCTACGATGCCCACCTCTACCATATGTTCAAACAATTCATGACACCATGAGCGAGCGGTATTAACTATCAGCTTCAAGCGTACCGGCCCCCTTTTCGAATTCTTCTCGGAATATCCAACATTCCACTACAATTCCAATGCATCCCCGACATCCGAGTTCTACAGGATGTGCGATCATTTCGACTGGGTCCGTGATGATGATGACTGTGAAGACGCCTTCCAATCGTTTCGAATCGCATTAACGAATGAATTCAATACACAATATGGAACGGATGTCGACAACCTTGCCGCGTGGCAAAAACTTTGCATTCGTTTAGGCGTCGACCCCGTCCCTTCGAAGATTAAGGAATGTCGCGAAGTATGTTCCCACTGTTGTCAGAATCATTAGACTCGGACTGACATGCAAATGTGGCAACACAGATAGTCACCACCACCCATGTGAATCTGGTCGATTTGGTCGCTACTTCGGGCACTGTCGATATTTTCAGCAGCGTTGAAGAGTTGAGCGCGTATTCAAAAGCAGAAAGAAAAATATTTCCCCGCGAGGACGCCTATGCTGGGGAGCTCCTCAGATATTTACTTCGTCATATCATGGATCCTTCAAAAGACTCTGGCCGAGGATCGGGGGGTCGTGGTCAATTTCGCCGAGGAAAGGGTAGAGGTAGAAGAGGAAGGAGTCGTCATCATAATGCTTGACAAGAATAATAGTAGTCCCTTTACCGCGACTTAAAATGCCATGCTGGGTCCTCTCGAGGCCAATGAAAAAGTTTCTCCTGAAGCCAGATGACCATGTTCGTCTATCAGATTGAAATGCTGGCTGTACAGTCATCCACCAGCTAATGATACACCACCATCCAATGATACACTTTTGTAACATTAATAACTTCCTTAAAAATGCATATCTTTTTATGAAACAAATTTTCTTCAATACCTGTATATATTCCCCACCCACAGTTAAAATTTGGTGAGGATTGGATAAATTGCAAGTGCAGTCTATCTCAATCAAAAGTAGGTATTTTGCAGATTCAGCCAAAAAGTGTCCCACCACCCAATGATACACCTATGTTTTGGGAATTTCTCAATGGCAGCTTATCCAAATCTTCTGAAATTTGGAAGGTATCAAATAGACATATTATAAAAAATTACTGTATAGTTTTTGTAGCCCAAAAAACTATTCTCAAATTTAAAAACCATTTTAAATATTTCGGTGTATCATTTGCCGGTGGATGACTGTACCCACAATCGCCTTGAACTCCAAGTCTCCAACTTACGTAATTCACATCAAATCAACTGAACCATATATAACACTTTCACGACGAATGGAATTTGGCCCACTGAGAAAGGTCGTAGCGGGGTTGGGAGCAGGCTTTCAGTCCTTCCTTCATTCTGAGCACAAAAAGCAACGATGCCCGGGCCCTCGTCCTCGTTTTTTCCCTTGCTAATAAGACTCTGTTTTCTGTCGGACTCGCTGCTGATGGTGCCAGAAGATCTGTGCTCTATCCCACTGCTGGATTGGCAACCCAGATTGGGTAGCAGCAGAAATAGGCCTATGAGAGTCGAGACATCATTCGGTGAAATAAACATACATACATACTCACCCGGCATCCGTTCAATGTTTCAGAATCCACTGAACCAAGCTACCTCCTTTTCTTCAGGACCACCAACATATTGCCAACATAACGCATGAACCCACAACGCCCGGCAGAAAAACGCCCATATCCCCATATTATAATTCACATATCGCCTACAATGAATATTAAAATAACTCAGCGTCCCAGTGGAAGTAGTGCCGGCAGCACTGGATTGTCAGGCAGAAAAATGGTCCTGGAAATCATGTCTTTCTTCCTTCCCCTTGCATGCTTTCCACTGGCCGACCTATTTTTTCGTGCTTTCTGGGCTGGGCGACCTTCGAACGACCTCCCTTTCCCCCCGGTTGTTCTTTCACTTGTGACAGGGGGGGCGTCCATGCTTATTACGTGCGGAATGATCGCGCTGGGACTCACCAACGCGGCGTACCTCTACTTTAGCTGCGCCAACTTCTCCTACATAATATTGTTCCTTTTTGGTTGGTTATTCATAATTTCATCCTGAGCTTCTTCCAAATTACATTTTGACACCTCTCATGCAGGAAATGTCGCAAGTCTCGCCGATGCGCCGTCAATGCCGGACGTTTCACCACAGAACTGGGGGGTCAATTTCTATTATTTCAGTATCTTCTTTACACTCTTCCAATTCGCCCTTACCTCGGCCCTGCGACGAAGTGGGGGAAGCGACGAAGACCTTGGACTATTCGGTCGACATGTGGATTTTATTTGGAGCCGCCTTACGAACAGCAACGGCGGCGGTGGAGTCGACCTTACTTTGGCTGGAAACCAAGCGGTTATTGAGCAGTCAACTGGTCCACCTGCGCATAATGTCCATCATTATGTAAGTTCTCCGAGACATTCTTCTTATCCTTACACCCTTCTTATCACTGACGAAAGGTTTTACAGTCCAGCACCGGATTAGTGGAGCAAGCTGTAAACGAAGTGCTAGGGAGAGGTTTGGTGTTGAGGAGGTCTGGAGCAAAGGGTGATTAAAGCTTCCATATCTCGCATTTCATAAACGAAACCTCTTACTGGCAATGGAACATGTTTAATTAAGCGACCGGCTCGATTATGGGATTCTCGCATTCGAAGCTAAAACTTCTCATGAGGCCGACGGTATTGAAGTGCTGTTGATGACGTAGTTAGTCCTTCGGACGGAAAAGTGGCTCGTTAGGCAGGCAGTCGGAGGTGCCCGGGTTGAAAGGTCATCGATCAGGGTGAGCTCTAACACACAATGCAATCGATCTCATCTTCGACACCAGACACTAAATCAATAACTATTTATTTACTAAGATCCGATGGAAATTCAAGTTGACGGTGTGTTGATGGCCTTAACCAGGGTCCAGCCCAACATGTATGAAATCCTCCACCACCCTGCGCCTAGATCATAGATGGTATGTACTTGTGCAGAGCCACTCGGTTATTCTGAATTTCCAACACATGGCAAGCATATTTTTATATACCACCATTGATCTAAGAGGGCAACTCAACACCGATCCCACTCTCGTTCGTCGAACTTTGCAATTTCTCGACAGAGGAGAGGGTATACATGAGGTCCGGAGTATAGTTCTAGGGTTATGAACCTCATTCGCCCGTGAGCGCGCCTAGTTCAAATACCAATTGCTATAGGATATTCGTGAGAGTCTGAGAACTAGATTTGGAAGTACTACGGCAGAAAATTCCGGCCGGTTCCTCAAGCCCGGATGTCTAGTCTGAACAAGTTAGTACTACTAGAACAACATTTTAACGTAAACTACGATATCCTATCCTTTCCTGATTCTCTTCTTTTTCCCGTTTGGTGTTCACAACACGGCTTCCTCATCCGCATTCAGCACGAGTTATCTTTAACGCTTGGGTATCGCTAGATTGTTAGATGAATTTACGGCAGTATAGGCCCGTTATCGATGTCGTTCGTTACGACGTCAAATCATGGATCTCCATCAGGCGGACATGAGCACTTCATTTATCCGGTGACAGCCCCGTGTCAGAGGCCATATATGCAATTAATTTGAGTTTTGCAGATTCCGCATCGCGAAAAAAATAGTAGGTTCTGCGTAGGTAGATACAAAGGACGGTGAGCTCTACCAATGCGCTGTATATGTAATGTCAAAACCCTTACTAACCCAACGGCCGCAGCATTCCCAGGTTGTGCTTCGTTCTGGAGACCTCTGGAAGCCTGCCCGGTCACTACGTAGGTAATGACTATGTCGCCGGATGCTTCCACGAGCCATAAAGGTACATATATAGGATAGGTGTGAAAATGACCATTCCACCTGCCTCCCTTTCTCCACGATGCCCACCTCCACCGTATGTCCTAAGAAATCCATAAAGCCATGAGCGAGCGGCATTTTAACCATTAGCTACAGGGTACTCGTGCTCTCTTTAGATTCTTCTCTGCGTATACAACATTCACCTACAATCCGAATGCATCAGCGACATCGGAGTTCTATAGGATGTGCGATCATTTCAAGTGGGATAAGAAAAATGCTGCCCGTCAAGACGCACACAAATGGTTTCGAATCGCATTAACAAAGGTTTTTAATGGAAAATATGGAACGAATGTCGAAAACCTTGCTTCGTGGCAATCACTTTGCTCTCGTTTAGGCGTCGACCCCATCCCGTCGGAGATTAAGCAATGTCGTGGAGTACGCCCCTAGGTTGTGAATCATTATAATCGGGCTGACATGCAAGGCAATGCAGATCGTCACCTCCACCCATGTGAATCTCGTCGATCTTGTTGATAATGGTACTGTCAGGATTTTCGATAGCGTCGAAGAGCTGAGCGAGTACTCGAAACAAGAAGGAAAAATCTTTCCCCGTGAGGATGCTCATGCTGGAGAGCTCCTCAGATATCTGCTACGTCAGATTGTGGATCCTTCAAAAGACTCTCGCCGGGGACCGGGACGTCGTGGACAAAATAGTCGAGGAAGAGGCGGTCGTGGGCCTGGAAGAGGTGGTCGTGAGGCTGGAAGAGGTGGTCGCGAGGCTGGAAGAGGAAGGGGTGGCCGTGGGGCTGGAAGAGGAAGGGTCGTTATCACAAGGCCTTAGACCTGACACGGAGAAGAATCATCGTTTCTTTTCCACTACGTTATTTGTGCTGTGTCCTCTCGAGAGCAATAACCAAAGAAGATTTGTTTCTTTTGAAGCCAGATTCAGCGTCGTTTGACTACCGCAAATCGTCGTGATCGATGTCAAGGTGGTCCTCTCATGGCTACGACATCGTCTTGGCTTCCAGTGGCCCTAACATTTCTGTAAGAATGTAACGCGGGTGACAATTGCAAGAAGCGAACCAACCTTTGCCGGCTATGCTACCTCAGTCGCCTCAATATATGTCTTGGACTCCAACTAAAATTATGCGAAATCCACATCAAGTCAACTAAACCATAAATAACACTTTCAGTCCGGGACCTCGAACAAGGCATTACCACGAAGAAACTACCCCTCCTCCTCCCCCTCTTCATCGCTATCATAAGTATTGAACCCCAAATCCCGCACCCCCGAGACAGCAACGAGCAACGGATGATTCGGATCAAACGCCGCCAACATCTTCCCCATATCCTCCAGCGCAAAATCCTCCATCTCCTCCACCAGCGCCATCTCATCGCGATCAAAATCCCCGGCGTGCGATACAGCCCTCGCCGCTCGCGCTTTACGCTTATCAGCGAGAGACTGTAGCTGGCGCTTTGTCGCCTCGATGATGCCTTCGTGGAATTGCTGCGACAGTGCCTCGGGCCCGCCGACGACGCGTAGGGATTCGGAGAAGTATTTGTAGAGGGAAGCGAGGAACGTGGAGTCGTGTTCGGCGCTTATGCAGTTGATAAGTTGGAGGAATGTGGTGGAGACCATTTGGTTCGTAAGCGTGTTGCTCTGCTTGCCGCAGGAGAGGAGCATCGGGATAAGCCTATTTTGGGAGGAAAACGTTAGTTTACGTTCTGGAAGAGGGGCGATGACGTACATGGCACATGATTCTCTCACGCCCTCATGGAAATAAAATCGCAAACAGGGAAGCGTGACTTCTAGAGTCTGTGCCAGATAAGGCGAGAAACGTGCTCCGAGGGTGGAGCAATAAATGACGAGCGTCTCGAAGGCCTGGCACTTTTCGTCCATTATGGAAGTGCGCACGCCGTACGTCTGCCCGTCCAAAACGATGGTTTCCCATCCGTCGCGCTCCTCAGCTTTTTCCAGATCTTCTTCGTCTGAGTGGAAATATATAAAAAAGATTTGATAGAGGAGAAGAATAAACGCACGATAGAGCGACAGATCAGCTTTAGCGCCTGCGGTCGCGAGCAGCGAGGGCATCACCACTGGCAGGTAGCGCTCGAACTCGGGCCCCATCGCCTGGCACACCTTCGCCCACGTTGCGATGAGGTAGTGGCCGAGCTGCGTATCGTTCGGATCTGGAGGGCTTTCTGTATAAATGAATCCACAAGTGAGGGTTTGTTAAATTTCCAGAGGACAAGACGAATAAAGCGACAAACGTTGGATGTGCATGAGCAACTCGACGAGCGTTTCCGCATCAGGGCGGAATACATCAGGGCCAACGGCGATTGCTTAAAGAACGCAGGATCGGTCGGCGTTAGAAAGAACGAAAACGACGCGAGGCGCACCAATCAACCCCGCACATTCCATAGCCTTGACTCTCAGCTTCCTGTAATCCGGCCCATCCGCATTCCGTAGCACATTTAACAACAGCGGCATAATCGTCGGATAGTGCTAACAAACCAAATCAGCCTCATCATTCTACAATCCCCTGCGCTACCAGGAGCACTTGCTCACCTTTGCAAAGGTGACCTCGCTCGCATCCGCAACCATAGCCAAGGTAGTGATCGCCTGCTCCTGCACGTAGCGCCGGACAAGCGCCGGATCACTCGCGGGGTTAAGTAACTTGAGGAGGCGCTCGACGATCGGATCGAGATAAGGCAATAATGTGTCCCGCTCGACGCCTTCGCAGAAGTTGATTAGCGCCGAGGCTGCGTGGGCGTGCACTCTGAAACGAGATGAACGGATATTGAGTTTGATTAGAAGAGAGAGGAAAAGATGAGATGACAACAGACCTCGGCTCGGGATCCTCTAAAGCGGGAATCAACACTGAGAATAATTTTTGGTGGAATCGCTTCTGGATGATCTCCTAAAGATATAAAGAAACGAGAATGGATCATTCAGCTCACGAACAAAAAATGCTCATCAAACAACGAATGGATCCTCACCTCCAAATCCGTACATAGCTGGCCTCTAAAAATAAAATGATCGGTTTACCGACAAGACCGGACACAACGAAAAAAGCCAAAAAAAAAAAGAGATGAAGGAACGATAGCGGAAAGACGAGGTCGAAGCGAACTCGCGGTGAAAAAGAAAGGTAGATGAACTTACATACACTGACATGCAGCGTACCGTACTCGTGGGTGCGAGTCGCTGAACATGGGCGCTACGAGGCTGTGGGTGCGCGGCGAAGGCAGAAAGACTCATCAACATCTTTTTT
>Ga0307513_10001840_pt1 | contig 30118 bp, 26 predicted proteins | sample 15_EM_MG_FD_202174 | JGI IMG/M metagenome (GOLD analysis project Ga0307513, IMG submission 202174) | Populus trichocarpa ectomycorrhiza microbial communities from riparian zone in the Pacific Northwest, United States - 15_EM | ecosystem: Host-associated > Plants > Roots > Unclassified | place... | reverse complement strand
AGCACCGACACTGACCTGGCGATGCGTCGCATCGCCGAGGCAGCAGGTTGGTGGCGCGGCAGCGTGCTCACCGAAGGTGCAGCATCGGCCGATATCACGGCCGAAGCCGCCGCGCTGGCCGAGCGCCGAATCTGCGCAGGCGAAGACCTCGTCGAGGCACTGCTGGCCCTGTGCCGGCCCTCAGCGGCAATCGCCGCCGCCGAACGGCTGCTCCGTCAGTTCCTCTGCGTGCACGACTCGCCGGGCAGCTCACGCGGGCACTGCACCAGGCCGGTCGAGCGGGCTGACGCGCTGGAAGTGTTCGACTCATTCGCCACGATCTGGCTGTACAACTGGGCATCGATCCATGTCGCGACCTGGTCGCACACCACTTGGAGATCCTCCGCAGGCAGGACCGCCGCAGACCCGCGCAGGCGATTCCGAATGCCCGGATGAGTTTCATCGGTCGCCGTACGGAAATGGAACTGGTCTCGGCGGCGCTGAGCCAGTCACGATTGGTCACGGCCGGTCCGCAACGAGTTCGTTGCGAGGCGGTCGCCGCCCGGCTCGACGTCATCGTGTCGCCGGGCAGTCGGTGCGGGCGTCAGGCCGCCGGACGCGCCGCCGGGCGTTCCTCCCGAAGCCACAGCGGCAGGGCCGCGAGCCCGCGCATGATGTGCGGGCCACCGACGCGCCACTCGAGCTGCTCCGGCGGGCAGGCCAGCTCGATGCTCCCGAAGCGGTCGAGCAGGGTGCCGAAGGCGGTCTGGCTCTCGATGCGGGCCAGCGGCATCCCGAGGCAGAAGTGCACGCCGTGACCCCACGCGAAGTGCCGTCCGGCGGGCCGGTCGATGTCCAGGCGGTCCGGATCGGCGATCACGGTGCCGTCGCGGTTCGCGGACGAGACCACAAGGTTGACAGCGCTCCCGCGCGGGATGACGGTGCCCGCCACCTCGACGTCGGCGGTGGTGAACCGCGCGGGCAGCCGCTCCAGAGCGCCCTCGTACCGCAGCAGCTCCTCGGTCGCGGCGGGCAGCAGATCCGGGCGCGAGCGCAGCAGCGCCAGCTGCTCGGGGTGGGCCAGCAGCGCGACGACGGCGTTGCCGATGTGGTTGACGGTAGTTTCGTGGCCGGCAACCAGCAACAGCTTGAGCATCCCCAGCAGCTCGGGCCGCGACAGCTGCTCACCGCGGTCGGGCAGCAGCAGCGCGCTCAGCAGGTCGGGTTGGGCGTCGTGCGGCAGCGCCGGGTCGACGGTCGTGGCCTTGGTGGCGATCAGGTCCGAGAGGAACGCGCCCATCTCCACGTTGCCCCGCCGGCGCGACTCGATGCCCTCGGTTGTCGCTGGTGAGGCGAGCAGCATCCGCGTCCACCCTGCGAAGGCGTGCCGGTCTGCCTCCGGGATGCCCAGCAACTCACAGATGACGATCATCGGCAGCGGGTGGGCAAACTCCTCGATGAGATCCACGGCCGCCCCGCGGGCGGCGCGCGCCGCCATGGCGTCGACCAGCCCGGCGGTCACCTCCTCCACGCGCGGGCGCAGGCCCTCGATGCGGCGGTGGTTGAACGCCGTGCTCACCAGCCGGCGTTGGCGGGTGTGGTCGGGTGGGTCGCTGTTGAGCATGTTGCGGCCCATCGGTCCGTCGTCACCCGCCATCGTCTTCGCCCACTCCGGTGCGTTCGACGGGTCCTTCGACATCCGCGGGTCGACGAGCAGCGCCCGCACGTCCTCGTAGCGGGTGACGAGCCACAGCGTCGAGCCCATCGGGCCCGGGACGGCGCAGACGGGGGCGTCCGCGCGCAGCCGGGCGTATGCCGCGTGCGGGTCGACGCGGAACGCGTCCGCAGGCAGGCCGAGCGGGTCCGGCGACTCCGGGGACATACCGCGCTCCTCGCAGAAGGACAACAGGGTCGCCGTTCATGCTCGCCGCAAGCGCCGGCGCCCGACGACTCCCCCGTTGCGGCCCTCGACGTACGCCCTGGTGGGGGGCAGCGCGGCGCAATCCGGGAGGCGCCCGCTGCTGGGGCCGGCGCGGATGCTCGGACCTGTGTCCGAGGGCCGCTGTTGGCCAGGAGAGGAAGTAACTCATGCCGCAGGTCACATCGAACGAGGACGGCACCACCACCTTCGCGATCAACTCCGGCGAGTTGGGCGCGCTCGGCAAGGCACTGGGCGACGGCGTCCGCGAGATCGAGAAGGTGCTGGACGGCCTCGACGCGCCGAAGGTGCGCGACATCCTCGCGTTCCTCAAGTCCATCACCGACTGAGCCGTCCCCCAGCGGACCCAAAGAGAGGACGACACCGTGTCCGGTTCCACCACCGGCGGCGGGGGCGGGCCGGCACCGGCCCGGTCGGCTGCCGTCGACGGGATCCGAGGGGCAGCGGCGCTCGCGCTGCTCACCGTCCACGTCGCGATGTTCTCGGGGCTGTTCGGCTCCCGCTTCTACGGACCCGAGCAGCCGCCGAGCAACTTCTGGGGCGCGTTCGTCGTGAGCGGCTTCCCGTCGTTCATCGGCGTGTTCTTCGTGCTCCCCGCGATGTACCTCTACTTGCCGCTCGCGAAGGCGATCATCGCGGGCCGACCGCGGCCGACCGGTCAGGGCCGGGCGTTCGTGAAACGCCTGCTCAAGCTGCTGCCGGCCTACTACGTGCTCGTACTGGTGTGCATGGTCGCGCTCAACCGCGACGAGATCGACGGGCCGTGGTTCGTGCTACGACCGCTGCTGCTGCTGCAGGTCTACCTGCCCAGCCCGTTCACCCCCAAGCTGATGAACGGGCTGGAGATCACCTGGACCGTCCCGACGATGGTGCAGTGGTACGCACTGCTGCCCGTCATCGCGTGGGTGGCGCACCGGTTCGCGCGCAGGGGCACCACGCCGCGCGCCCGCGCGGCCCGCCTGATGCTGCCCGTGCCGGTCCTCGTCGCGATCGGCGTGACCTGGGTCTTCGTGGTGAAGTCCAACGGCTGGGACAACCGCATCGTCTTCTGGTGGCCGCAGGGGTTCGCGCCCACGATGGGCATCGGCATGGCGCTGGCGATCGGGCTCGCACTGGCGAAGGTCGCCCCGGACCAGACACCTCGGGTGCTGCGCGCCGCCGCGTCCCGGCCCGGGCTGTTCTGGCTCGGCGCCGCGGTCACCTACCTGGTGAACTGTGCGCGCCCGTTCAGCGTCATCGGCATGGACGCCATCTACTCGACGGCCGGCCTGCTGGTCACGTACCTCATGGTGGCGGCCTTCGGCCTCTTTGCGGTGACACCGCTGGTAGCGCCCGGTGGCCGCGGTGGCCCGCGGATCGTCATGGCGCTGCTGCGCAGCGGGCCGCTGGTTCACGCAGGCCGGGTGTCCTACGGCATCTACCTGTGGCACTTCGCGGTGATGCACTTCTACCTGCAAGGGGACAAGGTGCTCGACGGCGGTGTGCGCCCGCTGCGGGAGTACTGGGCCCAGGCCGGGTTCTGGGAGCTGGAGCTGGTCACGATCACCGGTGCGGTGCTGCTCGCGACGGTCAGCCACCATCTGGTGGAGATCCCGGCCGCGCGCTGGGGCGAATGGCTGCTCGACCGCTGGTTCCCGGCCCGGCGACCCCGCGACGGGGACGGCGTCCCGCACAGGACCGAGGCGGCGGCGGAACTCGACGAACGCGACGTCGTGCGTGCCAATCTGGTCGAGTTGGAGTCCGGTACGGGGATCCGGCTGCTCGACGCCGCCCATCCGGGCGGGACGACCGGGACCCGCTGGCGTGCGGCCCGCGCCGACCTCGCGACCCTCTGGACGCTCTTCGCGGCCTGGTCCGACGTGCTCGACCGGGCCGCGCGCAGCGACCAGGAGACGGCGCGGACGCTGCTCGACGGCCCGTCCGTGGTGCTGCCGGGCCCGCCGGCCCCGTTGGCCGCTCGGCGGATCACCGACAGCGGCGTCACCCGGCTCACCCCGGACGAGGCCCTGGACCGGATGAATGCATTGTTCGGTGCAACCGCCCAGCTGGTGTCCGCCGTCGAGGAGGTGTCCGACCTCGTGGGCGCCGAGCTGGACGCCGTGGCGGCCGAGCTCGAACAGCGGCTGCGCGCCGCCGACGACGCCCCGACCGCCGCGCACGCGGAGCGGCTGGAGGCACTGCGGGCGGCGCTCAGGGAGGATCCATTGCGGTTCTGGCTGGGCGGGACCGAGGACGGCTACGTCGACCTGTCCGCGGCCGACGCGCTGCGGGCCGAGATCGCCGCTCGCCCGGACCGCCGCGCGAGCTGACCGCGGCGTCTCCCGTGACGCGACGATGCCCCGTGGACCGGGTCCACGGGGCATCGTCGTGCGGGCGCACCGCTCAACCGTGTACCGGGCTGCCCTGGTGGGAGACCAGCCGCGGCCGGCCGTCGGCCTGCTTGCCGACGATCCAGGTCGCCCGGATCTCCCGCTCGCGCGGAACGGCGGTCGCGCCGGGTGGGATGATGCCGCCCTCCGTGATGATCATGGCGGCGGCGGCGCCGAGGAATGTGACCGACAGCGGGCCGCCCTTCACACGGGCACCCTTCAACGGTCCGGCGAACCCGGCGGCCATGAATTCGCGGATCTCGGTGTTGCTGGTGAGCTGCCGATCACCCATCAGCAGGCTGCCGTCGCCGGTGAAGATACGACCGAACAGCGCGGCGTCGTTACGGATCCAGGCCTCCTGCACCGCCATGGCGACGGTGAGGACGGCCTTCTCGTCGGGGGCGGTGAAGCCGCGGTAGTAGGTGGGGTCCTCGGTCACGCCGAGCTCGGCGAGGATCTCGCCGGCGTCGCCCCAGGAAGACATGGTGGTCATGGTGTCTCCGATGTCGGATACGGATACGCAAGTGGCGACCGCAGGGCACTGGCCCCGCGGTCGCCACCGGCGGTCGGTCTTGGTCAGCCCTTGATGGGGCTGGTCTGGTGTGAGACGAGCCGCCACTCGCCGTCGCGCTTGGCGATCACCCAGCTGCCGCACACCACGTCGTCTTTCGCGATGACGTCGCCGCCGCGGGCGATCACGCCGCCCTTCGTGACGGCGAAGGCGATGTCCTTCGCGAGGAAGGTGATCTCGATCGGCTCCTCCGTGCGCTTCGTGCCCGCCAGCCTGTCGGCGAAGGCACGGCGGTGGTACTCGCGGATCTCGTCAGGGCCCTGCAGCTGCGTGTCGTCGACCAGCATGCTGCCGTTCTCGGTGAAGATTCCGGCGAGTGCGTCGGCGTCCCCGGCGTCCCACGCGGCCCGCAGGCGCAGGGGCACGCTCAGGACCGCCCCCTCCTCACCGTTGGGGTACTTGCCGTAGAAGCTGGCCCACCTCTTGGCCTTGGCCACCAGCGATGACGCGTCGTTTCCCATGGCGCTCTCTTCCTCCTCGTCGGTCCCGGTCTCACCAGCGCAGCGTGGCGCCGGTCCCGCGCGGGCTGTTCTGGTAGCCGGCCAGGTACCAGCCGTCGTCCTGGCGCACGCACACCCACGTGGACCGCACGGCCAGCTCGGGGTCGATCTCGACTGCTCCCGGGGCGAGGATGCCGCCCTCGGTGCGGATGAGCGCGACATCGTCGGACACGAAGCGCAGGTCGACGGGCTGGCCCGTCACCCCCGTGCCCTTGAACGGGCCGGCGTACGCGGCCGCCATGAAGGCCCGGATCTCGTCGCGGCCGCGCTTGTAGACGTCGCCGGGCAGGATGAGGATGCCGTCCTTGGTGAAGACATCGGCGATGCCGTTGGCGTCGTTCCGCGACCATGCGGCGACCATCCGCAGCGGCACCTGCAGCACGGCGATCTCGGCCTCACTGGTGAACCTGCCGTAGTAGGCCTTGAGCTTCGCGTCGTCGACTGCGGTCATGTGGGCCCCTCCTCGGTGTTGTCTGGGGTCGGTCCCTGGATGGGTCGGACGCCGCGGGCGCGACGGTCCTCGACTAGAAGAGTCCCTGGCAGCGACCCCACCCGGCGTCTTCCAGGCTGCGCCGCCGGACCCCGGGCTCGGCGGATCCCGCGCAGATGAGGAGACGTGCGAGGGCGCCCCCGCGTGTGACGCTCCGATGGAGCGGCTGACCCCCATCCCTACGGAGGACCCATGACCACGCCCTCAGCTCCGTCGCGGGACGAGCTCGTCCGGCGCGCGCGCGACCTGGTGCCGTTCTTGCGGAACGTGGCCGAGCGCCAGGAGGAGAACCGCCGGTTGCTGGACGAGACCGTCGAGGCCATGGCGGACGCCGGCTTCTTCCGCATGCGGGTGCCGGCGCGGTACGGCGGCTACGAGTGCGACATCCGCACGCAGGCCGAGGTGACGGCCGAGCTGGCCCGTGGCGACGGTGCGGTCGGCTGGACGATGTCGGTCTGGACGATTCCCGGCTGGATGGCAGGGCTGTTCCCCGACGAGGTCCAGGACGAGGTGTACCAGACCCCCGACGTGCGGGTCTGCGGCACGCTCAGCCCCACCGGCCAGGGCACGCCCGTGCCGGGTGGCTACCGCGTCGACGGCAGGTGGAGCTTCATCAGCGGCGCGCCGCACAGCCACTGGCAGGAGATCATCTTCATGGCGCCCACCCCGGACGGGGCGGGCGTGTGGCCGGTGATGGCGCTGGTCCCGATGACCGACCTGATCCAGGTGGACGACTGGTACGCCGCGGGCCTGCGGGCCTCGGGCTCGATCTCGACGGTGGCACAGGACGTGTTCGTGCCCGCCGAGCGCACCCTGCCGATGGCCGCCGTGCATGCGCAGCAGTACGCCTCGCGGGCCAACGCCGACCTGCCCATGTTCCGTGCCCCACTGCTGGGCGTCGCGGCGGCGTCGTCGATCGGCACGCACCTGGGGTTGGCCCGGGCCGCCTACGAACTCTTCCTGGAGCGCCTCGACGGCCGCAAGATCACCTACACCGACTACACGAGCCAGCGCGAGGCCCCGATCACCCATCTTCAAGTGGGCGAGGCGGCGATGAAGGTCGACCAGATCGAGTTCCACACCCGGCGCCTCGCCGCGACGCACGACGACAAGTGCGCGAGCGGCGAGCCCTGGAAGCTGGAGGAGCGGGCCCGCAGCCGGGCCGACGTCGCGGTGGCCGCGCAGCTCGCCAAGGAGGTCACCGACCTGCTGGGTGGCGCGAGCGGCGGGTCGTCGATCTACACGACCGAGCCGATCCAGCGCATCGTGCGGGACGTGCAGGCAGCCAACCTGCACGCCCTGATGGTGCCCTCCACGAACTACGAGCTCTACGGCCGGGTGCTCTGTGGGCTCGAGTCGAACTCGATGTACGTCTGATCCCGCATCCCGCGGCGCGCAGGAGCCGCCTCCCGGATCCGGGAGGCGGCTCCTGTCGTGTACGGCAGCGCACCGTGTAGGTCAGACCGCCGGGGGCAGCCCCCGTAGCAGGTCGGCCGCCTTCTCCGCGAGCGCGATCGTGGCGGCGTTCGGGTTGCCGCTGACCAGCCGCGGCATCACCGAGGCGTCCGCTACCCGGAGCCCGTCCACGCCGTGGACGCGCAGGTGCGCGTCCACCACCGGGCCGATCGCGCACGTCGAGGCCGGGTGGTAGATCGAGTGCGCGTAGCTGCGGACGTACTGGGCAAGGTCGGCGTCGGAGTCCGAGGCCGGTGGCCGGAACGGGGTCTCGGTGAAGTCGACGAACGCGGGCTGCTCCGCGATCCGCAGAGCCGTCCGCAGGGCCGTCACCGCATCCTGGAGATCGGCCTTCTCGGCGACGTAGGAGTGGGTGATCCGCGGCTTCGCCGTCGGGTCGGGAGAAGCCAGCGCGACGTGCCCGCGGCTGCGCGGGGCCAGCATCGACGGCCCGAACGACACCGCATGGTCCGTCGGTGCACCTAGGCCGTTGTCGGCGAACATGACCGGCGCGCACAGGAACTCGACGTCGGGGCGGTCCAGGTCATCCTTCGTGCGAACGAACCCACCCGCCTCAGGCCCGTTGGAGGTCAGCGGGCCGCGCCGGAAGCGCTCGAACAGCCCCACGTTCCTCGGCGCGGCCGCCGCCAGCAGGCTCACCGGGTGGGGGTGGGTGTAGATCAGCGGGACGAGCAGGTGGTCCTGCAGGTTGGCGCCCACCTCGGGCAGGTCGGCGACGACGGGCAAGCCGAATGCGCCGAGCGCCTTGGCCGGCCCCACGCCGGAGAGCAGGAGCAGCTGCGGTGAGTTGTACGCCCCCGCGGAGAGGATCACCTCGCGCTCGGCGCGGATCGTGACGTCGGTGTCCAGGCACCGGCCGGTGACTCCGACGGCCCGCCCACCCTCGACCAGCACCCGGTGCACCTGGACGTGCGTCCGCACGGTGAGGTTGGGCCTGTTCTGCGCCGGTCGCAGGAACGCAGTGGCGGTGCTGGCCCGCATGCCGTTGCGCTGGGTGAGCTGGAACGCGCCGAAGCCGTCCTGCTCCGCGCCGTTGAAGTCCTCGTTGTGAGGATGGCCCGCCTCGACCGCCGCAGCGACGAAGGCCTCCGACATCGGGTTGCGGGAGCGCCCGTCGGATACCGCGAGCGGGCCGCCGGTCGCGTGGAAGGCCGACGCGCCGCGCTCGTTGTCCTCCGACCGCAGGAAGTACGGCAGCAGCTCGCGATAGGTCCAGCCGGGCACTCCCCAGCCGTCGAAGTCGGCGCGATGGCCCCGGATGTAGATCATCGTGTTGATCGAGCTGGTACCGCCCAGCACGCGGCCGCGGGGCAGGTACACCCGCCTGCGGTCGAGGTGTACCTCGTCGTGGGTGTCGTAGTCCCAGTCGACGGCGGTGCGGAAGAGCTTGCCGAACGCGGCCGGCACGTGGATGTCGGGCGAGGAGTCCGCCCCGCCGGCCTCGATCAGGCATACCGATGTCTCCGGGTCCTCGGAGAGGCGCGCGGCCAGCACGCAGCCCGCCGAACCGCCGCCCACGATCACGTAGTCGTACATAGGTGGTCCCTTCGGTTTGATGGAGCGGGTCAGGCGGCACGCAGAGCGGCCACCGGGGTGAGCGGCCGTTCGGCGGCCCGCGCGAACGTGACCGCGAAGGGTGGGTCCGACGGTCGCAGCGCGCGCATGCGCAGCCGCAGGAGCGCCTCTTCGTGGTCGCCGATGGTGAACGAGCTGCGCAGCGCACCGATGAGGGGCACGACGGACCCGTCTGGGCGGCGGTGCTCGGCAGCGGCGAGCACGGTCCACCGGCCCGCCGGAACGCCCGGCACCGGCACCGTCGCGGTGCCGGTGCCGGAAACAGCGGTCCACGCAACCGGGGCGCACTGCGGGACCGAGTCGGCGAACACACCGACGACCAGGTCCGCGGGCCGGAGGTCATCGTCGAGGACGGCGCGCACCTGCACCGTCGCGGAGCAGGCATCCGGTTCAGCGGACTGCGCCGCGGCGGCGGCCTGCAGCGCTGCGCGCGATGGCAGCTGCTGGAAGTGCGGAGCGACGGCGAGCAGCAGGTCGCGCACGCCCGGGTCGCGGTACTGCGAGGGCGTCATGCCCACGGCCGAGGTGAAGCGCGTGGTGAAGGTGCCGACGCTGGAGTAGCCGACGGCGCACACGATGTCCGAGACCGTGGCGTCGGTGGTGAGCAGCAGCCGCTTCGCCTCGAACATCCGCACAGCGCTGAGATAGCGCCCCGGAGTCGTGCCCGTCGCCTTCGCGAAGACGCGGGAGAAGTGGAACGGGCTCACGAACACTTCGGCGGCGAGCATGTCGAGAGTGAGCGGTTCGGCGAACCGGGTGGTGATCGTCCGCAGGGCCTCCAACACGGCCTGAGGCACGGCGCGGTCGACGCGCTCCGCGGCCAGGTTGCGGACGTTGCCCCGTGGTTGCGTCGCGGCAGGCGGTGTGGTGATGGTCATCGTCCCTCCGACTTCGACCAGCGAGACGGTGCCCGCCGGGTGCGTTGGTCCGTCGACGGTCCGGTGCGGCACTCGAAGCGGCGTCGAAGGCCGGGCGCAGCCGCGCCGCCGGTGCGGCCATCCGGGCTTGGTGGATACTCCGTTCGGTGCATGGGTTTGCTGGTGGGAATTGATTCCGACCCGTTATTGCGACCATCGGCGAAATAGCCGGGCGGGGGTTTCATGGGTCCACTAGGCTCTACGGGCGCACGCGCGCGGTCCCGGGGGGGAACACATGATCAAAGTGCTGTTGGCCGAGGACATGCACCTGCTACGCGGTGCGCTGGTGGCCCTGCTCGCGATGGAGCCCGACATCGAGGTCGTGGCGGAATTGTCCTCGGGTCAGGACGTCGTTTCCACATCGCGCGCCCTCGGCCCGAACGTAGCTGTGCTCGACATCGACCTGCCCGGCAAGGACGGCCTGACCGTGGCTGAGGAATTGCGCGTGGTCGCACCTGAGATCCGGACGCTGATCCTCACGAACCTGGGTCGGCCGGGGATGGTGCGCAGGGCGCTCGCCGCAAAGGTCAACGGGTTCATCCTCAAGGACACACCGTCCGACCAGCTGGCGAACGCGATCCGCGAGGTGTTCGCCGGCCGCCGGATCATCAACAGTGAGCTGGCCCTCTCCGCGTGGGAGAGCGAGGACTGTCCGCTCGCCGCTCGCGAGCTGGAGATCCTGCGCATGATCGCTGACGGCGCGCAGGTCGGCGACATCGCCGCTCAGCTCTTCCTCTCCCCCGGGACGGTGCGCAACTACCTGACCGCGGCCGTCACGAAGCTCGACGCCCGCAACCGGGTCGACGCGATCCGCATCGCCCGCGAGGCCGACTGGCTCTGACCGGCCACGCGAGTCAGGGTGAGGCGGCCGCCCGCAGGCGCCGGCGGGGAATACGCACCGCCAACCGGTACAGCTGGCCGTCGGTCGAGGTCGAGAGTTCGCCGCCCACGGCCACGACCCGCTCCCGCATGTTGCGCAAGCCGTTGCCGCCGCCCGGACCGTCCTTCGTGCGCGGGGTGTCAAGAACGTCGTTGGTCACCTCGAGCACTGCGGCGCCCGCCCGCCGACCCACGACGATCTCGCACCACTCCGCCTTACTGTGCCGAAGGACGTTGGTGGCCGCCTCGCGCAGGACGGTGGCGAGCACCGAGGCCACCGCCTCCTCCGGCAGCTCCCCGACCTGGGTAACCGTGACCCTGACGTCAGCGGCGCTGAGTGTCTGCTCGACGAAGCGGCACTCGTCCGGCAGGGAGAGCCCGCGGTGCCCACTCGTGATCGACCGCACGTCGGCCAGCGCCAGCCTCGCGCTCTCCAGGAGCTGGTCGAGCTCGGTTCGGGCACGTTCGGGATCGGAGGTGACGAGCTTGCCCACCAGTTCGGTCTTGAGTGCGACGGCGGACAGACTGAGGCCGAGCAGGTCGTGCACGTCCTGGCTCAGCCGCACCCGCTCGCGAGCCACGGCGATCTGGCTGACGTTCGCACGGGCCGCCCGCAGGTCGGCCACCAGGCGCGCGACCGTGGCCAGCCCGTAGACGGTCATCGCCAGCGCCATGGTGTTGACCGCAGCGTTGACTGCGCGCTCGGCGATGATCGCCGGGGCGGAGTCCTGGACGAGCTCGAAGCCGACGGCCGCCGCCCACGCGGCCACGAAGACGATACCGGCCAGCACCCGCGGCAATACCACCAATGCGGTGCCGATCAGCACGCCTTCCTGATGACCGGCCAGGTATCCGAGCGTGGCGGGTGCCCCCCATGTGAGCAGCGCCAGCGCGCCGAGTCCTGCCGCCCGGCCGAGCGGCAGGAGGGTGCGGGACTGGGTCAGGTACAGCACCAGCACCACCTGGGCGAGCCGGAACGCCGCCAGGCCTGTTGCGGCGAGTGGACCGCTCTCCTGCTGTATGACCACGACGTCGGCGGCGAGCTCGGCGAGCAGCACGGCGGCGAGCAGACCCACTCCCAGCTGCGGCGTCAGCAGCGACACCGGGGGGCCGGTGGACACGCCGTTGCCGAGCTCCCGCCGGACCCCGACCACCGTGCGCACGTCGGACAGCGCCGCGCGGGCCAGCACCAGCACTTCGGTGAGCTCGGCGCGGGCACGGTCGGCGTGCTCGGCCATCAGACGCGCGACGAGCTGCCCCCGCAGCGCGACGGCGGACAGGCTCTGACCCAGCAGGTCGTGCAGGTCGCCCGCGATCCGCAGGCGCTCCTGCTCCACAGCGGTGCGCCGCACCTCGTCGCGGGCCTTCTCCGCCTCTGCGACGAGCCGGACGAGCGTGGTCAGGCCGAATACTGCGATCCCGGCGACGGCGCCCCCGGCGATGGCTCCGACGCTGACCTGCAGCGGGGTGTTGGGCGCGAGGAACAGGGCGGTGGCCAAGGTCAGCGGCGCAAGACTGAGCACCACCAGCACGAAGACCGGTACTCCCACCACCATCGGCAGTACCAGCAGCGCGTTGCCGGCGAGCATCCCCGGCACGTGCCGCCAGAGCGGCCCGTACAGGAAGTGCGGGACGACGACGAGTGCCGCGTACGCCAGCAGGGCCAGGTAGGCCCACGGCCCCGACGGGCGCGGTTCGACCCGGCTGAAGTAGCCCAGCTGCAGACCCATCACCATCAGCAGCAGCGCGAGCGAGACGATGCGGTCGGTGCCGGTGGTGAACAGCAGGATGCCGGGCAGCGCGGTCGCGCCGTAGCAGAGGACGGTCAGGACGAGGCAGGCGATCGCGATCCGGCGGGCCGGGACCCGGCCCAGCCGCGCGTGGAGGCGGCGGTGCCCGGCCTGATCCGAGCCGGTGCTCATCGCCCCACTCCGTACCCCACCACCGATGCGAACCGGACGATCGACAGTAACACTCGACCGTGGCGGCGAGCGGTACCCGAGCCGAGCCGGGTCGGGGATCAGTGCTCGGGCTCGAGCACACACTCGACGAGCTCAACCTCGTCCGGCCACGGCAGGCCGAGCACCGCGTCGGCGGTCCGGTTGCCATCGGCAACCACCGGATGACAGGCGATCCCGACCGCGTGTCCGACGAGGTAGACCGTCTGCAGGAGGGCACCGGCGTGCACGAGGGCGAAGGCGTAGGAGGTACCGGCGAGCAGCCACGTCGTGCGCGGCATGCGCGCGGCGACGGCCAGCGCGCCGGCCGGGGCGCGAGAGGCGCCCGCACCGACCTTGGCCCGGTCGAGCATCTCACTGGACCGCGCCTCGTCGTCGGTGACCAGCACGAGGGCGTGCGCGAGCGGGTCGTAGTGGTAGATCCCCGGTGCGAGCCCGGTGCACCGGCCGACCGTCAGATAGACCTCCAGCTCGTAGAGGCACGCGATGTTGAAGTACGGCCGCTGCGAAGCCTCGTACGAGATCCCGCCGCGCATCGGCACGTGCGCAGGTCCCACACCGCGCACCCGCGCCGCCCGGAAGAGCAGTTCCCCCACCCGGTGCAGATCGAGCTCACCCCCTGCCGGGTGCGGGCACGCGTGCTCGCGCTCCAGCGCCACGGTCAACGCCGGGTCCCGCTCAGCGACCTCGACGAGGTCGACGCGCGGCAGGACGACCACCGCGCCGGGGTAGCCGACCCGGGTCACCGGCGACGGGGCGATGGCTGCCGTGTCGAGCAGCTGCTCGGATGGGCTGGTCAGGGCGCGGTGCCGGCTGCGCTGGTGGAACAACAGCTCGTGATGGGTCCAGCCCGCGGCCGTCGGGTCACCGTCCTCGGCGAACCGGCCGGCAGCGTCGGCGAGCAGCACCACCCCCGCCGCCACCAGGAACGCCACCAGATCATCGACGACCTCGACGGCCGTGCCGCTCGTCGAGGCGAGCTGGCCGACGGTCGCCGGCCTGCTCAGAGCGGCAGCCACGGCCGGCGCGGCCGGCAGATGCAGGAGCACCTGGAACGCGGCGGTCGGTGCCTCGAGCAACATCACCCCGTCCACCGCGCGCATGGCCGAGAAGCGCGACAACCGCACCGCCCGGTCCGCCGGGATGCGGTGCGGACGGAAGGAGGGCTCCGCCACCATCGGCAGCACCGAGAGCAGCGGGCCACGCCCGTTGGGGTGCCCGAGCGAGTGCACGAGCACCCCGCCGAGCTGGTCGAGCAGGCGCCCGAGGCCGGAACGATCCCGCCGCGCGGTCTCCGCGCCGACACCGTCCGGTAGCACGTTCTGCGGTGACACCGGGCCGAACCCCATCCGCCGCAGGAACTCCGCCGCGACCGCGCCGGCGTCCTTGACCTCCAGTTCGCCCCATCGGCTCAGCACGACGAACGAATCGGGCGTGTCGCGCTTCTCGACGAACACGTCGTCGGTCAGCGACCACAGGCGCTGGGTTGCCAGCGGTTCGTACTCGGACCAGGACTCGCTCATGGATTGCCACCTGCTCGGCGCCGCTGCTCACAAGAACAGGGGCATGGGGTTGAGTTCGGCGTACGCCGTGGGTCGGGAAAGCCGCCCGTCTCGGACCGGGCCGTCGAACAGGCGCCCGGGGGCGTACCTGCTCCAGAACGACCGCAGGCCCGGCACGACGACACGCACCACGGGGATGCCGACGTCGGGGCGGGTCTGGTCGAGCACGTAGGTCTCGAGGTCGAGGTCGCGGAGAACGGCGACGAGAGCGGCGACGTGCTGAGCGATGTCTGAAGTGCCGGCGTACCGGAAGTCGGGGGGTACCCGCGGCGCCTGGACGAGAGAGGGCCGCAAGTAGGGCTGGTTGGTCACGGTCGCAGTGCGCGCCCAGGCACTGAGGTCGGGATCGTCGCACGCGGACAGGTCGGTCCGGTCCCAGCCCAGCATCTGGTTGACCTCGGCCAGCGCTCGCCGGACCGCCGCGGCGGCGTCCAGGTGCGCGCCGAATCCGAGGACGATCCGCTGGTCCTCGGGGTCGGCACGGCTCGACACGGCGGCCATGGCCGGCACCCCGACGTCGGAGGTCACGTCGAGGACCCAGAGCCGGCGACCGAGCGCGGTGTGCTGGGCCACCAGGTCGGCAACCGCCGGATCCCCGAACGCGGCGAGGTCGACCGCCGGCACGTCCAGGCGGTTGTACCACCACTGCGCCACCGCGTCGCGCTCGACGAGCTCGAGCAGGCCCTGCAGGATGGCGTCCTCGCGGCTGCTGCCGGCCGCGCACCCGTTGGAGTCCGCGAAGAGCGACGGCACCGGCGGCGCGCCGAAGTAGAGCATCGCCGTGGGCAGGAGCCGGTAGCCCTCCGCGGACAGCGACCACACCGGCGTCCAGTCGAGCTCGAGGTCCGGGTCGAACGGTGCCGGCACGTGGTTGAACGGGGAATGTGCGCGGTTCCACCGGGCGCGGTCGGCGAACTGCCGCTCGTCGAACAGCAGGGACGCGCGGGGATCGAGCGCGTGCTGGCCGAGGCTGGACATGCTGCCGTGCACCTGGGCCTCGTCGCCCTGCCAGGTGCCGCTGTGCCGCTCCGCTGCCTCGCACAGCGCCCCTACCTCGGCCTCCAGCGCGCTGAAGCCTTTGCCACCGTTCTGCGCGCGCATGCTGTTGCGCAATGCGTGCGTGCCCGCGACGCGCCGGGACAGGTTCGGACCGGACACATAGGCGTGGGCGAACGGCGGGGCGTGCGGGTCGCGCTGGATCCGCTTGACGATGCCGGAGACCGGGCTGACCAGGTGGCCGTAGCGGCTCAGCACGTCCGCGGCCATGGCGGTGCGGTCCTTGGGCCCGCCGCCGATCGCAGGGGCGGGGCGCAGCCGCACCGGGCGGAACGCCGCCGCCGCTACCATCCCCGGATCACCGCAGGCGGCGCATTGGGGCCGCGGGCGCAGCTCGTGGCGCTCACTGACGAGGTCGTGGGAGTCGAACACCCAGACACCGTGCTGGCCCGGGTAGCGGTGGCCGGCCAGCCACTTGCCGACCTCCAGCGCGACGAGCTGCGCCACGGCGGCGGTCACCGGGGGCATCGCTGCGACGCTGCGACGGGCAGGCCCGGTCCGGCCCAGTACCGCCTGCACGACGGCCTCGGCAGCTCGATGGCCCCACAGCCGGTGCGACATGCACACCCAGCAGCCGGGCCCCGTCGCCTGGAACACCGGCCCGATCCAGGCCCGTACCGCCGCGGGCCGCACCAGCAACCAGGCGCGCGCGGCCGCGCGGTGGGCCGCGTCCACCTCGGCCAGACAGGGATCGAGGTAGTCGTGGCACACGACCACGTCGAGTCCTGGCCCGTCCATCGCAGAACCGGCGAGTACGGGGAGGACGGGCAGGTTCGCGCTCTCCAGCGCCGTCACGAACGGGGCCAGGTCCACCCCCTCCCCTGCGGCGATGAGACCGACCGGGGCCGGCCCGCGGTCCAGGACGGCCGCATCGACCCCGGCCGCCTCCCACCAGGCCAGCTCGGCATCCGGCCGGCAGGAGCGCTCAGTCTCGATGATGACGAGGCCGGCGTCGGCGAGATCGTCGATCAGAGCCAACACCTCCTGACCGGGCAGCCCGGCGGGGCGGGCGGAGACGATCTCGCCGAGTGTTCGGTTCCCGTCAAGCCACGGAGCCACGGCGACGACGGCAGCGCCATTCAGGCTGGTGACCCCGTCCTCGTCGAAGAGGAAGACCTCCTGCGCGCCGATCTCGACGCGCAGGTGGCGCAGGAACCTGGGACGCCCCGCGGCGTCCGCACGACCGCCCACCCTCAGGCCGCCCGGCGGCCGGTCGTGGTCTCGGAGAACGAATCCGGCATGGCGACGTCGGCGCTGCTCAGCGGCGGGTCCATCCAGCTCGGCAGGGCGACGACGTCGCACGCGATGTCCCAGTGGTCGTACCGGCCGATCTCCACGCCGCTGCTCCGCCGCTTGCGCGCTGCAGCCGGATCGAGGGAAACGTCGCTGAGTCGGGTGGCAGTGACGCGCATCAGAACTCCTTGTGACCGGCGTTACGTTGACATGCTCCAGCCTGACCGGTTTTCCGCCGCTGCGGAACGGTCCTGGCGCATGGCTGCGGGGTGAATTCCTCACGTGCCGCGACGCGCGATTCACGTATCGACTAGTGCTGCGCTCACTGCCGAAGCAAGCCCCTGACGTGCGAATCTGCCTACGCCACTCGGACGACCATCGCTCGCCGAGCATCCCGGGAAGATCATTTCCGGTCACCCGCCACACGTCGAGGACGCGATTTCATGAGCACTGGCACACCGGCAGGGAGCGCAGACCTGTACTTCACCCTCCTGGGCCAACTCACGATCGTGAAGGACGGAGTCGATCACGCTCCGTCAGCGCCGAAACTGCTCCAGCTCCTGGGCCTGCTGCTCCTGCGACCCGGCTCGGTCGTGCCCAACACCACCATCGTGGAGGAGCTGTGGGGCGAGGACCCGCCGCGCAGCGTCCGTAGCACGATGCAGACCTACATCTATCACCTGCGGCGTTGCATCGAACGCAACGGGCTGGCCGCCGATGCCGAGGCACTGCTGGCCACCAGCCCGCCCGGCTACCGACTCGCCGTCGCCGAGACCCAGACCGACGTCAGCCTCTTCCTCGACCGCCGCCGACAGGGCCAGGCACTGCTGTCGGTCGGCCGCCACGCCGAGGCCGCACAACACTTCCGCGACGCCCTGGACCTGTGGTCGGGGCCGCCGCTGGCCAACGTCGCCTGCGGACCCGTGCTGTCCCGCTACGTCGTCACGCTGCAGGAGCAGTACCGCAACGCCATGCACCTGCGCATCGAGGCCGACATCGCGGTGGGCTCCCACCGGGAGCTGATCGGCGAGCTTCGATCGAACGCCGCAGCGGCCGCGCTCGACGAGAGCGTGCACGGGCAGCTGATGCGGGTCCTCGCCCGCAGCGGCCGGCGGGTCGAGGCGATGACCATCTTCCGCGACCTGCGCCAGCGCCTCGTCGACGAGCTCGGGGTCGAGCCGTGCGCCGAGCTCCAGGCGCTCTACATCGGGCTGCTGGCGGGTGGCCCGGAGCCGTTGCTCGACGCCGGCTGACTCCCGACCCGCCACCCGTCTCGCACTGATCGGAGAAGTCGATGACTCGGACCTACGGCCAGTCCTGTGGCCTCGCCAAGGCGTGGGAGCTGGTGGGCGAGCGGTGGGCATTGCTCGTCGTCCGCGACCTCATCCTCGGCCCGAAGCGGCTCACCGAGCTGCGCGCCGGCCTGCCCCGCATCGCGACCAGCGTGCTGGCGGGCCGGCTCAACGAGCTGGAGGAGACCGGAGTCGTTCGGCGACGGATGCTTCCCGGGCTCGACGCCGGCATCGCCTACGAACTCACCGAGTACGGGCGCGACCTGGAGCCGGTCGTGCTGAGCATGGCGCTGTGGGGGGCCGCCGGCCTGGGCGAGCCCAGTGCGGGCGAGGCCTTCACCCTCGACTCCGCGTTGCTCTCGCTGCACTCCACCTTCCGCCCGCAGCGCGCGGCCGGGGTGCGCGTGAGCTTCGAGCTGCGCCACGGGCCCGACCTGACGGTGCACGCCGTCGTCGACGACGGCCAGCTCAAGGTCGCCGAGGGCAACTACGCCGGCGCCGATCTCGTCGTCGAGGTGCGCGGCGCGCTGCGCGCGCTGCTGACCGGCGCCCTCGACCCGCGCGCAGCGGTCGCACAAGGCCACGTCGCGGTGACGGGTGAACCGGCGCTGCTGGAGGTCTTCACGTCGCTCTTCCACATCCCAGCCGGCCCGCGCACCGCGCCCGGCCTCGCCGCGCGCTGAGCGCTCGCAACCACGATCGAGGACCGCCGTGTCGAACCTGACCCAGCTCGCGCCCGACCGCACCGAACCGCCGCTGCACGCCGCCATCCACAACGCGGTGGAGATCATGCGCGACCGGTACGCCGAGCCGATCACCCTCAACGACCTGGCCGCCGAGGTCTTCGTCAGCCCGTTCCACTTCTCGCGGATGTTCGCGAAGGCGACGGGGTCCACCCCCGGCCGGTTCCTCACTGCCGTGCGGATCTTCGAGGCGAAGCGGCTGCTGCTGGACACGACCATGACGGTGTCCGACATCGTCTGCAGCGTCGGCTACTCCAGCGTCGGCACCTTCACCAGCCGGTTCAGCCGCGCAGTGGGGATGTCGCCGTCGCAGTACCGCTCGGCGCGCATCCGGGACCTGACCGTGGCGCTCGCGCCGGGCCGCTGCGCGATGCCCCCGGCCACCGCGCTCGCCGACGCGGCCGCCACCGGCCGCCCTCGCATCGGGGGCCGCATCACCGCCCGCGTGGAGCTGCCCGCCGCCCTCGGCCCGGCGACGTTGTTGGTCGGTGCGTTCCACGAAGCCATCCCGCAACGCGCGCCGGTCGCCTTCGCCACCGTGGGGCACACCGGCTCGACGACGATCACTCTCGACGGGGTGCCGGCCGGGCACTGGCTCGTCCTCGCGGTCGCCGAACACGCCTCCGGCACCGTCAGCGTCGGCGTCGGCCCCGGGCGCATCAGCACCGACGGTCGCGACCTCGCCGTCGCCACCGCCCGGCTGCGGCCGATGGCGTCCACCATGCCGCCGATGGCGTTCACGCTCGCCGGCGCAGGAAGCGGCGCGCAGGCCCCCGCCGCGGCCGTGCGGTCGCTGCACGCAGCGGCCTGACCGGGCGGTCCGGCAAGCAGAAGGAAGACGACAAGAACCCGGCGCGCGGATGCTCGGCGAGACAGACGCGACGACCGACCGAGAGCACATGGAGCGCGGTTGTGAGTGAAGAACGGGTTGCCATCGTCGGGGTCGGCCTCACCTATCCCGACGCCGGTACGACGGCCGAGTTCTGGGAGAACGTCCTGGCCGGCCGGCGCGCCTTCCGTAAGCTGCCGGACGAGCGGATGAACACCTCCGACTACTTCTCCGCCGACCCGCAGGTCCCGGACCGCTTCTACGCCGACCACGCCGCCGTCCTGCGCGATTTCTCCTTCGACCGCGCCGCCTACCGGATCGCCGGCAGCACGTACCGCTCCACCGACACCACGCACTGGTTGGCCCTCGACACCGCGGCCAAGGCGCTCACCGACGCCGGCTTCCCCGACGGGGAAGGCCTACCCCACATCACCACCGGTGTGGTGCTCGGCAACAGCCTGACCGGTGAGTTCTCCCGCGCGAACGTGATGCGCCTGCGCTGGCCCTACGTGCGGCGGACGGTCGCGGCCGCGCTGGCCGACCAGGGCTGGGCCGAGGACGCGATCGCCGGCTTCCTCAAGGACCTGCAGGCCCGCTACAAGGCGCCGTTCCCGCCGATCGACGAAGACACGCTCGCGGGCGGACTGGCCAACACGATCGCCGGGCGCATCTGCAACCACTACGACCTTCGCGGCGGGGGCTACACGGTCGATGGCGCGTGCTCCTCGTCGCTGCTCTCGGTCGTCACGGCCGCCAACGCGCTCGTCGAGCGTGACCTCGACGTCGTGCTCGCGGGCGGCGTCGACCTGTCCATCGACCCGTTCGAGCTCATCGGCTTCGCCAAGACCGGCGCGCTGGCCACCGGCCAGATGAAGGTCTACGACGAGCACTCCAACGGCTTCTGGCCCGGTGAGGGTGCCGGAGTGCTCGTGCTCATGCGTGAGTCGGACGCCCTCGCCGAGAACCGCCGCATCTACGCGTCGATCACCGGCTGGGGAGTCTCGTCCGACGGCAAGGGCGGCATGACCCGCCCCGATGCGGAAGGGCACCGGCTCGCGCTGAAGCGCGCCTACGCCCGGGCGGGCTACGGCGTGGAGACCGTGGCCTACTTCGAGGGCCACGGCACCGGGACCGCGGTCGGCGACGCCGTGGAGATCGCTGCGCTGTCCGGCGCACGCCGTGCTGCGGGCCCCGGGGCCCGACGTGCTGCGCTCGGCACCGTCAAGGGCAACATCGGGCACACCAAGGCCGCAGCGGGGGTGGCCGGACTCATCAAGGCCGCCCTCGCCGTCCACCACCAGGTCATCCCGCCCGTCACCGGCAACACTGAGCCGCACCACCTCTTGACCGCCGACGACGCCACCATCTACCTGCCGAGGACGGCCGAGCTGTTCCCCACCGACGCCGACCCGCGGGTGGGGGTCTCCGCGATGGGATTCGGCGGGATCAACTCCCACATCGCCATCTCCTCTCCGCCGGGCACCGCCCGCCGCGCCGCGATCGACGCCACCACGCGCGCGCTGGTGGCCGGCCGGCAGGACTGCGAGCTCCTCGTGCTGGACGCCGAGGACGTCGCCGGCCTGCGCGGCCGCGTCGAGGAGGCCGCCGCGGCCGTCGGGCGGCTCGCGCTCGCCGAACTGGCCGATGTCGCCGCGACGCTGGCCGCGACCCGCAGCGGCGGCCCGGTGCGGGCCGCCGTCGTCGCCTCATCGCCCGCGCAGGCGGCGACGCGCCTGACCGCGCTGCTCGCGGCGCTGGATGAGGGCGCGACATCGCTGCTGGGCACCCCCGACGGGGTGTTCCTGGAGACCTCGGGGGCACGCCGGAGCATCGGCCTGCTCTTTCCCGGGCAGGGTGTCGGACAGGCTGCTGCGGGCGCGCTGCGGGCGCGGTTCGCCGAGGCCGACGAGGTCTACCGGAGCCCGGAGTTGCCCGCCCCGCCCGTCGACGGCGCCGACGCGTCGGTGACCGAGGTGGCCCAGCCGCGCATCGTCGCGGGGTCACTGGCCGCGCTGCGCGTGCTGACCGCGCTCGGCGTCGAGGCCGACGCGGCCGTCGGGCACAGCCTCGGGGAGCTCACCGCCCTGCACTGGGCCGGCGCACTCGACGAAGGCCAGTTGCTGGCGCTGGCCACCACGCGGGGCCGCGTGATGGCCGCAACCGGCGCCGCAGGCGGCGCCATGGCCGGGATCGCCGCCCACAGCGCACGGATCGGCCAGCTGCTGGACACCTGCGGCGACGAGGTCGTCGTGAGCGGCTTCAACGGGCCGCAGCAGACCGTCATTTCCGGACCCGCCGAACAAGTGGACCGGGTTTGCGAGGCAGCGCGGGCGCAGGGCCTGGCAGCCACGCGCCTAGCCGTGTCGCACGCGTTCCACTCCCCCCTCGTCGAGGACGCGGCGGCCGCGTTGGCCCCGACGCTGGCCGCGATCAGCTTCGCCCGCCCGCGGCGCTCGGTCGTGTCCACGGTGACCGGCGAGTTCCTGCACGCCGGCGAGGACCTCGCGGAGCTGCTGCGGGAGCAGGTCGTCGCGCCGGTGCGGTTCCGGGAGGCGGCCGAGCGGCTGGTGCAGCGCTGCGACCTGCTGGTCGAGGTGGGGCCGGGCCGGGTGCTGAGCGGGCTGGTGCAGGGCATCGCGCCGGATGCGCCCGTGCTCGTCGTCGACTCCGAGTCCCGCACGCTCGAGCCGCTGCTGCGGGTCGTGGCCGCGGCGTTCACCGGCGGCTCCCCTGTCGCGCTCGACCGACTCTTCGCCGGCCGTGCGGTGCGCGACCTGCCGCTCGACCGGCCGATGACGTTCCTGGCGAGCCCGTGCGAGGCCGCCCCCGGCATCGACGCGAGCATGGCCGCGCAGGACGATGTCCGCCCCGAGGTCGTGGTCACCCCGACGGCCGCCGGCTCGACCACCACGTTCGACCTGCTCCGTTCGGTCGTAGCGAGCCGGGTCGAACTCCCGCTCGACGAGATCGGGCCGGACACCCACCCGCTCGACGACCTGCACCTGTCGTCGATCACGGTCGGCCAGATCGTCAACGACGTCACCAGGGCGCTGGAGCGGCCGGCGCTGGAGGGCATGCCCAACTTCGCCACGGTCTGCCTCGGCGAGCTGGCCGAGCTGATCGACGAGCTCGCCGAGTCCGCCCGCCCGGACGACCGGGATCAGCGCGGGGAGGTGGCCGGGGTCGCACCATGGGTGCGCCCGTTCGCGGTGGAGGAGGTGCGCGCGCCGGCGCCCATCGCGCAGCCCGGCGGCGCCGCCGCGGCCGAGTGGACCGTCCACGCCCCCGATGGGCATCCGCTGGCCGAACCGCTGCGAGCCGCGCTGGCCTCGGCCGGGATCGGTGACGGCGTGCTGCTGTGCCTGCCGCCCGACATCGACGCCGGACACGTGGGGCTGATGCTCGCGGCGAGCAGGGAGGCGCTCGCCGCGGCGACCGGTACCCGCTTCGTGGTTGTCGAGCAGGGCATGGGCGCTGCCGCTCTGGCGCGCACCCTCCATCTGGAGGATCCCTCGACGCGCACCACGGTCGTCGAGCTCGCGGACGTCATCCCCACCAACGACGGGGAGCTCCGAGACGCCGTCACCCGCGTCGTCGCAGAGGCCGCGTCGACCACCGAGTACAGCGAGGCCCGCTACGACGCCGAGGGCGTCCGGTGGGTGCCCGCGATGCGCTCGCTGGGCACCGCCCCTGACCCGGCCGACGAGAGGCCGCCGCCGCTCGGCGCCGACGACGTCATGGTCGTCACCGGCGGCGGGAAGGGCATCACCGCGGAGAGCGCGCTGGCGGTCGCCCGCGAGAGCGGCGCGGCGCTGATCCTGCTCGGCCGCAGCGCGCCGGAGGACGACCCCGAACTGGCCGCGAACCTCGAGCGCATGCGGGCGGCGGGCGTGCGGTACCGCTACGAGCGCGTCGACGTGACCGACGCAGCCCGCGTGCGCGCCGCGGTGGCGGCCGGCGGCGAGGCCTTCGGGCCCGTCACCGCAATCCTGCACGGCGCAGGGCGCAACGAGCCCGCGGCCCTGTTCAGCCTCACCGAGGAGGCGTTCCGCGCCACCCTCGCCCCCAAGATCGACGGGCTGCGTGCGGTGCTCGACGCGGTGGACCCGCGCCGGATCAAGGTGCTGGTCACGTTCGGCAGCATCATCGGGCGCGCCGGGCTGCGCGGGGAGGCGCACTACGCCACGGCGAACGACTGGATGAGCGCGCTGACCGCCCGCTTCGCCCGGGAGCACCCGGGCTGCCGGACGCTGGCGCTGGAATGGTCGGTGTGGTCAGGGGCCGGCATGGGCGAGAAGCTCGGCGTGGTGTCTGCGCTGCAGCGCGATGGCATCACCCCGATCTCCACCGAGGAGGGCATTGCGACGCTGCGCAGGCTTCTCGCCGACCCGGCTGCACCGGTGATCTCGGTGATCTGTGGGCGCACCGCCGGGCTCGCCACTCTGCCGGTGGAGCGCGAGGAGGCGCCGCTGACGCGGTTCGTCGATCGCGTGGTGGTGCATTACCCGGGCGTCGAGATGATCACTGAAGCCGACCTGTCGGTGGGCAGCGATCCCTACCTGCTCGACCACCTGCTCGATGGCGACCTCCTCTTCCCGGCCGTCATGGGCATGGAGGCGATGACGCAGGTGGCCGCGGCCGCCGGCCGGCTGGCGGGAGTGCCCCGGCTCGAGGACGTGGAGTTCCTGCGCCCGATCGCCGTGCCGCGCAACGCCGGCACGATCGTGCGGATCGCGGCGCTCGTCCGCGACGCCCGCACCGTCGACGTGGTGATCCGCAGCTCGGAGACTTCCTTCTCCGCAGACCACTTCCGCGCACGGCTGCGCTTCGGCGCGCAGGTCCCCGCCACGACGGTCGCCGGCGACACGGTGGTCGAGCTGCCGCCGGTGCCGTGCGACCCGATCACCGAGCTGTACGGACGTGTGCTGTTCCAGGGCAAGCGGTTCCAGCGGCTGATCGGCTACCGGCGCGCGGCTGCGCGGCACGCCGTCGCCGAGGTGGCCGCCACACGGCAGGACGGGTGGTTCGCGCCCTACCTGCCGCAGGAGCAGATCCTCGCCGACCCTGGCACCCGCGACGTCGTGATGCACGCCATCCAGTGCTGCGTACCCGACGCGATCCTGCTCCCGCAGGGCATCGAGCGGTTGCACCTGACCGACCCGGCCGCCCAGGACGTCGACTATGTCGTCCTCGACGCGGTCGAGCGCCTCCAGGACGGCGACAGCTACGTCTACGACGTGGACGTGCGCGATCCCGCGGGGACGCTGGTCGAGCGGTGGGAAGGGCTGCGCCTGCGGGCGGTCCGCTCCCGCGGCGGCGCCGGGCCGTGGGCACCGGCGATGCTGGGCTCCTACCTGGAGCGCGCATTGGAGGGCGTGCTCGGCGGCGACCGCCGCGTTGTCGTCGAGCCCGACGCGGCCGACCACCCCGCCCGCACCATCACCCAGCGCCGCGAGCAGACGCGGCTCGCGCTGAGCCGTGCGGCGGGCAGGTCGCTGCCGCTGCGCCATCGTCCTGACGGGAAGCCCGAGACCGACGGGATGCACGTGTCGGCCTCCCACTCGGTCGGGTTGACGCTCGTCGTCGCCGGCACCGGCACGGCCGCCACCTGTGACATCGAGACGGCGCTGGAGCGCACCTCCGAGGACTGGGTCGGGCTGCTCGGGCCGGACCTGCTGGAGCTGCGCGACCTGCTGGCCCGTGAGTGCGCGGAGCCGGTCTGGGTGGCGGCGACCCGAGTGTGGTCAGCGCTGGAATGCGTCCGCAAGACCGGCGCCAGCACGCAGGCACTCGCCCTGCACACCGTCCGGCCCGACGGCTGGGCGCTGCTGTCGGCGGGCTCCGCCCGCATCGCGACGTGGGTGACCACCGTCAACGACCGACCCGACCCGACCGTGGTCGCGGTGCTCGAGACCGGAGAGGGCTGAACGGCATGCCGAAGTACTACGAGTACCGCCACATCGTCGGCTTCGAGGAGACCAACCTCGTCGGCAATGTCTACTACGTGAACTACGTGCGCTGGCAGGGCCGCTGCCGGGAGATGTTCCTCAAGGAGGAGGCGCCCAGCGTGCTGGAGGAGGTCCGCGACGACCTCAAGCTGTTCACGCTGAAGGTCGAGTGCGAGTTCTTCGCCGAGATCACCGCGTTCGACGAGCTGTCCATCCGGCTTCGCCTGGAGGAGCTGACGCAGACGCAGGTGCAGTTCACGTTCGACTACGTCCACCTGACCGCGGACGGCGAGGTGCTCGTCGCCAGGGGACGCCAGCGGATCGCGTGTATGCGCGGCCCGAACACACAGACGGTGCCGACCCGGGTGCCGGAGGACCTGCGGACCGCGCTCGCGCCCTACGCCGTCACCAAGGCAGCGGCGTGAGCACGGCAACGTTTCCCGCGGGGGCGGTGCCGACGGCGCGTGGAGTCACGACATGAACAGGCCGCCGGTGCGCAGGCTCGATGCAACACGCACGACGCACCGCCTGCCGGGTTCGGTGCATGCGTCGCTGCGCACGGTACTCGGCCGCTTCGCGACCGGCGTCACCGTGATCACGACGGGGGGAGAGCACGCGCACGGCATGACGGCCAATGCGTTCAGCTCGGTCTCGTTGGAGCCGCCGCTGGTCATGTTGTGCATCTCGAAGGGCGCGCGGCTGTACCACAGCATCATGCAGAGCGGGTCGTTCGGCGTCTCGATCCTTGCCGCCGGGCAGGAGGACGTGTCCCGGCACTTCGCGGACTGGCGGCGCCCTGACGGCATGGCACAGTTCGCGCACGCCGACCATCGGATCGGTACCCACACCGGATCGCCGCTGATCGCGGGAGCGCTCGCATGGCTGGAGTGCGAGGTCGTCGATGCGTTCGCGGGCGGCGACCACTCCATCTTCGTGGGCAAGGTACTGGGGTGCGACCTGGACAGCGGGTCGGGAGCCCTGTCGTTCTTCGCGGGCGGCTACCACGTCGTCGGCACGACCGATCGCAAGGCGAGCTGAGGAGGAGCCGAGGCTATGAGCACCCAGGATCGCCGGCCGAAGCGGGGCGGTTCCACCCCGGAGGACAGCTGGCTCGCATCACCGCCGGGCCTGCTGTCCCAGCACCAGGCGCCGCGCCTGGCCCCCGGGATCGTCTGGAGCGACCTCCTGCGCGAGATGGAGGAGGATCACGCCAAGCGGCTCGCCCGCGGCAGCGACACTGTCGTCGATCTGCCGCAAAGCACCCCCGGAGAGACGGCCCACGAGGAAGCGGCGTGACCACCGGTAGCGACGGGACAGCACTGGCCGATGACCGCGGGCCGAACCGCGGCCGCGAGCAGGGCCGGACGGGGACCGTCATCTCCTTTCCCCAACGCGGCCGAGTGCGACCAGAGCCACCGCCGGCACCCCCAGCGCGCCCGACCATGGACGAGTTGCGGACGCAGCTCGCCGAGCACCGGGCCGAGGTGCGCGCCGGACGACCCGAGGCCGTCGCACGTCAGGAGCGCGCCGGCAAGCGCACTGCCCGGCAGCGCCTGGCCTTGCTGCTCGACGACGACTCGTTCGTGGAGCTTGACCTGCACCGCCGCGCCGACCCCGAGGCGCCAAGCACTGACGGGGTCGTCGCCGGGGCCGGCACCATCGAAGGCCGGCGAGTCGCCGTCTACGCCCAGGACTTCACCGTGTCGGGCGGATCGTTCGGACGCGCGCACTCTGCGAAGATCCACAAGGTGCTGGACCTGGCCGTATCCACCGGTTGTCCGGTGATCGCGTTGAACGACAGCGGAGGGGCTCGCATCCAGGAGGGCGTCCTGTCCCTCGACGGGTGCGGCGCGATGTTCCGCCGCCAGGTCGGCGCATCCGGAGTGGTACCGCAGATCAGCGTGGTGCTCGGGCCGTGCGCGGGAGCCGCGGCCTACTCCCCGGCGCTCGCCGACATCGTGTTCATGGTCCGCGACATCGCCCAGATGTACCTGACCGGCCCGGATGTGGTGGCCGCCGTGACCGGCGAGTCGATCACGCACGACGCGCTGGGAGGCGCAGAGGTGCATGGCACGCACTCCGGCGTCGCGACGGTGGTGGCCGACGACGAGGAGAGCTGCTTCACCGAGCTTCGCCACCTCGTGTCGCTGCTTCCGCTGAACAACGCCGAGCTGCCTCCCGCCGAGCCGGCCTGCGGGGCGACCGACGACGTGCGGCCCCGACTCGCCGAGGTCGTACCTCCGGACCCGCGCGCGCCCTACGACATGCGTGACGTCGTGGCCGAGATCACCGACGACGACTGGTTCGAGGTGCACGAGCGATGGGCGACGAACGTCGTATGCGGGCTCGCGCGCATCGACGGCCAGGTGGTCGGCATCGTCGGTAACCAGCCGATGGTCATGGCCGGTGTCCTTGACGGCAACGCGTCGGTGAAGGCGGCCCGGTTCGTCCGGTTCTGCGATGCGTTCAACATCCCGATCGTGACACTTGTGGACGTACCGGGTTTCCTCCCCGGAAGCGACCAGGAGCGCGCCGGGATCATCCGGGACGGCGCACAGCTTCTCTACGCCTACAGCGAAGCCACCGTGCCCCGCATTCAGGTGATCGTGCGCAAGTCCTACGGCGGTGCCTACATCGTCATGGACTCGCGCTCGATCGGCTGCGACCTGTCGCTGGCTTGGCCGACCAACGAGATCGCGGTCATGGGGGCGGAGGGGGCCGTCAACGTCCTGCATCGCAAGGTGCTCGCAACCTCCTCCGAACCGGACACGCTTCGGGCGATGCTCGTCAAGGAGTACACCGAGACGTTCATGCACCCACGATTCGCAGCCGAGCACGGCCTCGTCGACGACATCATCGACCCCGTCGACACTCGTGCCGCAGTCGCAAGGGGCCTGGCCATGCTGCGCGCCAAGCGGGCACCACGCGCTCCGCGCAAGCACGGCAACCCGCCGCTGTGAGCCCGCCGCAGATCCGCGTCCTCCGCGGTGAGCCGGATGTCCTTGAGCTGGCCGCGCTGCTCGCTGTCATCGCCGCCATCAAGGCGGCGGCCGTGCCCGTTCCCGTCGCGGTCCCGCTCTGGAACGATCCCTCTGCGGCCCCGGGCATGCCCTTTTGCCCGGGGCCCGACGCGTGGCGCCGCGAGGCGTGACCCACCTCGCAGCGCCCGGCGTTCACGCCGACAGGTCATCCTCGACCACCGGCACCGAGGGGTCCCCGATCGCCAGCAGACCGAACTCGCCCGGCCCGGGGAAGATCAGGCTGACGGCCAGGTCGGAGCGCGCCAGCACCGAGAGGCTGCCGCCGTCGTCGCTGGCCGCCAACACGGGGTACGCGCGCAGCAGCGCGCTGTCGGCCACCGTGAACAGGAGTTCGTAGACGCTGTCGATTTCGCGTGCGTCCGCATGCTCGGCCCACTCCTCCAGTTCCTCGACACCGACGGTGAGCCTGAGCTGTCCGTGCTTGCGGTACATGAGTCCGGCCTCCCGCGTTCGTCCCGCGCCCGATGTGCGTTCTTCACAGTTTCCGGGTGCGGAGCGCACCTTGGCCTACTCTCGATTGCTGTCCACGGGAATGGCCACGGGTGGCGCAAGAGCTGGACTCACGCCGGATCTGACGTCCGATGTGGCCTGACCTCTTCGGAATGCAACGTGGTCAGCAGCCCCTGCTCCCACGGTGATCCCACGACAGCAAAACGGCCTGCCGATGGGGATCATCGACAGGCCGTCTGACCAGCAATAACACCACGTGGACCTTACGAGGGTTTACTCCAACCAGTCGACCCTCGGAAGCAAGCTGGTCACAAGCCTGGAGCGGCTCCGCCGCGCCCGCCAAGAGCAGTCGTCCAGCACCGCCAGCGTTCGGTCAGCTCCCAACAGCGCTCAACCACGACGGACAGTCGAGCGGCTCGGCGAGGCGAGGACGAAGGCGCTGCTGAGCGAGACCGAGCAGGGCGTCCCCCGCCGGTTGTTGGCCGAGCGGTACGGGATCAGCGAGAGCAGCATCAAGAGACTCAGACGATCGGCACGCCCCGACAGCAGCCGGTAGCCGACCGGCGCTCACCCGCCTTCGACGACACGTGAAAGCTCAGCGCGGTCGACATCTCGTACCCCTGTTCAGAACAGCTGACCGACAGCGGCACGCGGATCATCTGTACGAGGTCCGCTCGGTCGTCACCGGCTGCCGAATTGTGTTCCGCGACAACCAGATTGAGGGCTCCGGGCCAGCACCCGGGAACGCACGGCCCCCTGACCTTGACACCACGACGCGCTCCGGGTGCTGGTAGGTCATCGACACCCCGAGTTCGCGGTACAGATCACATTTGCGGGCTGCATCCGCATCGGTCAGTACGTCGAGCAGCCCGCCCAGCGAGTCCACCAGCTCCGCGATCACCCCGCGAACACCCGGCGCGCCCGGTGTCGATCACCAGCGAGGACCCGGCGAAAGATCCGGGCTAACAGAGACATCGGCGTAGCCGCGGTTGTCGGTGTCCCACTGCGCCAGGTCTGACCCGACGGCACGGCACGCACGCGCGCAATGAACCCGTCGGCGAGGTAGATGATCGCCTTGAGTCGCGGACGGCGTGCCGGCGCGATGGGGAACCGTTTGCGGTCGGCGTCGAGCTGGACCTTCTCGTTGGCGCCCGTCTCGCCGTAGCGGCGGTTGGTGGCGTCGATTTGGCGCGTGTGTTGCGGTGGACGATCCCCGCTGATTCCGGCATTGACGATATCCACCGCGGGAACCACAGGCTGAGTTGCGCGGCGGACCCAGTTCAGCGGACGCCCCGTGCTCGTCTGCGCGGG
>Ga0307513_10001839_pt1 | contig 30127 bp, 25 predicted proteins | sample 15_EM_MG_FD_202174 | JGI IMG/M metagenome (GOLD analysis project Ga0307513, IMG submission 202174) | Populus trichocarpa ectomycorrhiza microbial communities from riparian zone in the Pacific Northwest, United States - 15_EM | ecosystem: Host-associated > Plants > Roots > Unclassified | place... | reverse complement strand
TCTGCCCGAACATTACGGTCCGCCTTACCTTTCAACCACGCAAGGGCATAGGAAGCCTGGCGGGCTTTCTTGGACAAATACTCCGAATCTTCCTCATGGGATGGCGCTCCACGCTTCCGTACATTATAGTACTCAGTATCACCCCCGTGTGCACTAAGTTTCGACACCTTCTGAATATTTATTTTGGATTGTGTTTGTGTTTTACTGTGATCTGCAACAGGGGATGGTGATGCTCCGATGCTTGCTTGGTATACCACTTCGGCGTCAGAAACATCAGATGATGAACTACTCAATCCAGGAAGAAACAAGGGAGAGTCATCTCGCTGTTCCTGTTCACCTCTGGCATTGGAAGGTCCAGGGTCAGTTCTCGCATCTGATCGGGCTGCCTGCATGCGATTACCTGCCGTATCGGTACTAGCCCAATTAGCGATGGCATTTTCGCGAAGGTAATTGTGCCCCCTCAAGGGCGGAGTGGGCAACCTGCCCCGAGTCTCTGGGCGATCACAATGGACCCACAGATCCCACAGATCGTCGAGAACCAGATTCGACAGCAGCCAGGCCCTTACGCCCTCATCATTCACGATGAAGACGTAATCTATATAAGATAATTGAGCACCGGGATGCAGATGCGGCTGTTGCCGGCCTTCACAAGTGGCGCGAACAATGTAGCGAATCATATTATGTGGCACCCTTCTCGAAATCATGGCCGACAGACCGCGTATGTTATAGGAATTTAACTCAGCAAAACGTACCCCATTGATATGAGAATTAAGCCAATGCAGAATGCGATAATTTGGTTGTGGTGCGCTGCTATTGGCGGGTTGGCTGACCCAGACGATACGTACTGCACGTGGAGGACCAAGCAGAGCACGCAAATCTATATCTCCTAAGTCAGTAAGTTCAAAAAAAACACATCCGGATTATTGCCAAAAAAACTCACTAATTTAGGACAGACCGAACACTCCGCGACGCACCCTCCACGCCACATCAAAGGATTGAATCAACGGATCCTCCACGTTCGGTGCCATGGCGTCCGGGATATCCCCCAGAGGACCATGTCCCATCCCCATTGGCCTCCCGAGAATAGACATTGGGGGATCCGCTTGGATTTGCACAGGTATATCTTCTGGGCCAGGCAGATTGATCAGACCTGGAGGATTTGCTGGAGCATGTTTGATACCCAGTGGCATACCCAGAATACCCATTGAGGGACCCGATTGGATCTGCCGAGGAATATTCGCTGGTTGTTGCACATTTTTCTGCCCGTAGAGATTGCCCAAACGGAGACTAATCCTACGTTGGGAATGAGCCGGGCCTGGGGGTGGAGGATCGTTCTGAGCTTCGGGATGGGCCGGGCCTGGCGGTGCGGCAATGTTCTGAGCCTGGGGATTCGCCGGGGGAGCAGGTACAGCTGGGGCACCGGCCGGGGGACCAGGTACGTTTTGGGCTGGCCCAAGAGCATTGGCCAGCGGAGCATTTTGGCCAACTGGGCCAGCAGTCGGTAGTGCGGCAATGATCTGAGCTGGGGGATTCCCCTGGGGAGCAGGTACGTTTTGGGCTGGCCCAGAAGCATTGGCCAGTGGAGCATTTTGGCCAACTGGGCCAGTGTTCGGTACTACAGCCGTTGCAATACTCCACTGGCACTGAGGTGGTGCGTTGAGAGGTAGTAACATCGGCCTCACAATAACTTGGGCAGGGGCGACGCCTGGGCCGGGTGGATGTACGTGGTTATTGGTACTAATGGTATTTGCCAGCTTCTTTCCACAGTCCTTAACCAATTGAAGAACTGCCTCATGGATCTCCTGCATACTAGCCATGTTATTGGCTGCTGACGCAGTGGCGAGTTCATCACACGAAGGTTTCAATCTCCTCATGCCTTCGACAATTTGCTGGAATTCGGCATCTGGGAAGTGCCAATTATCTGAAATATAGCCCCTGGCTAACATCTGATCTTTCACCGCATCCCGCCAACACAGGTATTCAGGGGGGGGCTTGTTTATAGGGTGATGGGGGATGCCCATAGCCAACCTATGAGCGCTAATTGATTGACGATCGGGGCGTCGATGAGAATACTCTCCAACGAGAGTAAAAGGCGGAAGATGATAGGTCTGACCGGCCGGCCGCTGCTGCGCACCTCCAGCGGGCAAGAGGGCGTTCACTACAATCGTCTTATTCAGCGCCATATCGCTGGATTCCTTATGTATATAGATCGTCGTATTTAGGGATACTCGTGATGTCATCATGGTGGCTGTTTACTCGGAGGAGGTTCTGTGTGTGAGATGAATCTTGGTCTGAAGTCCCTCTAGTCTCACGATCGAATCACTTTATATATAAAACTCCCAGATCCTATAGGTAGTTTGAAAAGAAAACCCAAATCTGGCGCTTTATAACAGGACTCTACTGTAGTTTGATTCAACTTGAATGAATGAAACCTGGTAAACGGATTGGGGCAGGAACATATAATCTTTGCCGTCTCAGATGTTGAAAAACACTATAGCTGATACCACGTGACACCTATGCTAAACTCTATCCACAACTAGATCATGAATATGGCATCCCTTGGCCCTACATGGCATCCACACGCGCTGTGGTCAAGACTTGACATATCATAGCCTTACCGTTGAATCTACACGGACTCGGAGCCACGCTATTGACTGAGCAACGTCCAACAATGCCTACCAGATGTCCGTTCTGCCGCTGAAAATACAGCAGGTCTGGTGCATTTGAGAAGCACCTGCAAACTGCGCACGCGAGTCTGGACATTGTCCTCGCGTCTACCGTACAATATAACAACATCCAAACAGGCGAATTGCTCAACGCCGATGCGAGTGAGCGCCAGGATTCTGACTATGAATGCGAACCGGGCCCTGCCGGATTGGAACCTGATGCATTTTGTCCAGACATTGCATACGAGTCTGATGCTGAAGTTTTCGATACTGCCTCAGCCTGTGCCGGGAAACTGAATCATTTTGAAGGAGCCGGAGAAGTAATGGCAGACGTTGCCGGATTTGAGGACAAACACAGCAACCTGTGCGCCCCATGGGCACCATTCAATAGCGCGGAAGGTTTCAAACTGGCATCCTGGTTCATTGACGGAAAAGTATCCAAAACACGAATCAACGATTACTTCTCGAGTGGCCTAGGAAATGCCGAATCAGTCGGGTATAGCTCTATGCACACGCGTGAGAACCACCTCCGGTTCCTGGATCCCTACAGCCAATATCTGCAATGGTTCGAAGGGCAGGTTGAGGATGGCCAAAGGACTTTGCCATTTTTCTACGGCGACGTCCTAGATTGTGTCAGATATCTGCTTCGTCAGATCGCATACGGATATGACTTGGTCTACGCGCCACGGCGTGAATATGACCCTTCCGGGCAGAGAATATATGCTGAAATGCATACGGCGGATTGGTGGTGGGACCTGCAGGTAGGGCATCTGAGTCCCACCCTTGTTTGGAAGACCTTAGCTGACTGATCATAGGAGACGCTTCCGCCAGGTGCTACCGTTGTTCAAATAATTGGGATGTCAGATCAGACTAACCTCACCAACCTTTCGTGAGACAAGAAAGCGTGGCCTGTCTATATTACGATCGGAAATCTTCCATCGGCTCGGCGCAACAGCCCAGGATCAATGGCTGTTCTTCTTCTTGCCTTATTACCGGTTCCACCCAAACTCGCCAAGTCCTCTAAAGCCGACCGACGCCCGAGAAAAATCAACGCTGACACCCTACAAGATGTATTCGAACTCATCTGTGCACCCCTTCAGCATGTGGCGCATGTCGGCATCCCCATTGACTCTGCCGACGGCAAGGTTCGACTTTGCTTCCCAATTCTCTCTGCGTGGATTGCGGACCATATGGAAAACGTGGCACTTCACGGGTTGAAAACAAACGCCTATCCTAAATGCGAGGTGCCGACCAACGAATTAGGAACCAATGCCTGAAGCTATCGAGCCCAAGATTATGCAAGGTACCAGCGCTACAAACCTGAAAATCAAATCTCAGGCTCGGAGACCGACGACGACCACGTTATAAATCTTGGTATCGGCCAAAATATATTCCACGGACTCCACCGGATTTCGGCGTCTGATCTGTACAAACAAGACATACTCCATACTGTTTATCTCGGGGTATTTAAGAACATGATTGACTGGATCGAAGCCTTTCTGAAGAAACACGGGCGACTGCAGGCATTTGTAGAGTTCGTTACGGGGCGGACGGGGCCCCGAAAAACGCGAGCCCCTGACCCTTTTCCCCGCCCCGCTCCGCTCAACGGCCTGGAGCGGGGGGTCTTTTTCGGCATTCCATGCCCCAGTCCCCGCTCAGGCCCCCGCCCCACTCATACCCCAGACCTGTCCCCGTTAAAAATAAGTGGAAACAAATAGGGCCCCGTCCAGGGAATGAGTGTGGGTGGGCCCCGGACGGGGGCGTGCCCGGGATTACCCGAAAGATTCCCCCCTCGGCTCAGTGTAAGGGCTGGCCCTGACGAGTGAAAACTCGCCCCGCCCCGCCCCGTAACGAACACTAGGCATTTGATGCTGTTTGGAAGGCATTACCGCCATACCCAGGATTCTTAGTGCCCAAAAAAGCCTACCGCGAGGTTACGCAGTGGCAAGGGAAAGAGATGAGGAATCTGGGGCGCTGTATTCTGGGAGTTCTCGCCGTGGCTCTTCGCCAGCCAGGAGGTGCGCAAGCAATACCTTTCAAACGTGCTCTCAGATGCGTCAGGGCGCTTGTTGACTTCAATATAATGGCACAATACCGAAGCCACATACCTGACACCATAGCCTATATGGAAGAGTATCTGGACCAGTTCCATAGGATGAAGTACATCTTCTTGGAGTTCTGAGTGACAAAACTCATACAAGCCAAGGTCGACAAGCAACAAAAGGAGATTCGACGTCAGAGAGAACTAATGCGTGAGCGTATGGCCACATCCCAACGGCGCCAGATGCGCGAAGACGATCAAGACGCAGAGGATGAACTGCGTATGGACATGATTCACGGCGAATCACATTTCAACTTTATTAAGATCCATCTACTAAGCCACTTTTGTGACGATCTACCCCAGTTTGGCAATATTCCGATGTATTCCACGGAGATCGGAGAGCTAGCTCACAAGATGCAAATCAAGGAAGGATGGCGCCAGTCAAATAAAAATCACGCCGCGGGCCAGATCGTCCATAGCTACGGTCGTCAACATGCAATCCGGATGAGACTATTGAACTTGCAATCTCTGAAAAATCGCGGCGCAGATCTCTCCCCAAACATCCTGAAGCCTTTAGATAGGACAACCAGTACGGTATCGCCGCCAGTCATTTGTAGGAGGATCTTGAAGGGACGCCGGAGCGATGTGTCCAATATCTTTGATTTTAGCCAGATCTCGGGAGTCTGACTCGAGATTATATATCGTGAATTGATACGATATAGAAGGCATAACCTGCCAATAGACCACGGTCTCCTGGAAGACCATGCGACGCTTCGATCACTTCCCATTGAACCACTGACACAACTCGAAGTCCCAGTTCTTACATTCCAAGAAGCCGGTGTTTACGACATCCACCGTGCACGATCCACGGGCACCCTACACTTTAGAAACCAGGGCAGTCGCAATGATTAGGTTTGGGTACAAGCGGGCATAGAAGAAATGTATTGTGCGCTGAGGGGTCGTCTCCCGGCAAAGCTAGTAGCCCTCTTGAAGATCAGAGACCCCAGATCCGAGGATACTGTGCGTCGAGTCGCCGCTGTTCATTTGCTGACCCCAGTGACCTCAGGGCGTCTATCGGATCTGCATGGCTTGGTTACAGTGCAGATGAGGGAAGACACGCGAGGGTTTGCAATAGTTGATAAAGGAACAATTCTCGGTCTGGTACACCTGATCCCGGAGGAGGACCGGCGATGGCTTGTAAATAGCTGGATTGATTTGAGAACATTTAATAAGGGTTATTAAGGAATCCGGATGTGAGAATGAGGATTCGGCCATGCGTGAGAATCAGGATTCAGCCATGCGTGAGAATCAGGATTCGGCTATGCGTGAGAATCCTACATATTGATACTGTATATAGTAGAAGATATATAAGCGACTTTCTTGAAACCTAGATTATTAGTTCCCCAGACCAGTGAGGCGTGAGACGTGAGACCCGGGAGGGACCAGAAAAAGGTGCTGCCGCCCGAGACACCAGGTGACGTCGGAGCAAGCAGCAAATTAGTTGTGATTGCATGAGCGGGCCTGAGGGGTGGATCAGGACACGGAGAAGAGGTGATGAGGAGCTATGGCCGCATCAGGAGGAAGAAGAGAGGAGAGAAAGAGTCTGGGGTAGTCCAGACATAAGGAGGGCGCCAGGTTGCGTCAGGACGCAAGGAACGTTGCCAGGTAGCATCTGGAAGCGTGGGATCTGGCGGGGCATTGCAACGCAAGTCAGGACGCAACGCCGACGGATCAGACGCAGGGTCTGGTTTTGCTGATGGTCGCGGTAGGGAAGTAGTGATAAATTCGTGCCTCAACAGGTTCACCGATTAGGTTCTTCTGCGTGGTGTGAACCACCGTTTCTTAGCTCAGTACTTGGTACTAACCTGGACACAGAAGCATGTGCACATCTTCCGTGGCAGAATAGAGATGGTTACTATTGGTGGTAACGATGCCATTTTGTTCTCTAAGGAAACATACAAGTACCTTAACGCAGTCCTAGAGTCAAAAAACAAGGGCTTGTTCAACCATGCGATTATGCAGAGGGGCTCTAACCTCTTGATAGAGTCCTGGGCAATAGATCTCTCCAAGAATATGGTTAATAACTTGGACATGAATGTGGAAGAGGGCAGAGGGGGTACCTAATCCTACGTGTAAATTGAGATGGATGGGTTTGGCCTTTCACTATGTACCGAGTATGTGGGCTTTTTCATAACTAGGTGTGGATATGTAGGCGCTACAGTACAGGAGTCGTGTGATGCATTACTCATCGAGGATTCTAAGCGTGGTGTATTAATGCTCTTCCCTCCTTTATCCGTTTCCTATAACCACTGAACAAGAAACAACACTTTCAGCTCAGTGTCTACATTCCCGGAATTCCCTTAGAATACCCAGAATACCTGATAGCCACTTGATGATCCCTATACATAGGTGCAACATAGCCAATCCCCCCTCTTGGTATGTCTGATCCAAACAACTACAACGCTTGCCTCTCCGGTACCCGCCGTAACAAGGCACACCCACTACATTACCCACAAATTCTGCTTGCATTTTCTAGTCTCCTATCCAAGCTACCACATTGCCACAGCCTGGGTAGCAAGAACAAGCAAGTATATCAATATAACTTCAACCAGCCAAACATGTTGAGACTGCGAAATCGCCCAGCCTATCACGATTTGAAAAGCGGCTCGCCCTTTGGAATCTACAAATTTGAAGAGGAGTCTGATGAGCTGATCAGCCAAAGTGCTAGTGGCAGTGCAATAATACTCTACCATTTTGATTGATCAAGATGGACTGCCTGATGCGGTAGAGGGAGCCACGATGAACTACTACCTATAGGAAAGGTTGATGTGGGGTGGAAGCAGGCTAGGAGGAATATGAAAGGCTGGAAGGTTGTGGAGGACTTGAGTAAGTGTCACAAATTGTGAATAAGCAAGGCAGATTTCACATGACTCATAGTTATTAGTCATAAGGTATATTGGTTTTACACTATGACATCAGTTGACTCATAGTTCTCACATGACTGTGCACTTGTGAGTCATTGTTATATTATAATTGCCTGATAGTTTCATGACGCATGATTGTGACGTCCTATTATGTAATGACTTTCACACATCACTTGGATTATGAGTCATGGGTTCACATAACTGACTCATTTGAGCACATGACTTGGCTTATGGGTTTTAATTGGTTAAAAGATATTGCGCAGTTCACTCAAGCGAGTCAGCTGAGGGATTTCACACTATGACTCAATATGAGTCATGGAGGGAATGTGACGCGAGGTGATGTGTGACCAGGGTTAGGGTTGTGGGAAGATGCCTATATCAGGAGCTTGGCTCCAACCATGCGATAGGATCATCACGCAACCATCTAAGTACTATTCTATACTGAAGTTGAAATACAATTTCTCTTTCTCTTTATAAATACACTCCTTCTCTATGACAGCCTACACTCAAAGAACCCACAGTCTATGGTTATAGTCTCAGCTATTGGTTGCCCGACATAGAACTATTGTAATATTTCCACAAGCATGATAATCTACCCGTCTTACTCTCTGATGACATAGTATCTTTAAAGACAAGCAACCAAGGGAGAAACCTCTCATTTGATATTACTTGTCTGGTTTGTAGGTTCCCTTGATAAACCTGGTAATCGGCATCTTTTGTGGAGTTGGCAGCATTCAGCGAAGCCAGATCCAGTATCAAGTGCTTTCCCACTTAAGGAGCACACAAGTTTTACACACATACAGGAGCAACCAGCTTGACTCTCTCTTCTTTTCTCTATTGAATACTCACCACTCTCTCGCAATTGTACACTCTGTGAGAAATCGTGTTCACATTTATTCTCTAAGGTGCGCTTGTACCCAAGTATCAATGTTGAAGAGATATCAGTCTATTCTTCACTTTGTTCTCCTCCTATAAACTACATTTCATCTTTGAATTGACCCGACCTGTCTCTACTTTCTCTTCACTCACTTTCTCTTAGACCCAATTTGCGACAGCTCTGTTCTGGCGCTGACCAGTGATACCTTGTGATTGGGAGTTTAACCCTAGTCCCTACTCTAACTTCTATACTCTAGCTTTTTTTCCTCCTTTTCTTCTCTGTCTCTTTCTCTCCTACCATTATATTCTCTCATTCCACTATGATAACACAAGCTGTTTGCTAGGATTTGAGATAGCTCGGCTCCTTTCCCCTCTCTGCGTATCTCACCAGACTGTGCTTTTTGTTCACATTCATCACCGACTTTGCTTCTCCACCTTTTCTGTTTTCCCTTGGTCCCTCTATGTTCAAATAGTAAGAAACTTTCTCTACTGGTTTGCCTCCAATTTTTGTATTTGCTGCTAACTTACCTGCTACCTTAATAATAACAGTTAACTACCAAATTTCTTAATCAGCTATCACTCCACAAATCAAACAATTAATGGCTATCGCTCTCGCACATATTGCCCCCACTGGGGAACTGAGGGATGGTGAAGTTTGTCCTGCCATTTGGAGCAACTCCCCGCCTAGTATACTGAGTCAACCTCGCTAGCATTCCTCGGTCATAAATCCTAACCAAGCAATATCAAGGCACATTTTACATGCCTACAGTATTAACTTGAATAAGAGAGTGGTATGCTATGTTGTCAAGAATTCCCTATCTTGGAGAAAAGGCAGAAAACACATCAAAAAAAGGGTGTGAAAAAAATAAAAATACCAGACCTTACTAGAGGGGGCAACTCCAACGACATAGCACACCACTCTCAAATTCAAGTTAATATGGTACTACTTATGAGTCATTTGAATGTCAGTTTTCACACTATGAAGTGTGTAAACTCATAGTATCTCACCGGATTGTGTACTAGCAAGTCAGTATTATTTTATGATCGGTTAATCATTTTATGACCCACTAATGTGATATCAGACGATGTCATGACTTTTGCAATATGGCTCATAGTATGAGTCATAGTATTCAAGTATGTGACTCAGTTGAGCACATGACTGGTTTAATGAGGTATTATTAGCTAACGGCTGTTGCACAGATGACTCATAGGAGTGAGCTGAGGGATTACACATTATAACTGATTATAGCTCATGAGAGTTAGATGACTAATATGGCTGAATTATCAGGGTAAGGGTAGAGTGATGATCGGGTATAAATATGGAGCTTTTAATGCTAGGAAGATGATCTTCAGGCTACCATCTAATCCCTTTCTTTCTTACAAGTTTTATGAATAAATGACTATCTTATATTCTTTTACTTACTATTACTTTTGATATACAATTTTTCTGGTGATCAAAATATACTACTGAGCATAGCAACGACAAGAACCACCTCCTAGTTCTACAGAGTTTATTATTGTTTAAGAGGAGAAGAGTCCTTTTCATAAATAATGAAAATATTATTGGACAAGCCATAGCCTGCAAACCCAGATAAGTTATTACCTATACAATAAAGACTTCCATAAAATACTGAATTGACTCCAAGAGATTGCTACAGCTGAAACACCACTTCAACATTTGGGATTTGCCCAGATAAGGGAATTCAAAAAGGCTTAAGTGGTGAAATAGCTTGATAGAAGTGAATATTTTAAGGGGTTCACAAGAATAGATGTGGCCACCAATAAACAATTATTCTTGGAAATAGTCCTCACTGACCAGGCTTTATAAAAAGAGGACATAATATTGATACCTTGCTTTAAACAGTGTTGTTTGGTAATGCTCTGAGACTTAATACAATTATTAAATGTGTCTACTTCAATGAAGGTATATTTTCTCCTTTATTGACTTATTGCACCCTGCTAACAATTACCTAGGAATTCCACTTCCAAATTGGGTGCCTAATCTAGGAAGTTGAACTTTCTGAATTTAGATGATAAGGCTTCTTAACACTAATCTCGCTGCCTAGTTTATAGTAGACCAAATCGTGAAACTTTTATCAACTTAAAACATACATGATTCTACTTATAGAATTTGTTGCAAAAAAGATTATTGGGTATTGCATTATTCTGAACTAGTTGGAAATAAAATCATGTTATAAGACTTGAAGGCAACTTGGCAACAACATGTATTATGTCGGTTGTATTTGGGAAACTGTTTTTACAATAGAATTGGGAGGTCACGTGATTTTGAGCAAGTTAGAGCTAAACTACAGTCCAGTTCCAATAGTGCATGCTGTTTAATATTCAGCATATAATAGACATTCATTATATTGGATGAGAAAGGGTCCGGTTCATAAGAGTTACTTACTGGTATATTTTTTCTGTTTCTCACTATCTTTATGAGAAAGACAATCCAATTTGCCATAGCTTATCTCTCAGATTCAATTCTTTTTTCTTCTTATGGTTTTTTACTTTTTTCACACCCTCATTGTCATCCCTAGTCTCTTGTCAACCATCCTGATACAGTTGTCTATATCCTTCTTGTACCTGATAGCATAGTGAAATATATAGCACAAGAAAAAATAGAGTTCTCAGGAAACTTGAACTTGAGGAAGCACAGGTAACAAAACAGGTGGAAAATAGTCATTCTAATTGGGGGTTTGTTACTTCCCTTTGTATCCCTCTTCGGCCATTTGAGAGTTAATTTACTTAAATGATTATTATTTTTACCGGTAAAGCTAAGGGGTTGCTACCAAAACCTTTCATTGTGCACTATTTTTTGCTATCTCACTAGGCATATTAATATCATAATATGACTCTAATATGACCTAACTCCCAGTAACTGTGCCACTATCCTCTACAATATATCGATTTATATGTCAACTGAAGAATTACGAACTACTACCAAACATCCTCGGACTCAGATCGATTAAATTCCCTATTCACATTTTCATACATTGTTTTATCTAATTGCAAATCAGTCCTTCTGCTTTTCCTCTGTCTTTTGCCACTTTTAATCTTGTATAAAGTGAATATTATTTGAATTATTTTAATATCTGTTTATTAATATAGTGAAAGGAAAACTTTAAGCATATATGGATAATTGAGCAGATTCTATTTTTGAGTATATTGGTACACCTTTGAAGTGGGAGCTGATTCGCGAGGCCCTTCGGGGTGTTCAGAGAGGTGGGAACCTTAGCATAGTTAGGGCAACAGAAACCTTGACTGCCGTTTTTTTCTTGCTGTCGAACACTCAACCCTCTCTCAAGTTTAGACTCAAGCCCTATTTCTGGCCCTATTTTTATAGTATAAAAGCCACTTTTATGGCATAAATTATGGCAACAAATGTCGGACATAGCTTCCTAATGTGGTGGTGTGAAGTGAGACCTACCGGAGTGTCCCGGAGGTGCTAGACACGCTAATAGACCTTTGGGCTATGGAAGATATATAACTACGGCTAGTAGATAGGGAAAGAGGACAACACAAGAAATACACACGCGTTCTCTCCGTTAAAACATCTTTATCTATCACTCTATTTCAACAACAAAACCCTTTTATATCGGTGTGTATTCTGTGCATACAACAATATCATAATATAGCCATCTTTTTACAATATGATATATTGTGATAGCCTAAATCCGGAGAAGAAAGTAGACAGGTTAATGGTTAGAACTAAACACCTTTTGCTATTAGATTCTTATAAAAGTTAATGATTATATACGACTTGTTCATTTCTAACAGGTATTTATTAACCTTACTCTTACGATAACAATTACAGAATATTTTTTTTCTTGGTATGAATAGTTGTTTCATGGTGGGGGAAAAGAACATCTTATATTTCGGAAATATGCTATAAATTTATCTTAATATATATACTAACTGGAACTTTTATTGTAATATATTTATATTGGAGCAGGCCGAACAGGGCCTCAGCATTTTATTTTATTTTTTTATACCAACTACTCCCTCTATCTTCCACTATTCATATTGTTCCTTTTCTTCTTCCATACTCATATTAGGAATTAGCTGAGTGGACACAAGCCAGACTCAGTGGTGCCTTGAATCTAGTTGACTGAGTCCAGATAGTGACAAGAGTGGATCCTGCTTGAGTTCCTTTCCTGTGACAAGTCTGCTTGAGTCTTTTGGCCACTTGAGTTGGGTTGAAATATATTCAACCAGGGTGCTTGAGTCTCTTCGCAGTTTAAGGGAGCACTAACAGGGATCCATGAGTCATTTTGAGTGTCTTGCCATAAACAATTGTTGGTTGTTTGGAATAATATAATCGCAGTGTCTACTGGATGTTTTTTTTAGTATCTGGAATATTGGTGTGGGTTTGCATTGGCCCTCGTGCCAATCCATACAGATGATAAAAACAAATGCTATAAGAGGTATCTTGGCCACTCTATACTCAACCCTGTTGGAGGCTGGAGCCTAGCATAAGTCTTCCCGTCTAGATGCAACTTGGGCTTGACTCTTTCAGTCTGAGGGTGCTACAGGCTGAGCTAGCTTGAGCCCAGGTCTGGACTTGGCTCGAGCTGGCTCGTGAACCACCCTATTCAGTACTTGAATACAGATATTACTATCAGATACTTTCTTCTCAGGTTCTTCTTCTAATTTTGATTTTGCTGCTAGCTGCTACCTTTGACATTGCCACTGTGACTAAACTTTGTTATTGGCTATCACCCCACAACCCAAAACGATTGATGGACAGCCCACTCACGGTCATTGCCTCCAGAGCTAGGATACGCGATAATGGCCCAGATGGTAAAGAGGGTCAGGCTGTTTCCGGTGTGCGTGAGGCTCCCCTCCAGCCAGTCTGGTTTGCCACTCTTGGGAATGTTGGCCCAGAACAAGTAGCAGATTCGCTGGCAGGCCTCACGTATCTTAAGGAGTTCAATACTACAGCTACTATTAACAAACAAGAGTTCATAAAAAAGGTGCTATTGGGATCAACACTGTTGACAACAGGCTATAACTTTCATAACCTTCTGAATGGCTTGTCAGTAGAGAAACCCTTGCTAATTTGCCAAATTATCGACAATATCTATTATGATGCCGGTATATTTAGTTCTTTATTTACACAGACTATAGTACTAACAATTACCTGGTATTTAGTTCTCAAGTCGGGCTCTAAATGTAGGAAGACTCTTGAAGCACAGATTATAGGTCTTACTAACATCTATTAAGTCACCACAAGGGTGATACATTGAAAGGCAAGATTTCTAGGAGTGCTATAAAGTCAAAATTTCGATAGGAGTATAGCTAGCCAAGAACCTGTTTGGTTTAGTCTTTCATTGGTACAGCTTGGTCGAGCAGGAATGCCCTTGAGTGTTTGGGCTTCTTCTGGGTGTCCTGCTAGTGTGCTGTTCCCGCTGTGTTTGCTGACTGTTTTTGCCCTTGGTGTCTGATTGGTACAGGGTGTTGGAGGCCATATTTCTAGATTGTCCGGCAGGTTAGATTATTGCGGCAAAGCCGTTTCGCTAGATCCTGTTGATGTTAATCACTTGAAGTAACCATATCATAGGTCTGGGACTCGGAGCTGAGCAATGAGGGAATATAAGCACAAATCTGTGGTTTGCAGAGATCCTGTCGCTTTACCAATAGTTGAGATGTTTAACAACACACTAGGCAATCTTTATTGTGAATGTGGAAACTTGTGAAAATTGACCCAAAAACGATATTTCAAACTTTACCTCATGAGGGAAAAACTCTAGCGATTCTAACAGTACTCCCTCACTAATCCTACTACCAGGAAAGTCAACTTAAAAAGTCATAAAATGTAAACACACTGCAGAATACATACCGTAAAAACTTGAACAATTGGACAGTGTGCTATGAAGTCTAGAATTCCCGTCTCTGGAAAGGGGGCAAAAACATATCAAAAACACGGCACCTTTCCCCCTCTGAGACTGGAAAAAAAACAAAGATTTCTTGACCTCACTAGGAGATGAAAGTCCAACGACATAATACACCGTCCAATTATTTAAGTTTTTATGGTAGTAGAAATCAAGATTTGATCCAGGGGAATATCTTTAGGTGGTGTTGAGAATGCGGGCTCGCGAGGAGAGTTGTGTTGCCATCAATCCATTGTGTACTGTTAATTTGGTTAAAGGATAATACACGGTGGAGTATTCGGAAAAACAATTGCTGGGAGGAAACAAACAGGAAATGTATCTACAAGTAGCAGAGGGATGCTTCACAAAGTTACAAGTTAGGGACCAAAGCAGAAACGAAAAGGTTTTGCAACAAAAAGAAAGAAATGAAGCGAAATAGGAAAGCAGAGATTGTGATATCGCAACAGATGATGCGCTGGGACCTCTCCGATTCATGCTGGAATATGAGAGACCATCTGTCGGTCAAACCAAGGGGAGTCACATTTCTGTGCATAGCTGGTCTGCACATGTGGTATTGCGATCATCCAGAGGCCGGCAGTGGTGGAGTTGCGGGTAGGGAAGGACTGTGGGCGCGGAGGGGGAGGGCGAGTGAGACAAAGAAGCAAATAACGATCACGGAAATGATCACTGAAAGGATGGTTATTGGGAGGAGTGCTTTGGTGGTGGGGGAAAGCCACTCCGATGGTGAAAAATAGACCGGCGGAACTGCAGAAGGCAGGGCGAAGCGTTGAAGTAAGCCAGATCGCCCAGGGATGGGGCCCTCTAGGACATCACTGACTTCGGGGGTGGGAACGGAGCCTTTGAGTTGTGTGAGTAATTTTGCAACCTCCTCATGTCCCCGGGACACTGCCATCTGAAGAGCTGTTTCGCCGCCTGGACCCTGGATATTGGGATTCAGATCCTCTCGTTCAAATAGCAACTTTACTACTTCCTTATTCCCCTTCCAAGCAGCCCACAAGAGGGGTGTAAATCGCCACTCTGTGTCCAGAGTGTTCGGATTGGTGTCCTCTCGTGCCAATAGCAACTTTACGATTCCACCCTGCTCACCCATCGCGGCCCACCCGAGTGGCGTTCTGCCACATTTGGTATCCACAAGGTTGAGATCGATATCCGCTCGTTCCAGGAGCAACTTTACTACTCCCTCATGCCCTTTAAATGCAGCCCACCCGAGTGGCGTTCTGCCATGCTCGATTTCTTTAGTGTTGGGATTAACGCCCTCTCGCTCCAAGAGCAAATTTGTGATTCCCTGATGCCCTCCAAGCGCTGCCCACACAATCGGTGTTCGGCCATATTGAGTGTCCGCAATGTCCGGGTATACATCCTCTCGGTCCAAGAGCAACTTGACTACTTTCTCATGCCCTCCAGCCGCCGCCCACCAGAGCGGTGACTTCCTGTAATCACTTTCTCCATCATTAGGATTGATGTCTTCTCTTTCTAAAAGCAACTTTGCTGTTTCCTCATACCCAAAGATAGCAGCCCATGCAAGTGGTGTTCGGCCATATCTTGTATCTGGAATGTTGGGGTTGATATCTCCTCGTTGCAAGAGCAACTTTGCTACTCGATCATGCCCTCTAGTTGCAGCCCAGCCAAGTGCTGTTAGGCCATGGAAGTTTTCTTTAGTGTTGGGAGTGACGTCCTCTCTTTCTAAAAAGCACTCTGCAATTCCTTCATGCCCATTGATCGCTGCCCACATAAGTGGTGTTTGGCCATATTTGGTGTCTGGTATGTTGGGATCGATATCCTTTTGTTCTAATAATAGTTTTACCATTCCCTCCTGTCTCGCGACCGCAGCCCACATAAGCGGAGTTCGACCAGATATATCGTCCTTGATGTTCGGATTGATACCCGGCAGTAGTAAGAGCTCTTTTACCATTCCCTCGTTTCCATCGTACGCAGCCCACAAGAAGAGCTCTCGGCAGACTTTAGTGTTAGGCTTTGCCGGGGAGGCCATTGGATATCCACCGTGTTTATTGAGTGTAGATGCTTTAAAACGGTAACTGTTGTAGTGATGTTGGGGGTTTTATAGGACTGAGGGAAGAAAGGCGGGGCACAGCTACTTCTGGTGCAATTTCTACGTGATCATTTCCTTCCGTGTGAACACCCCCACATCTATGACTGAGACATGAGCTCAGCATTACAAATCACCACACCAGGACTGACACGGCCATTAACCAAGAAGATCAAAGGGTTAGTTACAATTATTGTTGCACTACCAACATTTAGCAATAAGGTGCGGATACCAGCGTCTGTATGACTACTTCGTAGAGGACAATTGTCCTAGTAAAGAATCTATTTTTTGACATTGTTGATGGAACGGTACTGTTGGAGAAGCCGTTGGGAAAGCCCTGGGGTGCTTTAATATTATTAGACCTGAGTGGTTGTTTTGTTATAGGCTGTCTTAATGTTTGTTGGATGAGGGGGCGTCTCGGTAAACATGCAAAACCGAGAGAGACGAGAACCGGGTTGTTCTGTGGATGGGACTTTGAGCGGATGCTTCTCTTCACTTTCGTTTCCTTTTGATTTTCGGTCTATTGGGTCATCGATAAACCTTCCTGCCAAACACCCACAAAAGAACGCCTGTCCCCGGAGGTGACACGTCAGCACCGTACCTACTAGTCGGGCGAGAGTGTGGGAAAATTCTCATGCATTAGCTTGACTAAATTAGTTATGTGTTAACTTCTAAAAGTTAGCTTTGGCATAGGCAGCGGAACAACGGCAACTAGTCTTCTATGGGTATTAGCATATTAGTAACGAGAATCAACCAAATTCATGAGATCAACCTTCCCATCGTCTCACTCTATAGGGAGATAATCCGGCAGACTTGCATTGGAGCTACAGTGGATCGAGCAAACGGGAGGGTGCGAGGGACGCAAACTCGGGAAGGTTTGCCACAGTTTAAACATATAGGCGGTGGTGGTCGGGGAGGTTCAAGAAAATCTTCCATAGAGAGGGTGTGCTAAGATGGTGGTAATAGGAACTGTTCGTATTTTTGAGATCAATTAGGTAGGTCCCAGCACTGTTAGGACACTGAGGTTCTGCTAGAAATAGTACATACAAAACTTGGTGTGGGTTGAGCAGATTTCTCTTACCGTTGGCGCAAACTCCACCAATTTTTGGTACCCTCTTATTAGAGTCATTTGGCAACTATTTTTTTAATCGATAATTCGCAAATTTCGAGTCGCCACCCCATACAAATTGTGTCCGTGCACGCCAAGAAACTAGAAATTTCAACTCAGAATTTGAATTTTCTGAGTAAAAAAAATAGTTGCCAAATGACTCTATTCAGGAACTATTCTTAAGACTTTTACTAAGGTTGAGCCACAGGGCACTATTGCACATTGGGAAAGGCTTGTGCGGTTACTATGATGACAGTTCGTATTGCGACAGTCTTAGCAAAACCTCCCTGCTAGCGCTAGTCCGACTTTTGCCGGAGAATACTGCGTCCGAAGGGGGTTTAGCAAAATTCACCTGCGCCGAATAGGGATGTTCAGCTATGTGTATGAACTTAAACTTAAACATTTCTTAGCGTTATAAATGGACAAGTCTGTTCATGTAGAAAAGAGCTCCTGCGGGGTTGGCAGCACCGGAACCCGAGCATCCACAATAAAATTTATCGTCATCCAGAATAGTCACCTACCACTAGCCTATATGGAATCACTCTAAGCCAATCTACCACTATGTTTACAGTGTTTACATTCTGAAGTCACTAATTCACACCAAATTATGAACTGTGCACGTTCATCTTTAGACCAATCCTTAGTGTGCACTTGGATTAGCTTGGCGACTCAACCATATTTGGAAAGTGAGAGACTGTTGCTGTTGTAACAGGTTCGTGTTCACTTCCACAACTGCCTGCTAAATATCCCTAATAACCGGAATTGTGGTTGTAGATACTGGGGTTCAAATTAAAGATCTTCAAAGGGTGGCCTGGATATCTATGTTGCAACCATACACTTTGTTTGTCACTTCTTCCGGATCTTTAATTTGGGCCCGAGTAAAGGGAGGGTAAACCTATAATATTTTAATTAATATCCTGCATTTGTATCCCGGAATTTCCCTCCTCAAGGTCATATCTGCGGACACGACGTGCCCTGCTCTTTTCTTTCATGCGTTGAATGACACAGCGCACAATACCAGCAACAATAAATACCAGCACCCAGACATAGCTTAGGTGAAAAAAAGTGTTCAACAGTGGTTTGACCATCTCCGGAACCTTAGTCATGGGTAGGTCACCCAGATGGAATCCGGAACCGAGCCCTGTCCCCGCCGCAAACGAAGTAATTGCTACCACCCAGTTATTCTGGAAACAGAATTTAAGAAATCTCGCAAATTTCCCTTCCTGGGGTTTTGTAAATGTCAGTAAGTTCCACAAATCAAATTTAACAGGACTCAGTGTCCTACATTTATCATTTTAGAGGGCACGTTCGTACCTGAAGGATAATTAGCAATATTTCTGGCTTGGCACCAGTTGTGGGAAAAAGCGGAATTCAAACAGCAAGTTCGGCAACCACTACAATGACCTACTTTTGCTCCGTAAGAGAGAGCGACTCCGCATATACCTATGGAACTTATTACAATACATGTTTACATACTCCCCGCAGTATTTAAATCTCGTCATCTGCCACTATGAGAAAAAGGCATTTTGTCGCTGAGGAGCAATAGGTTGGGAAAGCCGGGGAGCTAGTATCGGTAGTGCTAAGCCATAAGCGTGAACTCCACTTTTTCCCACGACTGGCACCTAGCGAAATAGTAATAGCCCCGCTTTCCAAGCTCATTGCTCCTCGGCGACAAAATGCGTTACTCTAATAATGGCAGAAGATGAGAGCTAACGACTCCGGAGAGTATGTAAACATTTACCGCAACAACCTCCATCTGTGTAGGTGCGGTCACTCCCTCTTAGAAAGCAAAAGTTGGTGGTTGTTATTGCCCAACCGCCAGTGTGAGCTCCACTTTTCCCCACGACTATTAGTAAATGGATAGGGGAACGTACCCTCGGCAAGGTAAAGATCTTCCACAATATGTACAAGATCGGAGGCGGGAAGGGCCGGAAAATATACCTCTAGCCATCGTATATCGTGCCCCTTCTTGAGGAGGTCATCCCCGGAGATTAGATTTGCGATAAAGGTATTTTTGAGGGACGCAGCTATGGCCCCATCATTATACTTGTCGAAGTATCCAATTCTTACGAGCCACAGGACCAGCTGCTCGGGGGAAAACCCACTGACATCTTGCAGGGTTGTAGGCCTTGTATTGTTAATAGGGCTAGTAGCCGGAGGGATGGCCGGGGAGGAACTAGAAGCGGCAGCGGCGGAACCAGTGGCGTCAGCAGGGGAGGAACTAGAAGTGGCAGTGGCGGAACCAGTAGCATCGGGACTCGGAGTGGGGGAATCAGAAGCAGCAGCGGTGGAACCAATAGCGACAGCGGTCGAGGAACCAGTAACTCCGGCGGTAGAGGAACCAGAAGTGGCATCGGCTATAGGAGAACCCCTAGTCGAACGAATTCTTATCCCGGTTTGCCCTAGCTTGGTGGGGGGGGTCCGGGGGGCCGCCGCCCCGGCTGCGCTCCCCGCAGCTGCACTTTCACCTCCGCCAATATCACCCTCAGTACTTCTTTCCTTCTGCTTCTCCTCCAACCTACTGCTACTACCACTACCACCGATAGGACCTGCAGAAAGCAGCCTCCCCTTTAACTCCTTCCACCTCCGAGTCGGAATCTTCCACCTCCCTATTCCACTAGCACCACCACGAGGACTACCACTACCGGCACCACCACTACCGCTACCACCACTACCGCCACTATCACCACCAGCCCTCTTCCCACCACCAGCACTACTTGTATCCTCCTCGCCGCTACCACTACCACGGCCATCACCAGCACCACTTGCAGCAGCTGTGCTCGTATCAGCACTACTGGAATCCTGCCTCCCCGCAGGGCGGCCACCACCAGTAGGGGCTTCCCCCGGGCGGCCAGAGCTACTAACACCGCCAGCATCACCAACAGCAGCCGTGCTCCCATCACCGCCACCAGCATCCCGCGTCTCAGCCTCGCCGCCACCACCGGTACGGGTATCCTCCTCCCCGTCACCACCAACTGCAGTCATTATCCCATCACTACCACTTGTATCCTGCCCCCCCGCCTGGCCGCCACCAGAACCACCGGTTTCCTCCGCCTCGCTACCACCACCCGCATCGTCATCACCACCAGCCGCATCCGTTCTTTCATCACCAGTACTGGTATCCTGCCTCCCCGCCGGGCTGCCACTACCACTACCAGTAACCTCCTCTCCGGCAGGACTAATGTCAGGCTTCTTGCCCTTAGCATCGCCAGGATCAGCAATAGCCTCCGTGCTAGCATCAGCACTACTGGGGTCCTGCCTGCCCGCCGGGTGGCCATCACCGCCACCAGTATCCCGCTTCCCAGCCTCGCCGCCACCACCGTTACCGGTATCCTCCTCCCCGCCACGACCAACAGAAGCCATTCTCCCATCACTACCACGTGCATCCTGCCCTCCCGCCTGGCCGCCACCACTATGAGTTTCCTCCGCGCCGCTACCACCACTGGCATCACCACCGGCATCTGCATTGTCGGGGAGAGGGATATCCATGGCGCTATCGTGAAGGAAAACAAAATAAGTTGATGGTTGGCGATGCGGTTGTTGTGTCCTCTGGCACGGTTCCCCCTGGAGATACCGCTTCGCCTCCGATAAGGTGCGTGGACAGAATTAACCCCCCTAGCAATGATCGATGGCAAAACTCAGCCCTCCTGATCACCTACCGCGTCTAACACCATTTGAAGGTATTTCTCTAGATAAATTTCTACTATGTACTCTACTATATATTATTTATGTTATATTTTTTTATGTTTTATGTTGGAACATTGTGGGCTTGGTGATGGAGTGCGGTTTTCGTTGCCGAAACCGCTGCCCTTCCCCTAGTCGGCGGTTAATTTTGTCCATGGACAATACAAATGCGACTGCATTCACTGCATCAAACAAACACGATGTTTCCCCCGTAGCCGCATATACTCAGTGTTCTCTACGGGTCAGTTCGTCCCTCCTGAAGATGGGCGGCGGTGGACTGCGTCCTGCGTTCCTGTCCGTTCCTTTTCCAAACTTGCCCTGCGGTTGAGTGTAGTAGGGTACGGGCAACCACCCTAGTAGTGTTGTGGAGAAGATAGGACGGCGTTGAGGGTAAACCACTAGTTGCGCACACATGTTTGTTAGTCCTATTTAGTTAGCAGCGGCGCGCATTTGAGAATAGAACAAGTTCTGTCACATCCACCACGTCCACCCATCCAACAGCCTGAGGTTATGAGCCTTTGCGTTCCACGCAGCTTAAGCCAGGGAGAAATATCGTCCATTTGATAGGCGGCTATCTACGCCGTGTGCTTTTGCGAATCGTTCTTCTTACCCAGCTTGAGTAAAGGAGAAAACTCATCCATTCGATAGGCGGCTATCTACGCCGTGTGCTTTTTTGAATCGTTTTTCTCACCGTTTGTTTTAGGCCCTGTTCGGCGCGCTAGAATATAAATATATTACAATAAAAGTTGCAAATGGCATATATGTTAAAATAAATGTATAGCATATTTCAGAAATGTAAGGTATTCTTTTGCACAACCAGGAAATAAGTATTCATGCCAAGAAAACATATATTTGGTCATAGTTATATAAGAGTATGGTAAATAAATACCTGTTAAAGCTGACAGAGTCTCATATAATAGTTATCAACTTTTATGATAATATAATAGTAAAAGGTTTTTATTTCTAGCCCTTAACCATCTACTTTGTTTTCAGGATTTATACTATAAAAATATATTGTAAAAATAAAAATATATCATGATATTTTTGTATGCAGAGAACACACCCCTATATAAAAAGTTTTAATTGCCATAATTTATGCCATAAAAGCACTTTTATGCTATAAAAATGGCACAGTGAACAGGGCCTTATTGATATTTCTCTCTCTCTCTCTCTCTCTAGTACAACACATTTCGTTTGTATGATGACTGAACTTTACGAGTCTACCTAGTCGAGCTGTGTGTTGTTTCCTCTCTTGGGAGATAATAATTTCGAGCCTTGGAGGCAGAGAATGTCAGATGAAGTGAAAGAATTGGACCTCTGGTGGATCGTATCGGGTCGTGAAAAGTCATCTGATAAGGATAGCACGGTTGCGGAAGTGCAGGCCGCCTACAACAAGCATTTGCGGAAGTTTTTTCGGACGACACCAAAGATTCGCAATGCTATTGGAGCCACATATTTGTGCCCAATATATTTCGGCTACCTACGATAAGGATCCAGAATCCCTATAGAAGAAGCTTGAAGAAGGCTATCGCAATGCTCTTGGGCTGGAAGTCTACTATTTTTTGGAGATGTCTGTTTGACTGCACCATCGACGCATATCGGACGGCAGCAGAATATGTCCACAAGATCGAATGAATTATACCATGTTTGCGTGAGGCAGAGGAAGAGATCAAACCTCGCGAGAAAACCTTTTACCTGTTAAACGGTCTACTGGCGTCATGGCGCGAGTGGCATTGTGTCCAAGCCACGATTCTTAAAACAGACCAACTTGCAGATTTGATCGCGGCTATCAAAGCAAGAGAATCTATCATGAATCGTGACAAAGGCCCCGGGGTCTACTGGTAATGATGCCATTCTGGCGGTATGGGGGGAGGGATATAGCTATGGCTCTTCAGCTTCGGGGTCTGAGGGAGCATCTACTAGTCAGACGATTTGAGGGAATAGACAAGCGAGCTATGGACAGTCGATTGTTTGTTACTACTGTCAGAAGAAGGGTCACGGGCACAGTGAATGTCGGAAACTCAAATCCGACACAGCGAAAGGGATTCGTACGGAGAAGGTCACAACAGCAGCTCAGCTGGCTTCGACAGATTAACCAAAGAACTCTCTTTTTTAAGCTTTCTGTTCGACTGGTGCACCTACGAGCCAACATCAATGGCTTTTGGATAGTGGGTGTAGTACCCACGTTACGGGTTTCCGGGACTGTTTTACCACTTACGAACGAATTGCCAATGGCGAACACACAATTCTTGTTGCCAACAATGCAGAGATCAATGCGCTCGGTCGATGCCATGTCACTCTCTTGGTATGGGATGATGGAAAGCAATTCAAGATGGAGTTACTCTTGAAAGATGTCTTGCACGTTCCAGCTTGCGGCGAGAACAGTCTACTTTCGGTTTCTCAACTACAACGGTCGGGTATTTTCGTCGAGTTTCCACCAACTGGGGGAGCTACTATGAGATATAGTAACGGTGCTTTGGTTGGAGTAGCAGAAGCGAACAGGCTCTATGCACTGAGACCTATGAGGGGTGAAGTATTGGGATACCTTGGAGTTAATAATGTGTTTGCTCTAGACACTGGCAAAGGAGCAGCCAAGGAGGCCGCGTGGTGACATTTCAGGCTAGCACACTTAGGAGCAGAAGCTGTGCGTAGGCTGTCACTGGAGGATAACCATATTCCCAGTATACAGAAGATACCACGTTGTGTTTGCGCAGGTTGTGTTTATGGAAAAATGGTAAGGAAGCCGTTCCCGGCAGTTTTACCACAGTCAAAACAGACACAACCTCTCCAGATTGTGCTCAGTGATATAGCTGGACAGATCAATCCAAAATCACTTGGGGGAGCTCTCTATCTGCTCATGTTTACAGATCACTTCACCAGGTGCAAGGTGGGTTATCGACTAAAGCGCAAATCAGAGGCATTTGCTTGCTTTAAGGAATTTAAAGTCTTGGTAGAGAAACAACAAGGAAAGGTTATTAGGAAACTCCGCACAGATGGTGGAGGGGAATATACCTCAAATAAATTTTGTCATCTCTTCTAACAAGAAGGAAGAGAGATCCAAAGAACGACGCCATATACGCCTCAATCCAATGGAGTGAGTGAAAGATTGAACCATACCATCATTGGAACTACGCGTGCGCTTTTACATGCCATCAGTCCCCCTAAGCAATACTGGGCTGAGGCAGCAATGACAGCGATATATGTCCACAATTGGCTTCCTACACGAGCGATTCCGACAGGTTTTACACGGTATGAGCTTCGGCATAGAAGAAAACCCATCTACGAGCATCTTCGCGTATGGGGTTGTGTAGCCTATGCACAGGTTCCGAAAGAGACTAGAAAGAAGATGGACAGAGCGGTACAGAAATGCATCTTCATTGGGTACACTGATACTACCAGGCAATATCGACTCTATGATCCGTTTGGAAAAGGCTTTGTAATTTCCCACGATCTTATCTTCGAAGAGTCTACGTCGTACTACAATACCAGCGATACGGTGCGTCAAGAATCCAGACCCTACTACGCGCCGGAGATTCAGCCACGGGAGAAACAGCTGGCTTGGGGTGACGAGTTTGACGAGGAGGAAGCACCTGCGGACAAGGCACCTGAGAAGAGAGTGAGGAAAGAGGAGCAGGAAGATTTTCTTTGATTGGGCAGACGCCGAAGTGGTACTGGCACCCTTTCACCTACGCAAACCACAGGTCGAGTCGTCATCTGGAGGACAATCCTCTAATGGTGATGGTGATGGTGATGATGAAAATGATGCGGACAGGAAAGAGATGCCGTTTGTGATGACGAGAAAGAAGAGGAGGAAATCGCACACTCCAGGAATGCTCTGGGGGCTGAGAGTAGACACGAATAGCTCCTTCTGGGAATCCCTGATAGGAAAATGTCCTACTACGGAGGGAATGGGAAGCACAGATTCCAAGAGTGGGTCCGGAGCATCAAACACAGGTACTAGTGAAGTGATGGTGGAGGCCGTTCACATGGTGGAGGCCGGTCCGAATACGTATAAGTCAGCTATGGAGTCAGATGAAGCATGCGAATGGCAGGAGGCTATTGACTCTGAGTGTGCATCTTCGGAGAAGAATAAGGTGTTGACGTTCGTTCATGAGATACCAGAAACGAAGAAAGCAATCCCTGCGAAACTCATTTTACAGCGAAAGCTCAATGTCGTTAGGCAAACCGTGAGGTATAAAGCACGCTTGGTGGCTTAGGGTTTTCGCCAGGTGGAAGGCATGGATTTTCCGGATACTTTTCCACTGGTAGTGAGTCTGTCCTGTGTTCGTGTTGTGTTGTCTATTGCAGCAGCGAAGGGTTTTGCAGTATATCAAATGGCTGTGGTTGCGGCATTCCTAGGCTGCCAGCTGCATGAGGAGGTGTAAGTGTCACTACTAGTTGCGGTGTTTGGACGGGAGAGGCTCGCATGTCTCAATCGCAGTCTCTACCTGGTTAAAACACTCTCCACGATGCTGGTACACCACAATCGACAGCTTTCTAATCACAAAAATGGGGTTTCGCCAAGGCAGGTTTGATTGCTGCTTTTATACTCACGACAATGGAAGAATACTGGCACTCTACGTTGATGATATGCTAATTGCAGGAGCGTTGGGAGAAGTGAAGCTCATATGTGATAAGCTAAAAAGCAAGGCCGAGATGGTTGATCCTGGAACTGTGATCCATTTTCTTTGTATGGTCGTATTGATGGATATGAATGGTCATAGGATTTCCTTGACACAGGAAGGGTATATTGCTCGGGTGTTGGAGAGGCTTGGCATGGCAAGTTGCAACCCCCAAGAAACACCAATGGAAAAAGACAAGCTGGGCATGAAAGGAGGGGGAGACAAACCGTGCGATTGCACGCTCTATTTGCAGCTTATTGTGAGTCTTGGCTGGATTGCGACAGGCACCCGTCCTGATATTGCTTTTGCAGTGTCTTACCTTGAAAGGTTCAACGCGGACCCTGATGATCGTCACTGGCTCTGTGCGAAACAGGTTCTCAGATATCTTGCAGGCACGAAAAAGCTCCGGCTCAGTCTGTCGGGAGAAATGTGAGCTGGCGTACATTTACCTGGATTTGTGGATTCAGACTTGGCCAGCGAGGCAGGAACGCTGAATTCAACTTCCGGATACATCTTTCTTCTAGGAATGGGAATGATTCAGTGGCATGCCAAACATCAAGCTCTCACAGCTACGAGCACTGCAGATCCGAAGTTTATCGTGAGCGCATCAGCAATTCACGAGCTCGTTTGGTTTCAACACTTGATAAAAGAAATCATAAGATCTGAGTTACCTGTCAGTACTCTATATAATGACAATCAAGCATCACATTCTACGTTTCAAGACACCGCCTATAAACCTCACAGCAAAGACATTGGCATTCGCGTGTATGAGATCAGAGAATTTATAGAAGATGGAAGGGAGGTCACGATGGATTATTGCAGGACAAATGATATGCTTGCAGATGGGTTGACTAAACCCCTTGTACTTAGCAAGCATATTCTGTTTGTGCAGACGTGAGGATTATCTTGATAGCTTTCTACTTTTGTTTCAATTTTTTTTAGATCGCTCATAGAAGGGTGATACGCAACGGTGGAGTGTGAAGGAGTGTTATATGAGCATGTATACGGGTGGCACCCGTCGGGGAAGTGTTGAGTGTAGTAGAGTACGGGCAACCACCCTAGTAGTATTGTAGAAAAGATAGGACGGCGTTGAGGGTAAATGACTAGTTGTGCACACATGTTTGTTAGTCGTATGTAGTTAGCAGCGGGCGCATCTGAGAATAGAACAAGTTCTCTCACATCCACCACGTCCACCCATCCAACACCTGCGACCTGGCTCGGGGGGCTACAGCCCCATGTCCCCTGCAGGAATTTGCTCATCCTGAGCTGGGAAATAGTGTCCTTGCCAATATTGCCCCCTACCACCAACACCAAGAAATATAGTGATTGAAGGATATCCATGCATGAGCTAAACTACAATGGAAGCCTGAGGGTTCTGTATGCCACTATGGATTCTTTAATGGTGTAATTTAACCAATGAAACTCACAACATTATGTGGCTGACCTCTGGCACCAAAGATAGTGCTCAAAAATGAAGGTAGTCAGTATTTAAGGAAGCAATAAAAGTAAGGAAATTCAGAATTTGAGGATTGAAAACAGATAGGATTTTTATCCCTTGTTTCTTGGTGTCTTTGCTTCGCTCTAGATTGTAGAAACTATTCTACACCTACTGATTGCTACTAGATTGAATTCAATTGCTCTAGATTTTATTGGCTGAATTTCTCATGTTACTAGGGAATGGTTCAAGTTAAGAGGATAGATGAGAGTGATACATAGTTCCCACTTGTCCCATGTAGTACTCAGTCGTCCCTGGCTGTCATCTGTAATCCAGGATGATGGGTTTTGTTACCTTGCAGGACTCACTTCTGCTATAATAACTGCTGTCCTGAAGTTTCAGCGACGACCGTAGACCACATTCACATATCTGGCCTGATCTAAGTGTCTTTGCAGTGGCCCAATCAGCACAGGTAGTCTCCACGAACAAGGGGAAACATTGGGCCTACTCGGGAGAAGGTGGTAGATCAGCGCTGCAGCTTGGGGTACTCTAAATAGCAGTAGCAGTTCAAGCCAACTTTATAGTCTGTTGCTCAGTATTACCTTTTTGCATAATGCCACTACATAGAGTCACTTATATAATACTTGATCAAATAATGTAGGCAAACTATAGAAATATGCACAAAGTAAAGGTGGACAATGAAATGATAAGTTTAATTTAGGCTCAATACAGAAGACCCTCTATCAGTTGAATGTAGTTAACAGTCAGCTGCTCTTTGACTGTAGACAACTTGAGCCCTAAAGCAATTATGATCAATAAAGTAAGGCTAAGGTACAAATGTACTATGATGAGCCAGAAAGTTGTATTGAGCCGTGAAGCCCTATTAGGTGTTTAGGCACTCATGAGAGGGCTCTCAGTTCGAAGCCAGTAAGAATCAAGTTGTTGTAATACCTCCCTACAACAGGGCAACCAGTAGATTCAATTGTATTTCTAGTACTGCCTGGCTTTCCTCGGTGGATACGAGGACATGTTATACTCTTTAGTGATGTATAGAAGATGAAGTAAGGATTCTAACAAGTTGGAAATACCACTGCAGTCAGTCCCTTTGAAGTCTTAATTCTAGTTGGGCATATTTGGGGATTTTTTATTAACTATAATGAATTGCTGAATGTACTTGAATTTTGCACCAATTTGATGCTTGCCTTGAGCATTTGTCAACTTGGAATAACATATACTAAACAGGTATTACGACATAGTAGTTCAGATAGTTTGGTTACGACTCATGCATTACAGGGCCTCCGAGGCCATGAAACACACAGGCCCGTGCCGATTTCCCTGCCAGACATGTTGAACAGCATGGGGTTGGGTGTCATTTTTTAGTGTTGCCTGCCCCTGCCTCCGGCCTTGCCTGTTCCCCAGATGGCCCCCAATAAAACAGGTGGAGTGAACCAGGGACCCGTCTATGCAATGTGGAGGACTTGCCCAGGATGTGGGCAGGGAGGGGATCACCGTCAAAATAACCCCTCCGGCCCAGTCTAGGGGAGGGGCTTCAAGTTGGCGAGTGAAAACCTGTCATGCCGCGCCCTGTAACAAACCCTAGGTTACCCACAATTCTCCTGTAGTTTGTTTGATAATATAGTTTGAATAAGCGATAATCAAACATTATCTTTCTCTGAAATTTGACCACATCAGCAAAGGTTTATCTCAAGCCAGAGGCCCAGGGGCCGCATGTAGACGCATCTGACATCCTTTTTTCTTTCACTATATCCCCAGCATCTGGATGCCATTCCCAAGGCCAATTGCATCCTGGCCTGACATTGGACCTTACCGCCATCCTGGCTCCTTCCCACATCCCCCTTTCTTCTCCTGCTCTTTACCTCACATCCTGACCTCTCTTGTCCTGCCTCACATCTCTGCAGCGTCCAGACGCCTCTCCCAGGTACCAAACCTTTCTTCTCCTTCAACGTGTGCGAGTAAGAACTTCTGTCTTCCCCACTGCCCACCAGTACACTGATATCACCCTTCTAATAATCATTCCTGCAGGTCTGCTTCCTACTATGCGGCTTGTGCATAATTGTTTTGTTCGTTGATGTCGCTATGCCTCTATGTCTAGATGGCTATATACCTGTCTATTATACACATTTAACCTCTAGTCATAATCATGAGGCTACATCTCTGTTGGTGAGTGGGGTAGCTGTTATCTGTACTACGTTGCTCAGCAAGTTTACTTCATTAAGCACACTCTGTGATTCTAATGGATGTTGTTAAAAGTGTACAAATTGAGCCAACTGTTGACAAGCCAGCACCTGTCGGTCTCTGGTATGAGATGCGTCACGCCTAAGATAATTCCGCTATCCAGAATTGTGCACATTCTAGTAATATCTCTGAGCTGAACAGTTACCAGAGGGTGTAGGTCGAACAGACGTCTTCCTTCTGCTACCCTGATGAATGAAACTTCAACACGGGCATAGACCATTTCATGCAGCATGTATACCGCTCTTTTGAACAGAGCTATGAGCCTGCCCAGGAGACGACCCCTCAGAGTACCATATATATTCTCCAAACCAGCCTGTGACCAACAGTGTTCCCAACGGGCCAGGCCGGCCAGGCTTCGGTAAAGCCGGGCCCGGCCTGTCCAAATTCTCTCGGATCTAGCCTGGCCCGAGCCTGCAGGCCTGGTTAAGCCTGAGCCTGGCCTGGCCGGGCCCGCCTATAGGCCATATAGGCTTTTTCCCGGCTGCCTGATAGGCCGGCCTGGCCTATATAGCCTAGGCCGGCCTATACGGCTTCGGCCGACCCACTCATAGTGAGCGGCTGCTCTGTGTCAGCA
>Ga0307513_10001838_pt1 | contig 30130 bp, 26 predicted proteins | sample 15_EM_MG_FD_202174 | JGI IMG/M metagenome (GOLD analysis project Ga0307513, IMG submission 202174) | Populus trichocarpa ectomycorrhiza microbial communities from riparian zone in the Pacific Northwest, United States - 15_EM | ecosystem: Host-associated > Plants > Roots > Unclassified | place... | reverse complement strand
TTCCACCTGGTCAACAACGAGTACGTGGAGTGGGACCACCGGGCCACCCGTGAGTGCGTGGTGCCCGGCCAGCACGGCACGGCGCTGACCGTGCCGTGGGGCGGCACCCTGCAACCCGTCTGGTTCAAGGACGATCCGCGCGTCGCGACGTGCCTGGTCACCGGCGGGGTCATGGACCGCGCGGTGATGGACGGCGTGGTGGCCACGACCGGCATGTTCGAGGAGAACATCCGCCCGCTCGACCCGGAGGCGCAGGAGGCTGCGCTCTCCGACATCGCCGCCGGCCTGCAGGCCGACATGCCGCCGCGGGAGAACCCGCGCGTCAACACCTCCATCGACTCCGTGCACGCGTCCGGGCCGCTCGGGCGCGTGCACGTTGCCATCCACGGCAACTCCAACTACAAGCAGACCGGGCTGCTGCAGGCTTACGCGGCGTACTCGCTGCTGCAGCTGCCGCCGCGTCGCGTCGGGTTCGCCTCGGCGTGCCAGGCGTTCGGGCACCGGGAGCTGCTCGGGGTGCTGCGCAACTTCGGGCTGGTCATGGACCCGATCGTCACCGCGCACACCTGATGACTGTCGTCTCGTACCTGGACAAGGGGGCGTCGCTCGGCCGCGACGCCACCTGCCTCGTCGGCCCCGACCGGACGCTGACCTACGGCGAGGTCCAGGATCACTCGTACGCCGTCGCCGCCGCGCTCGCCCGCTCCGGCATCTCGCCGGGCGAGTCGGTGGGGATCCTGTCGGGCAACGACGTCACGGCGTTCGCCACGGTCTTCGGCATCGCCCGCCGAGGCGCCGTGTGGTGCCCGATCAACCCGCGCAACTCCGCCGACGAGAACCGGCAGCTGCTCGATCTCTTCGACTGCCGCTGCCTGTTCTTCCGCTCGCCGTACGCCGCGCTCGTCGCGGAGATCGTGCCGAACCTGCCGAAGGTGACCACGGTCGTCTGCATCGACGGTGGCGTGGCGGGCTACCCGTCGCTCGCGGAGTGGCTGGTCGGCGCCGCCGCAGAGTCTGGCGCCGACGCCGAGCAGCCGCTCGTCGGGGATCTCGCCGTGCTCGTCGGGACGGGCGGCACCACCGGCCTGCCCAAGGGCGTGATGATCACCGGCCGCAACGTCGAGACGATGACGGCGCTGACGTTGATGGGGTACCCCTTCGTGGGCCGCCCCACCTACCTGGCGCTGGCCCCGCTCACCCACGCCGCGGGGGTGCTCTGCTTCCCGATCATGGCGCACGGCGGACGGATCGTCGTGATGCCCGCGCCGGACGTGGGGGAGTTCCTGCGGCTCGTCGAGACCGAGCGGGTCACGCACACGTTCCTACCGCCCACCGTGATCTACATGCTGCTCGACCACGAGCTGCTGCCGAGCACGGACCTCTCGTCCCTGCAGTGCTTCTGGTACGGCGCCGCGCCCATCTCCGCGACCCGTCTGGAAGAGGCGATCACCCGCATCGGGCCCGTGATGGCACAGCTGTTCGGGCAGACCGAGGCGCCGATGATGATCGCGATGATGCCGCCGTCCGATCACGTCGGCCCCGACGGGAAGGTGCTCGGCCACCGGCTGTCGGCGGCCGGGCGGCCGGGTCCGCTGGTCATCGTCGGGATCATGGACGAGCGCGGCGGGCTGGTGCCCGACGGCGAGCGTGGCGAGATCGTGGTGCGCGGCTCGCTGGTCATGGCCGGCTACTACAAGAACCCCGAGGCCACCGCGGAGGCATCGAAGTTCGGCTGGCACCACACCGGCGACATCGGGTTCCTCGACGAGGAGGGCTTCCTGCACGTCGTCGACCGGGCCAAGGACATGATCATCAGTGGCGGGTTCAACGTCTACTCCGCCGAGGTGGAGCAGGCGCTGATGCAGCACCCGGCCGTCGCCGACTGCGCGGTGGTGGGGCTGCCCGACGAGAAGTGGGGCGAGCGCGTCACCGCCGTGGTGCAGCTGCGGCCCGGCGCCACCGTCGAACCCGCGGAGGTGATCGCGTTCGTCAAGGAGCGGATCGGCAGCGTCAAGGCGCCCAAGCAGGTGGAGATCTGGCCCGACCTCCCCCGCTCCAAGGTCGGGAAGATCCTCAAGACGGAGGTCAAGCAGACGCTGGCCTGACGGGCCACCCTGAGATCGAACCGGGGTGCTGCCCTGATGTGCCGCGGCGGCCGGGTGGCCACGATCGATGCGTGGCGATCCCCGTACGGCCGTGGCGGCAGTTGACCGTCTGGATGCATGTGCTCACCTCGGTCGGCTGGATGAGCATGGCCATCGTCCTGTTCGTGCTGCTCCTGCGCGGCCAACCCGGTGCCGCCCACGTCGTCGACGTGTCGTTGCTCGCGCCGCTGGCCAACGGCTCGGCGTTCACCGGGCTGGTGCTCGCGTTCGGCACCGCGTGGGGTCTCGTGGTGCACCGCTGGGTGCTCGCCAAGTTCGCGATCACGTTCGTGCAGCTGTGGGCCGGGATCTTCCTGCTGTCCGGCGCGCTGGACGCGGCGGCCGCCACCGGCGACGCGCCGTGGCCGCTGATCGCGGGCACGGTGGTCATGGCGTCCGCGATCGCGGTGCAGGCCTGGCTGTCGGTCGCCAAGCCCGGCCCGCGCACGCGCTGGGGCACCGACCAGACCACCGGCCGTCCGGTGAAGCTGCCGACCGCGCCGGGCTGGGTGTTCGTGCTCGGCACCACCGCGCCGGTCGCCGATCTCGCGCTGACCGTCGCGTTCGGCTTCCCGTCGCCGGTCGTCCAGGTCGTGGCGTTGACGGCCGTCGTGGTCGCCCGCCGCTCGGCAGTGCGCAGGCCGGCACCGCGAGCGGTGGCGGCCTGATCAGCCGCGCGACATCGGCGGCGGCTCGAACCACCCCGGCCCGTCGACGCGTTCCAACGGACCCCGCACCGGCACCGGACGGGGCGGCGGCGCTTGTGCGGGCGCGGCCACCGGCTGCGGGGCGTGATGTCGGCCGCCCACATCGTCGCCGAGCTCGTAGCCGGTCTCGGCGTGCTCCTCGAGGTCGAGCCCACCCACCTCGGCACTGGCCGCCACCCGGAACCCGATCGTGAACCGGACCAGGTAGCCGAGCACGAGCGTCGCGACGAACGCGTAGAGCCCGACCGCGCCCGCGGCCAGCGCCTGCCGCACCAGCTGGGTGGTGTCGCCGCCGTAGGCAAGGCCGTCGACCGGCAAGCCAGGATTGACCGCCCGGGAGGCGAACACCCCGACCAGCAGCGTGCCCAGCAACCCGCCGACGAGATGGATGGCCACCACGTCCAGCGAGTCGTCCAGCCGCAGCCGCCACTTCAGCGCGCACGCGAGCGGGCAGACGATCCCCGCGGCGAGGCCGATCGCGAGCGCACCCCACTTGTCGACGAAGCCGCACGCGGGAGTGATCGCGACCAGCCCCGCGACCGCCCCGGAGGCCGCGCCCAGGCTCGTCGGGCGCCCGGTGCGCACCTGCTCCACCACCAGCCAGCCCAGCACCGCCGCGCACGTCGCGAACGTGGTGTTGGCGAACGCCTGCGCCGCCAGCGGGCCCGCCGACAGCGCCGAGCCGGCGTTGAACCCGTACCAGCCGAACCACAGCAGGCTCGCCCCGAGCAGCGTGAACGGCAGGTTGTGCGGCCGCGACACCGCGCGCGGCCAGCCCTGCCGGCGGCCCAGCACGATCGCCAGCGCCAGCGCCGCCGCACCCGAGTTGACGTGCACGACCGTGCCGCCGGCGAAGTCGACCGCGTGCAGCTGGTTGGCGATCCAGCCACCGCGGGAGTCAGGGCCGAGGAACCCGTCGGCCGCGAAGACCCAGTGCCCGACCGGCGCGTAGACGAGCACGCTCCACAGCGCCACGAACACCGCCCACGCCCAGAACCTGGTGCGTTCCACCACCGCGCCGGCCACCAGTGCCGGGGTGATCACGGCGAACATCAGCTGGAACATCGCGAACGCCGCCAGCGGCAACGGATGCGGGCCCGGCCACGGTGTGGTGGCGTCGGCGAGCCCGACCAGCGCGGTCGGGTCGGTCGATCCCGGCCGGCCGATCAGCCCGTACCCGACGTCGTCGCCGAACGTGAGATCGAAGCCGATCACCGCCCACCCGACACCCACGACGGCCAGGCACACGAACGCCATCATCAACGTGCTGAGCACGCTGCGGGCCCGGACCATGCCGCCGTAGAAGAAGGCGACCCCCGGGGTCATCACCATCACGAGTGCGGCGGCGGCCAGCACCCACGCCGTGTCGCCGCTGTCGGCGGCGATCATGCCGGCGAGACTCTGCCGATCCGCCCTGGGCCGATCCGCCCTGGGCCGATCCGCACTGGGCCGATCTGACCCGCGCCGCGGGCGCCGAGTCCGGAGGGAGCGGGCACCCAGGATCGAGATGGCTCCTGCGGACCGGTCTCACGGACGTGCGCGACGGTCGTGAACGGCCAGCCCTGCCGCGCCGGTCGCTCCCGCGCGGAGTGTCGGCCGGGCGCGGCGAAGCGGGCGCCCACGGGTCGTGGCGGAACGTCGACCGTGGGTGCGGGGACGCTCGCGGGGCCGGCACCGGTGAACCGCGCGCCGGCGGGAGCATCGGTCGCAGAACGCCTGCGCAACTTCGGCCACCTCTCCCGACCGGACGGGGCCGGACATGGCACCCGGCCCCGCGAGCGTATGACGCGCGCGGCCGACCTCCAGGGCTACGACGCAGAGTTAACAGCGCGGTTACCCCCGGTATGCAACCGGCCGGTCACGGACCGTCATCGTCTCGGAAAGTGCCCGATCGGCGGCTCGTCGAGATCGACAGCGAGCGGGGAGAGTGACCCGACCGGCGAGAGGAAGTATTTCGTGGCGACCGTGCTGCAGCAGGCGTTCCGGCGAAAGTCGGTCGCGGCCATGACGAGCCAGACCGGTGACGGGGAGAAGGGCAGCGGCGAGCTGGCCCGCTCGATCGGGCTCTTCGAGCTGACGATGATCGGGGTCGGCGCCACGATCGGCACCGGCATCTTCACGATCCTGTCCACTGCGGTGCCGCTCGCCGGCCCCGCGGTCATCCTCTCGTTCGTGCTGGCCGGAGTCGTCGCCGGGCTCACGGCGCTCTGCTACGCAGAGCTCGCCGGCGCCGTCCCGGTCTCCGGGTCCTCGTACTCCTACGCCTACGCGACGCTCGGGGAGGTCGTGGCGATGGGCGTGGCCGCCTGTCTGCTGCTGGAGTACGGCGTCGCGGCCGCGGGCACGTCGGTCGGCTGGTCGCAGTACCTGAACGCGCTGCTCGGCAACGTCTTCGGCGTCCAGATCCCGGAGATACTGGCCCAGTCGCCGGAGGGTGGCGGGATCATCAACCTCCCGGCGGTGATCCTCGTCGGGCTCTGTTGCCTGCTGCTGATCCGGGGCGCCAGCGAGTCGACCAAAGCCAACGCGGTCATGGTCGTGATCAAGCTGCTCGTCCTCGTGTTCTTCATCGCCGTCGGCATCACCGGGTGGCAGACGAACAACTTCGCCGACTTCGCCCCGATGGGCTTCGCCGGCATCACGCTGGCCGCCGGAAACGTGTTCTTCAGCTTCATCGGCCTCGACGCCGTGTCCACCGCGGGCGAGGAGGTCAAGAATCCGCGGCGGACCATGCCGCTGGCGATCGTGCTCGCCCTCGTCATCGTCATGGCTGTCTACATCGCCGTCGCGGCGGTCGGCGTCGCGGCCCAGCCGTGGCAGAAGTTCGAGGGGCAGGAGGCCGGCCTCTCCGCGATCCTCGCCGAGGTGGTCGGCTCCTCCTGGCCGGGCACGCTGATCGCGATCGGGGCCATCATCTCGATCTTCAGCGTCACCCTGATCACGATCTACGGCCAGACCCGGATCCTGTTCGCCATGGGCCGCGACGGGATGGTGCCCCCGGTGTTCGCGAAGGTGAACCCGCGCACCCAGACCCCGATCACCAACACGATCATCGTGTGCGTGGTGATCGCGCTGCTCGCCGGGTTCATCCCGATCGAGTTCCTCTACGAGATGACCAGCGTCGGCACCCTCGTCGCGTTCCTCGTGGTCTCGGTCGGCGTGATCATCCTGCGGCGCACCGCGCCCGACCTGCCGCGCGGGTTCAAGGTGCCCGGCTACCCTGTGGTGCCGATCCTGTCCATCCTCGGCTGCATCTATATCATCGTCGTGGGGCTGCGGCCGATCACGATCATCGTGTTCGCGATCTGGGTCGTGGTGGTGCTGATCTGGTACTTCACCTACGGCATCCGGCACTCGCGGCTGGGGACGCGGGCATGACTCTCGTCGTCGGGTTGCCCCGCGACGAGCGGGCCACCGCTGCACTGCACCTCGGTGGACTGCTCGCCCGCGCGCTGGACGAGGACCTCGTCGTCGTGACGGTCGTGCCGCCGGCCTGGCCCCCGGGCGTCGGTCGGATCGATGCCGAGTACCAGGAGTACCTCGATCAGGAGGCCGCCGAGGCCCTGGACGCGGCCCGCGAGGCGCTGCACGGTGGCGTCGCCGCCGACTACGTGGTCTCGCGGGCCCGATCGGCCGCGGCCGGCCTGGTCGAGATCGCGCAGGAGCGCGCTGCAGCGATGATCGTGCTCGGCTCGTCCACCGCCGGTGTGCTGGGCCGGGTCGCGTTCGGCAGCGTGGCCGAGCGGCTGCTGCACACCGCACCGGTACCGGTGGCGATGGCCCCGCGCGGGTTCCGCGCCGCCGCCGACACCGTGGTGGAGCAGGTCACGGTCGCGTTCGGCGGCGCCGCGCACGACACCGAGCTGGCCGTCGCCGTCGCCGGGGTGGCAGCCCGCGCCGGTGCCGCGCTGCGGATCGCGTCGTTCGGGGTGCGCCCGCGCACCCCGCTCACCGCGGGCGTCGGCTCCCACGCCGAGGACGGCATCGTCGAGGAGTGGGCGCACGACGTCGAACGGGCTCAGCAAGCCGCGCTGGCCGCGGTGGCGGAGCTGCCAGCACCGCCGGCCCCGGTCTCTGCGACGATCGGCCGCGGCCGCGACTGGGCATCCGCGCTGGAGAGCATCGGCTGGGGCGACACCGGAGTGCTCGCCGTCGGCTCCAGTTCCGAGGGCCCGCTGGAGCGGGTGTTCGTGGGCTCGCGGTCGTCGCGGATCGTGCGGCACTCACCGGTGCCGGTCATCGTGGTGCCACGCGGCTCCGCGGCCGCACTCGCGGCGCAGGCCGCAGAAGATCGGTAGCTCAAGAGCGCACCAGCCGGGCGATGGCCTGCGACGCCTCGCGCACCTTCTCCTCGGCCTCCGGCCCACCGGCCGCCGCGGCGTCGACCACGCAGGTGGCCAGGTGCTCGTCGAGCAGCTCGAGGGAGAACGACTGCAGCGCCTTCGTGGCCGCCGAGACCTGCGTCAGGATGTCGATGCAGTACTTGTCCTCCTCGACCATCCGCTGTAGACCACGCACCTGTCCCTCGATGCGGCGCAGCCGCTTGAGGTAGGCGTCCTTCTCAGAGGTGTAGCTCGGCACCCCTCAACGGTACGGACTGAGGACCTGTCCTGTAAGCCCAGGACCGCGCTCTTCGCGCCGAGATCGTCCCGGGCGGCGTTGCCGGCACGACCGGATACGCCCGGTATGACGGCTCGTGCCGGCGCCTTGCCCGGAACGATCTCGATCACGAAGCCCGCGGCCCCGGACTTACAGGACAGGCCCTAAACCAGGAAGCGGTACGCGGTCGACCCAGGAGCCACCAGTTGGATGCGCAGCGGGCTGTCCTGCATGCGCGCCCAGAGCGGGTCGTAGCCGTCGCGGCTCGCCAGCTCGATGCCCACCAGCGCGGCGCCGGTCTCGCGGTTGTCGCGCTTCTGGTACTCGAACAGCACGACGTCGTCGTCCGGGCCGAGGACCTCGTCGAGGAAGCGGCGCAGCGCGCCCGGCTCCTGCGGGAACTCCACCAGGAAGTAGTGCTTGAGCCCGCGGTGCACCAGCGACCGTTCCACGATCTCCGCGTAGCGGCTCACGTCGTTGTTGCCGCCCGACAGCAGGCACACGACCGATGCACCCGCCTCGATCACGACGTCGTCCCCCAGCGCGGCCGCGGCCAGCGCGCCGGCGGGCTCGGCGATCACCCCGTCCACCTGGTAGAGATCGAGCATCTCGGTGCACACCCGGCCCTCGGCGACGGCGACCATCTCCGCGCCGGTGTCGCGCACCACCGGGAACGTCAGGTCGCCGACCCGGCGCACCGCCGCCCCGTCCACGAACGACTCCAGATCGGTGAGCGTCACCGGTCCACCCGCTGCCAGCGCGGCGGCCATGCTCGCGGCCCCGGCCGGCTCCACGCCCACGATCCGGGTGGCCGGGTGCCGCGCGGCGAACCAGCCACCCACCCCGGCCAGCAGCCCGCCACCGCCCACCGGCACCACCAGCACGTCCGGGGCGCCGCCGAACTGCGCGACGATCTCCGGCCCGATCGTGCCCTGCCCGGCGATCGTGCGCGGATCGTCGAACGCCGGGACGAGCGTCGCGCCCGTGCGCGCGGCGTGGTCGGCCGCTGCCGCGGCGGCATCGTCGTAGCTGTCGCCGCCGACGATCAGCTCCACCGCGTCGCCGCCGAGCGACCGGATGCGGTCACGCTTCTGCCGCGGTGTCGTGCTCGGGACGTGCACGCGCCCGGCGATGCCCAGCCGGCGGCACGCGTGCGCCACCCCCTGCCCGTGGTTGCCGGCGCTCGCACACACCGCGCCCGCAGCCCGCTGCGCATCGTCCAGGCCGGAGAGGAGGTGATAGGCGCCCCGCAGCTTGTACGAGCGCCCGACCTGCAGGTCCTCCCGCTTCAACCACACCTCGGCGCCGGTCGCGGACGACAGCCGCTCGTTGTGCTGCAGCGGCGTGCGCACGGCCACCCGGTCGAGGCGGGCGATGGCCGCATCCACGGCGTCCGCGACGGCTGTGACCGAGGAGGCGATGGTGGAGGGCGCAGGCATGCCCGGATCATCCTCGCCCTGCCCGATCGGGGGAGCCGTGGGTCAGCGCGCGCGCAGCAGCTCCAGGATCTCGTCGAGCTTGCCGCCGTGCGAGGCGAGGGTGGCGGTGTGCTCGTTGAGGATCGAGCTGTGCTCGTTGAGGATCGAGCTGTGCTCGTTGAGGATCGAGCTGTGCTCGCTGAGGATCGAGCTGTGCTCGTTCAGGATCGAGCTGTGCTCGTTGAGGATCGCCGAGTGCTCGTCGACGCGGTGCTCCACCCGCTTGACCGTGCGCTGGACGTCGCCGAGTATCTCGTAGATCGACACGACGTCGTTCTCGTTCCGCGAGACCCGCTTCTCGAGGTCCTTCCACGCCTGCGTCATGACGGAAACGGTAGCGGCCGGCCGCCGGCCGCGAAGCCGAATCGAGGAGATCCGTCCGCGACCGGCCGGTCGTCGAGTGGCGAGTGGCGAGCGGCTCAGTGGATGTGGCGCTGCCAGTCCGCAGGCACCCGCCCGGCCGGTCCCGGCACTGCCTGCTCGAGCGGCCGGTGGTGCGGGGCGGCCAGCTCCGGGCCGTTGAGCCCGGTGCTCGTGGCGTAGTTCCAGAACCAGTCCTCGCCGGGCTCGTAGCTCTGCACGACGGGATGGCCGGTGGCCTGGAAGTGGGCGGTGGCGTGCTGGGCTGGGGAGGAGTCGCAGCAGCCGACGTGCCCACAGGCCGCGCACCGGCGCAGGTGCACCCACCAGCCGCCGGCGGCGTCGCAGTCCGCGCAGCCCGGTCCGCTCGGCGGGACCGTGGGATCGATCGAGTCGGTCATGCTCCCGATCCTGGCACGAGCAGCAGCCGCGCGATCTGCTTCCACTGCCCCAGATGGGGGTCGGTGCGCGGATCGCGGTGATCGAGCGTGTAGCCGAGGCCGACCCCGCGCATGCTCGTGAAGATCAGATCGCGGACGAGCGGGAACTGTGGGTGCGCCGCGGCCTTCGGCCCGAACGAGCGGGCCATCGACTCCCGCACCGCCGCGCCGACCTCGCGCTCCCCCGGCAGCAGCGCGTGGCGCAGCTCCTCGTTGGTGCGCGCGGCCGTCCAGAGCTCCACGGCGGCCCAGAACAGTGGCTCGGAGAACGTCACCCACAGCCGTTCGACGGCGCGGTCGATGCGGGCGGGCAGCGGCAGGTCGCAGTCGGGTTCCGGGCTCGTGCCGCGGAGCCGTTCGGTGGCCAGGTGCCGCGAGGCGGCGACGAGCAGCTGATCGCGGGACGGGAAGTGGTGCAGCAGCCGCCCGCGCGACACCCCCGCCCTGGCCTGGATGCGCAGCGTGGTGGCGCCGGCGTACCCGTCCTCGACGAGGCAGGCCACGGCGGCATCGAGGATGCGGGCGCGGCTCGTCGCGGTGCGCTCCTCGCGCCTGCCCCTGATGGGCACTGCCGCATCGGCCGCGTCGGACATCCGGCAAGCGTAGCCCGAACAGTCACCGGTGACCGTTCGATACGGACGGTGGAGGTCCGCTGGTCGTGCCGATCCGCAGCGCGACCGGCAGGCACACGTCCTCCGGCCGTCCGCCCTCGACGAGCTCCATCGCCGCCCGGGCGGCGGCGCGGCCCTTCTCCGCCGTCGGCTGGACGACGGTGGTGAGCGTGATGTCGCCCAGCCAGTGCAGGTCGGCGCCGTCGAACCCGGTGACGGACACGTCCTGCGGCACCCGCAGGCCCAGCTCGGATGCGGCCTGCAGCACCCCGGCGGCGAGCACGTCGCTCTGCGCGATGATCGCGGTGGGGCGGCGGTTGGCCGGCACGTCGAGCAGCGCCCGGCCGGCGGTCACGCCGTCGGCGACGGAGTTGCTGGCGGTCTCGAACGCCGGGACGGGCCCGAACACGTCCTCCACGCCCTCGAGCCGGCGGCGGACGTCGCGGTAGTGCGCGCGCCCGCGCCGGGCCCGGGAGATCGGCCCCGACGTCCCGTCCAGGCGCAGCGGCATCGCGACGGTCTCGACCCGGCGGTGCCCGATCTCGTGCAGGTGCGCGGCGAGGGTGCGGATACCGCCGAAGTCGTCGATGTCGATGAGCACGTCGGTCTCGGCGGGCCCTTCCACGCCGATGACGGGGACGCCGCGCCTGCGCAGCAGGACGAGCGCGGGATCGTCCTCCAGGCCGCAGGTGGCGAAGATGGCGGCATCCAGCGGGAGCCGCGCGATCTGGTCGGACGAGGGGCGCCCGGCGTCGCCGGCCAGCAGCAGCAGGCCGACGCCGTGGGTGCCGAGCACCTCGGTGATGCCGTCGAGGAGGGTGATCGCGACGGGGTCGCGGAACGCGTAGAGCAGCCGTTCGCCGATGAACGCGCCGATGACGCCGCTGCGGCCGCGGCGCAGGGAAGCCGCGACGGGATCGGGGCCGGCGTAGCCGAGTTGCTGCGCGGCAGCGAAGACGCGATCGCGGGTAGCCGGGGCGATCCGGCTGCTCCCCGAGAACGCGAGCGAGGCGGTCGACTGCGACACCCCGGCCACTGCCGCGACGGCGGCGAGCGTGGGGCGATCAGACATGTTCGAACGGTAGCCGTTAAAGCGGGTTGAGCCGGGCGGGGGTGCTGACGTACCGTTCACTTCAGCAGGGTATCGAATCGATTCGATGGAGTGTGGACATGCCGACGGGTACGACCGTGGATCCGGCGCTGATGCGAGCTCGCACTGCCGTGGTCGTCGCCTTCGTGATGGCGGGGGTCGCGCTGGCGGCCTTCCTCGCCCGCCTCCCCGCCGCCCGTGCGGACCTCGGCCTCAACACGGCCGAGCTGGGGATCCTGCTGCTCAGCGTCTCGATCAGCTCGGTCGCGAGCCTGCCGGCGTCCGGGCCGGTCGTGGCCCGCTTCGGGCCGGCGAAGAGTGTCTTCGGTGGCGCGGTCTCGGTCGCGGTCGGGCAGGCCCTCCTGGCCACCGGGCTCGCCACCGCGACCGTGGCGCTGGCCGCGATCGGGCTGGCGTTCGTCGGGCTCGGCACGGGCATCTGGGACGTCGCGATGAACGTCGAGGGTGCCGACGTCGAGCGCCGCCTGGGCCGCTCGATCATGCCGCGCCTGCATGCCGCGTTCTCGATCGGCACGGTCAGTGGCGCCGGCATCGGCGCCGTGACCGCCGCACTCGAGATCCCGCTGGCCCTGCAGATGGCGGTGATCGCCGTGATCACGCCGGTGCTCGTCGGGATCGCCACCCGCTCGTTCCTCGCGGCGCCCCCCGTCGACACGTCCGTCGAGCCCGCACCCCGCTTCAGCGTCCTGGACGCGTGGCGCGAGCCGCGCACCGTGATCGTCGGGCTGATGGTGCTGGGCTTCGCCCTCACCGAGGGCTCTGCCAACGACTGGATCGCCGTGGCGCTCGTCGACGGGCACGGCGCGCCGCAGGTGATCGGCGCGATCGCGTTCGGCTGCTTCGTCGCCGCGATGACGGTCGGGCGCTTCTTCGGCGGTGCGCTGCTCGACCGGTTCGGCCGCGTACTCGTCCTGCGGGTGACGGCCGTCGTGGCGCTGGCCGGGCTGCTGCTGGTGCTGTTCGGCGGACCGCTGCCGGTGGTGCTGGCCGGAGCGCTGCTGTGGGGTGTGGGGGCCTCGTTGGGGTTCCCGGTCGGCATGAGCGCCGCCGCCGACGATCCGAAGCGCGCCGCCGCGCGGGTGTCGGCCGTGAGCTCGATCGGCTACGTCGCGTTCCTCGCCGGACCGCCGCTGATCGGCCCCCTCGGGCAGCACGTGGGCATCCTCACCTCGCTGCTCGTCGTCGTGGCTGCGATCGTGCTGGGTGGGCTGGCCAGCGGCGCGGCGAAGCCGTTACCACGAACGTAACGATCTGTCCCCTCGGAGCCCTTGACACTGGGTGGGGCGATCCCGAACTCTGTTGCGAGTCGTGCACTGTGTTCTGCATAGCGCATCAACTCGACTCCAGGGACATATCGGATGATCTACGTCTGCGCCCTCGCCGACCTGCCCCGCGGCGCCGCCCGCCGACTTCCCGTCGAGCCGCCGGTATCGGTGTTCCACACCGACGCCGGCGACCTCTACGCCATCGACGACACCTGCACCCACCAGGACGCGTCCCTCGCCGACGGGTGGCTGGAGGAGTGCTGGATCGAGTGCCCACTGCATGCGGCGATCTTCGACCTGCGCACCGGTGAGGCCGACGGGCTGCTGGCGCGCGAGCCCGTGCGCACGCACCACGTGCTCGTCCAGGAGGAGCAGGTCTACGTCGTCCTCGCGGGTGAGGCCGCCGGCACCGACCGTCTCGACGAAGCCTCATGAGCTCTCCCCGCGTTGTCGTCATCGGCGCGGGGGTGGTCGGGGCCGCGGTCGCCGACGAGCTGACCGCTCGCGGCTGGACCGATGTCACCGTCCTCGACCGGGGTGAGCTGCCGCTGCCCGGCGGCTCGACCTCGCACGCGCCGGGCCTCGTGTTCCAGACCAACCCGTCCAAGACGATGGCGAACCTCGCCACCTACACCGTCGAGAAGATGGTCGAACTCGGCGTGTTCGACCAGGTCGGCGGCCTGGAGGTGGCCACGACCGAGGCACGGGTGGCCGAACTGCACCGACGTCGGGGGTACGCCGCGAGCTGGGGCATCCCGGCCACGATCATCGGCCCCGACGAGTGCGCCGCCCTGCACCCTCTCCTTCCGGCCGGGAACGTGTTGGCGGGCCTGCACACCCCGACGGACGGGCTGGCGGCCGCGCCGCGCGCCGTCGTCGCCCAGCTCGACCGGGCCGTCGCCCGCGGCGCCCGTGTGCTCGGCGGGCACACGCTGCTGGACGTGCGCTCGTCCGGCGGACGCGTCACCGGGGTCGTGACGGATCGTGGGGAGTTCCCCGCCGACGTCGTCGTCTCCGCCACCGGCTTCTGGGGTCCGCGCACCGGCGCACTCGTCGATCTCGTGGTGCCGCTGCTGCCGTTGGCCCATCAGTACGCGCGCACCGGGCCGGTGGTCGGGGCTCGCGACGGCCTGCCGATCCTGCGTCACCAGGACCGTGACCTGTACTTCCGCACGCACGGCGACGCCATCGGGATCGGCTCCTACGCGCACCGCCCGTTGCCCGCCGATCTCGACGCGCTCGGCAGCGTCATGCCGTCGTCGCTGGACTTCACGCCGGACGACTTCGCCCCGGCCTGGGACGACGCCGTGGCGTTGCTCCCGAGCCTCTGTGACACCGCGGTGGCCGAGGGCTTCAACGGGATCTTCTCCTTCACCGCCGACGGGATGCCGCTGATCGGCGAGCACCCCGACCTGCGCGGGTTCTGGGTGGCCGAGGCGGTGTGGGTGACCCACTCCTGCGGCGTGGGACGCGCGGTCGCCGAGTGGCTCGTCGACGGCGAACCCCACATCGACCTGCACGAATGCGATCTCAACCGCTTCGAACCCGTCCAGCTGACTCCCGAGTACATCGAGACCCGCAGTGCGCAGGGATTCGTCGAGGTCTACGACATCCTGCATCCGCTCGATCCGCCGAAGGAGCCGCGGCCGCTGCGCGTGAGCCCGTTCCACGCCCGTCAGGTGGAGCTGGGCGCGGTGTTCCTGGAGGGCGCCGGGTGGGAGCGCCCGCACTGGTACGAGGCCAACGCCGGGCTGCCCGAGGTCGCGGAGATCCCGGCACGCGGCGCGTGGGCGTCGCGGCACTGGTCGCCGATCGCGGGCGCGGAGGCGCTGGTCACCCGCGACCGGGTGGCGCTCTACGACATGACCCCGCTCAAGCGCATCGACGTCACCGGCCCCGGTGCCTGCGCGTTGCTGCAGCGGCTCACCACGAACGATGTGGACAAGCCGGTCGGGCGCGTCGTCTACACACTGCTGCTCGAGCCGTCGGGCGGGGTGCGCAGCGACCTGACGATCGCGCGGCTGGGGGAGCAGCGGTTCCGCGTCGGCGCGAACTCGCCGCTGGATCTCGATCGCCTCCGCCGGAAAGCCGGCCCGGATGTGCAGATCACCGACGTCACCGGCGGCACGTGCGGTGTCGGGCTCTGGGGCCCCGCCGCCCGTGACGTGCTGTCGGCGCTGACCCGCGCCGACGTCTCGCACGAGGGCTTCGGCTACTTCCACGCCCGCGAGATCAGCGTGGCCGGGGTGCCGGTCACGGCCCTGCGGCTGTCCTATGTGGGCGAGCTGGGCTGGGAGCTCTACACCAGCGCCGACCTGGGCCTGCGCCTGTGGGACGCGCTGTGGGACGCCGGCCGGGCGCACGGAATCATCGCCGCCGGGCGCAGCGCGTTCAACTCGCTGCGGCTGGAGAAGGGCTACCGCTCCGCCGGCCACGACATGACCACCGAGCACGACCCCTACGCCGCAGGCCTGGGCTTCGCGGTGCGACCCGGCGAGTTCGTGGGTGCGGCTGCACTCGCGGACGGACCGCCGGCGGCACGCAAGCTGGTGCCGCTCCTGCTGGGCGAGAACGACGGCGTCATGGGCAAGGAGCCGGTGTTCCACGACGGCGCGCCCGTCGGGTACGTCACCAGCGCCGCCTACGGCTACACGATCGACGCGTCGATCGCCTACGCCTGGCTGCCCGCCGAGCTTGCCGAACCCGGCACACCGCTCGAGGTCGAGTACTTCGGCGAGAAGCTGCTCGCCGTCGTCGCCGCCGAACCGCTCTTCGACCCGGAGATGAAGCGCATCCGATGCTGACCTCGAGCTTGGTACGGACCCTCCCCGGCGCCGCCTACACCGACCCGGCCGTCTTCGCGGCCGAGCAGGAACGGATCTTCGAACCGTCCTGGACATGCGTGGCCGCCGCCTCCGACTTCGCGGCGCCGGGTGCGTACCGCAAGGTCACCGTCGGCCGCGAGAGCGTGCTCGTCGTCCGCGGCCGCGACGGGGCCCTGCGCGCGTTCCTCAACGTGTGCCGCCACCGCGGCTCGCAGCTGTGCAGCGAGCCGGCCGGGCAGCTGCGCCGCAACATCCAGTGCGGCTACCACGCCTGGACCTACGACTTCTCCGGCAAGCTCATCGCCGCACCCAACTTGACCTCGATGCCCGACATCGACCGCGTCGAGCACGGCCTGCTGCCCGTCCACCTGCGGGAATGGCTCGGGCAGGTGTGGCTCTGCATCGGGGACTCGCCGCCCCCGTTCGAGGAGGAGGTGCAGGGGGCGGTCGCGGAGCGGCTGGGCGACCACAGCGCCGTCGACGCGTGGGGGATCGCCGACCTCGCGCTGGGCCGGCGCATCACCTACGACGTGGCGGCCAACTGGAAGCTGATCGTCGAGAACTTCATGGAGTGCTACCACTGCGCGACCATCCACCCCGAACTCACCGACGTGCTGCCGGAGTTCGCCGACGGGTTCGCCGCGCAGTACTTCGTGGGCCACGGGGCGGAGTTCGCCGAACAGGCCGCAGGCTTCACCGTGGACGGGCGGGCCGGGTTCGACCGCCTGCCCGGCGTGAGCGACGAGCAGGACCGCCGCTACTACGCGATCACCATCCGACCGCAGGTGTTCATCAACCTGGTGCCCGACCACGTGATCTTCCACCGGATGACCCCACTCGCCCCCGACCGCACGGTGGTGGAGTGCGACTGGCTCTTCGCTCCCGGGATCGACGGCGACCTGGACGCCTCGGTGGAGCTGTTCCACCGGGTCAACCAGCAGGACTTCGAGGCCTGCGAACGCACTCAGCCGGCCATGTCCAGCCGGGCCTACCGCCAGGGTGGCGTGCTCGTGCCGAGTGAGCACCACATCGGGCAGTTCCACGACTGGGTCAGCGCCCGGTTGGACCGATAACCCGCACGAGCGGCACACCACAGTAGTTCCGGGCGCTTGGAACAGCGCTGGTGTGCCGTTCGAGCGCGATGTCCGCGCGCGGGTGAGGGCGGCTCGGCTCACAGGACCGGAGTGGCCGAGTCCGTTCACGGATGCCGGTGGGCTCGTCCGTTGGGTTGCTCCCCGCGGCGCGCGGCGGGGCACTCCGCGCCGGCGACGCGACAACTCCCGCGAACGGCACACCAGTGCTGTCCTGAGCGTCCAGAACAGCAGCGGTGTGCCGTTCGGGCGCGTTATCCGCGCGGCGGTCCGGGCATCTCGGCGTCCGGACGCATAGGCGAGCCCGTTCGCGAAGGGTGGTCGACACCGCTTGGCGGGTGGCTCCCTCGGCGGGCTGCTCGTCGGCGTCGCACTGCTACGGAGAGCGGATAGCTCGCGCGAACGGCACACCACGGTAGTTCTGGGCCGTCAGAACTACCGTGGTGTGCCGTTCGAGCGCGTTATGCCACGCGATGGGCGAGAGCGGCGCGGACCTCGCGCACGATCCGAGCACGGTCCTGCGCGATGTCGTGCTTGGTGTAGCGGAGGATGCGCCGGCCCTGCGCCACCAGCCGGGTGTACCGGCCCGCGTCCTTCAGGACCTGGTCGGCGTCGGTGTGGTGGGCGCCTTCGTACTCGATGCCGAGCAGTGCGTCGGGGTAGGCGAGGTCCAGCCAGATCGCGGTGCGCGCTGCCGGGTCCTGGACCGGCCACTGCACCTCCGGGCGCGGCAGCCCGGCCTGCACCAGCAGCATCCGCAGCCGGGTCTCCGGGACCGATCCCGAGCGCCGGTCGGTGTAGGCAAGCACCTCCGGCACGCGGGAGTTCCCGCGCGCCCCGTGGTGCAGGACGAGCAGGTGCAGCAACAGGTTCGGGTCGAAGCGGCAGCGGTTGGCCAGCCGGTCCACAGCCACCACGCCCTCGACGAGCGACAGCCGGCGGGCGAGATCGAACGCCGTGCGGACCCCCGTCGTCACGGGCACGCCGTCGATCGATGTGATCTCGTCGTCGTACAGCGAGTCCTGGTGCACGACCAGCCCCGGATGCGTACGAACGCGTCCGAATGCCGTGATCTCGGCCGGGGCATCGGGCGGCGCGCATCCCGCGCCGAACAAAGCGGCCGCCGAGTAGCCCGACACCACGCCCCGGTCCCCGGCGAGCAGCCCGGCGGCCCGGGCGCGCAGTGCGAGGGTCGGCTCGGCAGTGGCGGGTGCGTAGATGTCGGGGTAGAGCCGCTGGAAGGCCGGGCCGCGCAGCCGCCCGGCGGTCACGAGCCCGGCCGCGACGGCCGCCGATCCGCGGAACACCTCGGGCCATCCGGGCACGTTCATGGACCCGAGGATCGCCGATCGGACGGGCGGTCCGTGGGCGTTTCGCGCAACTCGCGCTCGTACGGCACACCAGCGTTGCGGATGGGCCGCGGAACTACCGTGGTGTGCCGTACGAGCGCATACCTCAGATCCTGCTGCGGGCCTCCTCCACCTGCGCCTCGCGGTCCTCTGTCGCGAGGCGGGTGAGCTCGGCGCCGGCCTCGTCGTCGCGGGTGAGGTTCTCGCCGGTCTTGGGGTCGAACACGTGCACCTTGCGCGTGTCCATCCAGAATTCGGCCTCGCGGCCCTCCCGCATCCGGCTGGCCGCGTCGATGGAGACGACGGCCTGGGTGCGGAGCTGGTCGCTGTCGAGCTCGCGGGACAGATCGCGCAGCTGAGCGGTCACCTCGTCCGACGCGTCGAACGGGATGAAGGCGTACTGCGAGTCGCCGAGCCACTCGGTGACGTCCACCCGCGCGGTGAACGAGACGCCGTGATCGCGCTTGGCGTCGTCCACCAGTGAGGCGTCCTCGAAGTACTCGGGCCGCACGCCGACGAGCACCAGCTCCCTGTCGCCGACGGCCTGCGCGCGGCGCTCGTCGAGCTGGAACTCGCCGAAGGGGAACTTCACCTGCCCGTTCGTCACCGTGGCCGGCAGGAAGTTCATCGGCGGCGAGCCGATGAACCCGGCCACGAACAGGTTGGCCGGCTGCTCGTAGAGTTCCCGCGGCGAGGCCACCTGCTGGATGTTGCCCTTGCGCAGCACGCACACCCGGTCCCCGAGGGTCATCGCCTCGGTCTGGTCGTGGGTGACGTAGATGGTGGTGATGCCCAGCCGCCGCTGCAGCCGGGCGATCTCCGTGCGCATCTGGCCGCGCAGCTTGGCGTCCAGGTTGGACAGCGGCTCGTCGAACAGGAACACGTCGGCGGAGCGGACGATCGCGCGTCCCATGGCGACCCGCTGGCGCTGGCCGCCGGACAGGTTCGCCGGCTTGCGCTCCAGGTGTTCGTGCAGCTCCAGCACGTCGGCGGCCTCGGTGACGCGCTTGCGCACCTCCTCCTCCGGGGTCTTCTGCAGCCGCAACGGGAAGGCGATGTTCTCGAACACCGACAGGTGCGGGTACAGCGCGTAGTTCTGGAACACCATGGACAGGTTGCGGTCCCGCGGAGCCTTGTCGTTGACCCGCTTGCCACCGATGACCATGTCGCCGGACGTGATGTCCTCGAGCCCGACGACCATCCGCAGCAGCGTGGACTTCCCGCAGCCCGAGGGCCCGACGAGGATCATGAACTCGCCGTCGGCGATGTCCAGGCTCACGTCGTTCACGGCCGGGAACCCGTCCCCGTACTTCTTGACGATGTTGCGCATCTCGACCGAAGCCATGCCGTACCCCTTAACCCTTCACCGCGCCGTTGGTCAGACCGGCGACGATGCGCCGTTGGAAGATCAGGACGAGGATGATCACCGGAATCGTGACGATCACGGCCGCCGCCGCGATCGCGCCGGTCGGGTCCTCGAACTGGGACGCCCCGGAGAACAACCCGAGCGCGGCTGGCACCGGACGGGCCGCGCCCGTCGAGGTCAGCGAGATGCCGTAGACGAAGTCGTTCCAGGCCAGGAAGAACGCGATGATCGCGGTGGTGAACACCCCCGGCGCCGCGAGCGGCACGATCACCTTGCGGAACGCCTGCCACGTCGTGGCGCCGTCGACCTGCGCTGCCTGCTCCATCTCCCAGGGGATCTCCCGGAAGAACGCCGACATCGTCCAGATCGAGATCGGCAGGGTGAGCGACAGGTACGGGATGATCAGGCCCGGCCAGGTGTCGTAGAGCCCGATCTGGCGCCACAGGTTGAACAGCGGCGTGACGATCGAGATCACCGGGAAGATCGCCACGCCAAGCGCCGTGGAGAGGATCAGCCGCTTGCCGGGGAAGTCCAGCCGCGCGATCGCGTAGGCCGCGAACATCGACAGCAGGCAGGCCAGCGCCGTCGCGATCAGGCAGATGCCGAACGAGTTCAGCAACGCCGGCAGGAACAGCTCGCTCGCGTCGCCGGTGAGGATCAGCGAGTAGTTCTCCCAGGTGAATACGGTCGGCAGGAACTGCCCGTTCGAGATGTCGGCCGGCGCCTTGAACGACAGCGACACGATCCAGCCGATCGGGAACAGCGCGTACAGGATGATCGCGATGCCCGCGACGATCCACAGGGTGCGCTCACGCGTCGACATCACTTCTCCCCTCGCGCCTGCGACAGGTCGACCTTGAAGACCTTGATGAACCCGAAGGCGATGAGCACGACCGACAGGAACAGCAGCACCGACACCGCCGAGCCCAGCCCGATCTCCAGCCGGGCGATCGTCTGGCGGTAGGCCAGGAACGACACCGTCTCGGTGCCGTTGGCTCCGGCGGTCATCACGAACACGCTGTCGAACACCCGGAACGCGTCCAGGGTGCGGAACAGCAGGGCCACCATGATCGCGGCCTTCATGTTCGGGATGGTGACCTTCCACATCCGCTGCCACCAGGTGGCGCCGTCGACCTGCGCGGCCTCCTGCAGCACGTCCGGCACCTGCGCGAGGCCGGCGAGCAGCAGCAGCGAGATGAACGGTGTGGTCTTCCAGATCTCGGCCAGGCAGATCACCAGCAGCGACGTGCCGGTGCCGCCGAACCAGTCGGTGTCGGCCGAGATGCCGGGGATCCAGTCGAACCAGCTGTTCACGAACCCGGACGTCAGGTCGAAGGCGAACTGCCAGGCGAACGCCGAAACGACCGTGATGATCGCGTAGGGCAGCAGGATCACCGCCCGCAGCACCGGTCGCAGCCAGTTCAGTGCCTTGAGCATCACGAGCGCCAGCGCGAAGCCCAGCACGAGCTCCACGGAGACCGTGATGATCGTGATCAGCGCGGTGACGCCGAAGGACTGCCACCACAACGCGTCGGTCAGCACGACCCAGTAGTTGTTCAGCCCGACGAACGTGCGGTTGCCCGGGTCGGTGAGCCGGTAGGAGAACAGCGAGTCCCAGACGGCCTGGGCGATCGGGTACGCGGTGACCAGCAGCATCACCGCGAACGCCGGGCCGGCGAGCATCCAGCCCAGGCGCTTCTCGGCGCGGACCCGGTCGCTCACGTGGGCCCTGTGCGCCGGTGCAGTGGACGTCGTGGGAGGTGGGGCGGTCGTCGTCACAGGAGCTCCTCCCCGGAGAGGACGGCGCGGATCAGCTCGGCGGCGGCGGGTCCCGTGCCGGGTCCGACGTTCGTCGGTGGGTGGTAGATCCGCTGGAGGCTGCCGGAGACCTCGCTGTAGTACGCGGTCTGCGGACGGGGCTTGGCCTGCTGCAGCGACTGCGCGATCACCGGAGCCATCGGGAACTCCGCGAGCACCTCCGGGTCGGTGAACACCGCGAGCCGCGATGCCGGGTTCCCGTTGGAGACGAAGTAGTACTTCTGGTTCTCGGTGGAGGTGATGCACTCGGTGGCCCGGTAGGCCAGGTCCGGGTGGATGCTGGTCGAGCTGACGCCGAGGTTGATGCCGCCGTAGGGCGGTGCGCTCGGCTTGTCGGCGTCGACCTGCGGGTAGAGCCCCCAGCCGTAGTCGTCGAGGACGGCGCGGTCGAGCGTGCCGCCTTCCACGCCGCTCTTGGCCCGGCCCCACACGAACGGCCAGTTGACCATGAAGCCGGCGTCGCCGGCCTCGAAGGACGCGACGCTCTCGTCCTCGCCGGCGGTGGTGAAGGCCGGCCCGACGGCACCGCTGTCGGCCACCTCGCGCATCACCTCGGCCGCCCGGGTCGATTCGGCGGATTCGAGTCCGAGCTTGATGTCCTGCGGCTTGTCGGCGGTCTGCGCGATCACCGAGCCGCCCGCGGACTCGATCAGGGCGTTGAACCACACGACGAGGGACTCGGCTCTGCGGCCCTGGGCGGCGATCTGGGTCTGCTGCGCCTTCGCGGCCTGCACCAGCTGGTCCCAGGTGACGGGTGCGGACATGTTGAGCCCGGCCTTCGCCGCGACCGACTTCTTGTACCAGAGCAGCTGCGTGTTGGCCCAGAACGGCACGCTCACCAGCCGCCCGTTCCACGTCGCACCCTCGACCGCGCTGCGCACCACGCCCTCGGTCGCCCGCTTCGCCACGTCCTCCGGCACCGGGGCCAGGAACCCGGCCTGCGCGAACTCGGGCATGTAGGGCGGGTCGAGGCTCATGATGTCGATCGAGGAGTCGCCCGCGGCCAGGCGCCGTACGAGCTGTTGCCGCTGCTCGGACGATTCCCGGGGCAGCACGGAGATCGCGATCGAGTACTGCCCGTCCGCCGCGGCCGTGCACCGGGCCGCGATCTCCTTCTGGCCGCCCGAGTCGGGGTTGATGTACCAGGTCAGCACCGGCGGGCCGGCCGGACCGGATCCGCACCCGGCCAGAGCGGCGAGCAACGCTGCGACCAGGAGGGCGGCCGGGCCACGACTCCGTGGCCATCGTGGGCGGGGCATAAGCGATCTCCTCGACTTTCCGGGATGGCCGGGGCATATCGGTCTAGAACGGCCATTCGGATCGTCGCCCTGAAGAGTGGCGTGCGCCACTCGAAACGGAGATCGTCGCGGGATCGTGGCCCACGGATCGGCTCTTCGGCCGTGGCGTTCGGCGCCTTCGGCGCAAGCCTTCGGGCAACGCCTGCGGCGCTCAGGCGGTGTACCAGCCCATCCGCCGGCTGATCTCGCGGGTGCCGGCGAGCAACGGCGCGACCAGCGTGGCGAGGCGGGGCTCGTCCAGTCGGTACGACGGGCCGGAGACCGAGACCGCGGCGACGACCTCACCGGACCTGTCGAACACCGGCGCGGCGACGGCGTTGAGGCCGACCTCGTACTCCTCGACGGCGACGGCGTACCCGCGCTGGCCGGCGTGCGCGAGCTCGGCGTCGAGCCGGTCGCGGTCGACGACGGTGCGCGGGGTGAAGCGGAGCATGCCGGAGGCGTCGAGCAGCACGGTGCGGCGGGCCGGGCTGACGGCGGCGAGCAGCACCTTGCCGCTGGACGTGCAGTGCAGCGGGGTGAGCTTGCCGATCCAGTTGTGAGTGGCGACGGTCGACGGCCCGCGGGCCTGGTCGACGTTGACGGCCCAGTGTTCCTGCAGCACCGCGACGTTGACGGTCTCGCCGAGTTCACTGGCGAGCTCGGCGCAGACCCCGCGACCCTGGCGGCTGACGTCGAGATTGTCCGTCACCGCGCCGGCGAGCGGGATCAGCCCGAAGCCGAGCCGGTACTTGCCGCGGTCGGCGGACTGCTCGACGAGCCCCCGCGTCTCCAGCGCGCCGAGCAGGCGGAACGCGGTGGACTTGTGGACGTCGATCTCGGCCGCGACCTCGCTGACCCCGGCCTCGCCCTTGCGGGCGAGGATCTCCAGCACGGTGATGGCGCGGTCGACCGACTGCACGCCACCGTCACGACCTCCGTCGCGCACAGTGGTGTTGCCCATAGCGCAACCTTACGCGGCATTCGGTGGTAGAGCCGGGTGGAACGCTTGACGCCGGCCGTCCCGTGAGGACGATCTGCTCATGCCCAGCGACGGACCCCCGCAGCGGCCCACCCTCTACATCGATGGCGACTGGACGAGTGGATCCGGCGGCACCGTGGATGTGCCCAATCCGTCGGACGGCAGCGTCGTCGTCACGATCGACCAGGCCGGCCCCGACGACGTGGCGCGCGCGGTCGCGGCGGCCCGCACGGCGTTCGACACGGGTCCGTGGCCGGACACCCCGGTGGCGGAGCGGGCGGCCCTGTTGCGCCGGGTGGCCGATCTGCTGGTGCGCCACAAGGAGGCGATCGCGCGCGTCGAGACCCTCGACACCGGCAAGACGCTCAAGGAGAGCCGCATCGACGTCGACGACGTCACCGCGGTCTTCCGGTACTACGCCGATCTCGCCGACAAGGACGCCGGCCGGATCGTCGATGTGGGCATGGCGCACGTCGTCTCGCGGGTGGTGTCGGTGCCGGTCGGGGTGTGCGTGCTGATCACGCCGTGGAACTACCCCCTGCTGCAGCTGTCGTGGAAGGTCGCGCCGTGCCTCGTGGCCGGCAACACGTGCGTGATCAAGCCCAGCGAGGTCACGCCGCTGACGTCGATCATGCTGGTGCGGTTGCTGGAGGAGGCCGGCGTCCCGGCGGGCGTGGTCAACATCCTCCTCGGCGACGGGCCGTCGGTCGGCGCGCCGCTCACCCAGCACGACGACGTCGACATGGTCAGCTTCACCGGTGGCCTGGCCACCGGGCAGGCGATCATCCGCGCGTCCGCGGCCACGGTGAAGCGGGTGGCGGTGGAGCTGGGCGGCAAGAACCCGAACGTCGTCTTCGCCGACACCCCCGTCGACCTGGCCGCCGACTGGGCGATCACCGCGGCGTTCCTGCACTCCGGCCAGGTGTGCTCGGCCGGCGCCCGGCTCATCGTCGAGGACTCGATGCACGATGACCTCGTCGCCGCCATCGCGGCGCGGGCCGAGCGGATCCGGCTGGGCGACGGGCTCGACCCGGAGAGCGAGTGCGGGCCGCTGGTGTCGGCCGCGCAGCTGGCGAAGATCGAGGACTACGTCGCGTCGGCGCATGCCGAGGGCGCCCGGCTGGTCACCGGCGGGCAGCGGCCCGACGATCCCGCGCTGAAGGACGGCTACTTCTACCGGCCCACCCTCTTCGCGGACGTGACGCGCGAGATGCGCGTCATCCGGGAGGAGACGTTCGGGCCCATCCTCACCGTCGAGCGGTTCACGACGGAGGAGGAAGCGATCGCGCTGGCCAACGACACCCACTACGGGTTGGCCGGGGCGGTGTGGACGGGCGACATGGCCCGCGCGCACCGGGTGTCCTCCGCCTTGCGGCACGGCACCGTGTGGATCAACGATTACCACCCGTACGTACCCGGAGCGGAATGGGGCGGCATGGGCCGTTCCGGGAACGGACGTGAGCTCGGACCGACCGGGCTCGCGGAGTACCAGGAGCACAAGCACGTGTGGCACAACACCGCGCCCGCGCCGGCGGGCTGGTTCACCGCGTGAAGGGGAGCCATCGATGACCGCAGACCCGAACCAGAAGCCTGCCAGCAATGACAGCGCCGATCTCGCCGAGTTCGGCTACAGCCAGTCGCTCGACCGAAGTATCGGCAAGTTCGCCAGCTTCGCCGCCGGGATCAGCTACATCTCGATCCTCACCGGCACGTTCCAGTTGTTCTACTTCGGTTTCGGGACGGGCGGGGCGGCGTACTGGTGGTCGTGGCCACTGGTCTTCGCCGGGCAGCTGATGGTGGCGCTGTCGTTCGCCGAACTGGCGGGGCGGTACCCGGTCGCGGGCTCGGTCTACAACTGGGCCAAGCGGCTCGGCAGCGCCACCACCGGTTGGATGGCCGGCTGGATGATGCTCACGGCGTCGATCGTGACGATCTCGGCCGTGGTGCTGGCCTACCAGCTCGTGCTGCCACAGATCTGGTCCGGCTTCCAGTTCGTCGGCGACGCCGCGGACGGCAACGATGCCGCCCTCAACGGCGTGATCCTCGGTGGGGTGCTCATCGTCTTCACCACCGTGATCAACGCCGTCGGGGTGCGATTGATGGCCCAGATCAACAGCTCCGGGGTGTTCATCGAGCTCATCGCGGCAGTGGCGATCATCATCGCGCTGGCGTTCAACATCGTGAACCCGCCGTCGGTGCTCTTCGACACCACCGGCTTCGCCGACGGCAGCATGGGCTACTTCGGCACGTTCCTCGTGGCGGCGTTGGCGTCGGCGTACGTGATGTACGGCTTCGACACGGCCAGCTCACTGGGGGAGGAGACGGTCGATCCGCGCCGCACTGCGCCGACGGCGATCCTGCGCGCGGTCATCGCGTCGTTCGTCATCGGCGGGCTGATCCTGCTGCTCTGCATCCTGGCGGCGCCGAACCTCGCCGATCCCGCGCTCGGTCAGAAGAACGGTGGCGGGCAGCTGATCCTGCTGCAGGTGCTCGGCGGCACCATCGGCACGATCTTCCTGATCACGATCACGGTCGCCGTCACCGTCTGCGCGCTGGCGGTGCACACCGCGGCGATCCGGCTGATGTTCGCGATGGCCCGCGACAACGCCCTGCCGGCCGGAGCGACCCTCGCGAAGATCGATCCCGTGCGCAAGACGCCGGTCATCCCGGCCATCGTGGTCGGGGTGCTCGCACTGATCATCCTCGTCGTGAACGCGGGTGTGCCGGAGGTCTTCACCGCGGTCACGAGCGTGGCGATCATCATGATCTACATCGCGTACCTGCTGGTCACGGTGCCGATGCTGCGCAAACGGCTGCGCGGTGAGTGGCCCGACCCCGACTCCACCGGCACGAAGTACTTCTCCCTTGGCCGGTTCGGCCTGCCCGTCAACATCCTGGCCGTGCTGTGGGGCTTGGCGATGGCGATCAACCTGGCCTGGCCCCGGGAGGCCGTCTACGGCTCTGGCTGGCTGTCCTGGATCGCGTTCATCTTCATCGGCATCGTCGCGCTCGGCGGGCTGGCCTGGTACCTGGTCAAGGGCCGCCACCAGTTCGGCACGCTGCCCGAACACATGGCCAAGAACCTCGACCTGGAGGAAGCGCCCTGATGTCGAGCACTAGCGAGAAGTACGACATCGTCATCGTCGGCGGGGGGTCGGCAGGCTGCGCGCTCGCCAACCGCCTGTCCGCCGAGCCCTCGAACCGGGTGCTGGTGCTCGAAGCCGGCCGCAGCGACTGGCGGATCGACCCGTTCATCCACATGCCGGCGGCGCTGCCGTATCCCATCGGCAACGCGCTCTACGACTGGAAGTACGAGTCCGAGCCCGAGCCCCACATGGGCGGCCGGCGCGTGTACCACGCGCGCGGCAAGGTGCTCGGCGGCTCCAGCAGCATCAACGGGATGATCTTCCAGCGCGGCAACGCGCTGGACTACCAGCGCTGGGCCGCCGACGACGGCATGAAGACCTGGGACTACGCGCACTGCCTGCCGTACTTCAAGCGCATGGAGACCTGCACCGCGGGCGCCGACCAGTGGCGGGGCGGGTCCGGCCCGCTGCACCTGGAGCGCGGGCCGGCCACCAGCCCGCTCTTCGGCGCGTTCTTCGAGGCCGTGCAGCAGGCCGGCTACCCGCTCACCGACGACGTGAACGGCTACCGCCAGGAGGGGTTCGCCAAGTTCGACCGCAACGTCAAGCGAGGTCGTCGCTGGAGCGCGGCGCGCGCCTACCTGCACCCGGTGATGGGCCGCAAGAACCTCACCGTGCACACGCTGTCGTTCGTCACCGGCCTGCGGACGCAGGGCAACCGCGTGGTGGGCGTCGACTACGTGCGCGGTGGGCGCCTCGCGCGCAGCGTGGAGGCGGACGAGGTCATCCTCTGCGGCGGCGCGATCAACTCGCCGCAGCTGTTGCAGCTCTCCGGGATCGGGAACGCGCGCGAGCTCGAACAACTCGGCATCGACGTCGTCACGGACCTCCCCGGGGTGGGCGAGAACCTGCAGGACCACCTCGAGGTCTACATCCAGCACGAGAGCAAGCAGCCGGTCTCCATCGCCCCGTGGCTCAAGAACCGGCACAAGCCGCGCATCGGGGCGGAGTGGCTGTTCCTGCGCAGCGGCGTCGGCGCCTCCAACCACTTCGAGGCGGGCGGGTTCATCCGCAGCAACGACCGGGTCGACTACCCGAACCAGATGTTCCACTTCCTGCCGATCGCCATCCGCTACGACGGCAGCCAACCGGCAGCCGAGCACGGCTACCAGGTGCACATCGGGCCGATGTACTCCGATGTGCGCGGCACGCTCAAGATCACGTCGAAGGACCCGAAGAAGCACCCGGCGCTGCGGTTCAACTACCTCTCGACCGAGAACGACCGGCGCGAGTGGATCGAGATGATCCGCGCGGCGCGGAACATCCTGAACCAGCCGGCGTTCGCGGCCTTCAGTGCCGGCGAGATCTCGCCGGGGCCGAGCGTCGAGACCGACCAGGAGATCCTCGACTGGGTGGCGCGCGACGCCGAGACCGCCCTGCACCCGTCCTGCACGGCGAAGATGGGCACCGACGACATGAGCGTGGTCGACCCGCTGACCATGCGGGTGCACGGTGTGGAGGGCCTGCGGGTCGTCGACGCCTCGGTGATGCCGTACGTGACCAACGGCAACATCTACGCACCGGTGATGATGCTGGCCGAGAAGGCGGCCGACATCATCCTCGGCAACGAGCCGCTGCCACCGCTGGACGTGCCCTACTACCGCTACCGCGACGACATGCCGCTCTACCCGCCCGGCGACCCCCGCAACACCGTCGTCGACCAGGCCGGCGCCGTTCCGTAACCAGGTCCAGGCCGCCCCGCGAGTTGCGGAAATCGTGACGGCGAGTTGCGGAAATCATGACGGGGAGATGTGGATTCCAGGACGCCGTGCCGTCCCGGAATCCACATCTCGGTGTCACGAGATCCGCAACTCGCATTGCGTGCGGGTGCTGTCCCGCAGATCCACCGAACGCCCACGGAGGACGGGGGTCGGCTGCTTCACTGCGGGTCGGTGATCCGACGGAGGGGGCAGGCCATGCTCAGGGCCCGCAGCGCAGGTGTCTGGACGGCGCGCATGGAGGTCGAGCAGGACGGCTCGCCCGTCACTGTCTGGAAGGACGGCGGCTGGGGCGGTCCCGGTGGCTTCGAGCTCGACGGCCACCGGTATGTGATCAGTTCGACCTTCCTGGGCAGCCGCTACCTGCTGAACTCCGCGCTGAACGAGCCGGTGGCCGAGGTGCAACGCCCCGGTTCCCGCCGCTGGACGTTGTTGGTCGACGGTCGGTCGCACCACTTCCACCGCCCGTTCATGGGTGGTGGCGAGCACCGGCTCCTCGTCGACGGGGAGCAGGTCGGGTACGTGCGCAAGGGCGGCTTCCGGCATCCGGGCCTGCAAGCCGAGCTGCCCGGCATCCCCCTGCCGGCGCAGGTGTTCGCGCTCGTCGTCATCGTGCTGGCCGAGAAGCGGCGGCGCCGACGGGCGGCGAGCTGAGCAGGTTCGCTAGCGTCGCGTGTCGAGAACCGGGCCATGGCTCCGACCGGCGGGTGCGGGCGCCGCACGGGGGCTCGCGTCCAGGAGGAGATCGACATGAAGTACCTGCTGATCATGCACAACAACCCGGAGTTCATCCGGTCGCTGCCCGCCGAGACGATGGATGCGATCGGGAAGGGCCACGGCGAGTTCATCGAGACCGTCCGCGCGTCCGGTGAGCTGATCGTCACGCAGGCGCTCGCCGACCCGTCCACCAGCCGGGTGGTGCGGGTGGCCGACGGGAACCGGGTCGTCACCGACGGCCCGTACCTGGAGGCGAAGGAGTTCCTCGGCGGCTACTACCTGATCGACGTCGAGAACGAGGAACGGGCGCTGGAGCTGGCCGCGATGATCCCCGACGCGGGTATCGAGGGCCTGGCCATCGAGGTGCGTGCGGTGATGTTCTCCGCGGGTCCGGACATCGACGCCGAGGTGTGACGACCGCACGAGATGTCGTGGACCTGCTGCGCGAGCTCGCGCCGCAGGTCCTCGGCGTGCTCGTGCGCCGGTACGGCCAGTTCGACCACTGCGAGGACGCCGTGCAGGAGGCACTGCTGGCGGCGTCGCAGCAGTGGCCGGCCGACGGGCTGCCGGGCAACCCGCGCGGCTGGCTGCTCACGGTCGCCACGCGGCGCCTCACCGACGAGTGGCGCAGCGAGAGCGCGCGCCGCCGCCGGGAGGCCGAGCAGGCGCTCGCCGACCCGGAGTTCGGGGTCGAGCCACTCGCGCCGGCCCCCGACGACGTCGAGCCTGCGAGCGACGACTCGTTGACCCTGCTGCTGATGTGCTGCCACCCGGCCCTGTCGCCGCCGTCGCAGCTCGCGCTGACGCTGCGCGCGGTCGGCGGGCTCACCACGGCCGAGGTGGCGGCGGCGTTCTTCGTGCCCGAGGCGACGATGGCGCAGCGCATCAGCCGGGCGAAGAAGACGGTCAAGGGGGCGGAGGGCGGCTTCGCGCTCCCCACCGGCGAGGCACGGTTGGAGCGCCTGACCGTCGTCCTGCACGTGCTCTACCTGATCTTCAACGAGGGCTACACGGCCAGTTCCGGCGACGACCTGCAGCGGCCGGAGCTGGCGGCCGAGGCGATCCGTCTGACCCGCACCGTCGCCCGCGCCCTGCCCGCGGACGGGGAGGTGGCCGGCCTGCTCGC
>Ga0307513_10001837_pt1 | contig 30137 bp, 29 predicted proteins | sample 15_EM_MG_FD_202174 | JGI IMG/M metagenome (GOLD analysis project Ga0307513, IMG submission 202174) | Populus trichocarpa ectomycorrhiza microbial communities from riparian zone in the Pacific Northwest, United States - 15_EM | ecosystem: Host-associated > Plants > Roots > Unclassified | place... | reverse complement strand
CGAACGCCGTCTGCGTGGTGCACCCGCGCGGCGCGCCCCACATGATCGATCCTGCGAAGCTCATCGCCGGCACGCGTGCCGTCTACGGCGAGGAGCTCTACGCGCAGCTGTACGGTGAGATTCTCCCCATCGCGCGCGAGCGGGTGGTCGTCACCAAAGACGAGCAGCGATTCGAACTCGCCGGCCGCGGATTTGAATGCGTGCACACGCCGGGTCACGCGTTGCATCACCAGGCCATAGTCGATCACGGAACGACGAGCATCTTCACCGGCGACACCTTCGGCCTCTCCTATCGCGAGTTCGATACCGCGCGCGGGGCGTGGATCACGCCCACGACCACCCCCACGCAGTTCGATCCGGGGCAATTGAAGGCTTCCATCGTGCGGCTCATGCAGTTCAAGCCACGCAAGTTGTATCTCACTCACTACAGCGAAGTCGGCGAATGCTCGCGCCTGGCTAATGACATGGTCGACGCCATCGACGATTTCGTCACGATCGCGCGCCGGTGCGGGCTCGACGAGCGACGCATGAAATTCGAACTGCGCCAGCGCGCCCACGAGTCGCTCGCCGAACATGGCTGCAAACTCGGCCCCGATGCGATCGACGCCATCCTCAACAAGGACTTCGAACTGAACGCCGCGGGTCTGACTCATTGGCTGAAGCGCGAGGCCGGCTGACATGACTTATTTCCTGCTCAAGTCGCTGCACATCGTCAGTGTTGTCCTGTTCCTCGGCAACATCATCACCGGGGTCTTCTGGAAATTTCACGCCGATCGCAGCGGCGAACTGCGTGCCCGGGCGCAGGCGCTCGACGGCATCATCGCAAGCGACCGGTGGTTCACCGTGCCCGGCGTCATCCTCATCATCGCGACCGGCGTGTCGCTCGCTTACCTGGTGGGTTATCCATTGCTCAGCACCAAATGGATCGTCTGGTCGCTCGTGCTGTTCGGCGTCTCCGGCGCCGCGTTCTCCGTTTTCGTCGCGCCGCTGCAGAAGAAGTTGTTAGCCAACGTCCGCGCCGGCCTGACCGGCACCTGGAACGAACCCGAGTACCAGGCGTTATCCAGAAAATGGGAATTGTGGGGCGCTGTCGCGACGGGGGCTCCGCTCATCGCGCTTTTTCTGATGGTGTTCAAGCCGGGGTGAGTGGGGGCCGCCGGGCGCGCCCGAGGATCGCGCGCGTTGCACGCCGTTTCCGCCCTTCAGGCTCGGGGTGGATGCGAACAGCAAATCGCGCCGCCGGTGCCGCGACATTCGGCAGTGTGTAGTTAGATGGGAATTTGTTTGGCGTGAAGAAGGGGAGATGCGGCTCCGTGCCTTGCGCTCAGTGACCGCCAGGACCCCGGCGCGGCGAGGGGCGGAGCCCGGCGTGCAACGTGCACGCTCCTCGGGCACGCCCGGCGATATCGCGCTCGCGCCGGCTTGCAGACCGGCAGAAGAGCGCTGTTGCGTCGCGTGACGCTATCCGCCCACGTTGGCTGGGAGCGTTCGTCTTTGCCACAGCGGAGCCTGGAGAGTCCGGCTTCGAAGACGCCAGGCCCGATCGCGCTGGCGAACCGCGGACGGCGGAAGCGCGCGGAGGATACGCGGTGCCATGCCGGGCTCCGACCTCACCGCAAAGAAGTGGCACCGGTCACCAAGCGCAAGGCACGAAGCCACCGCAGAGTTGCCCCGCCACTCCCCCATTTCCGAGCCCCGCCCCCGGTGAAGAATGTCGTGGCACCGGTGGCGGCCACATTTTTCACCCAAACACCAAGTAACTGAAGGGAGGAAACGGCATGGCACCGCGTGTCCTCCGCGCGCCTCCACCCACCGCAATTCGCCAGCACGGTCGAGCCGGGTATCATCCGCACATGCCAAGACTTCACGTTCCGCAACCCCCTACACGCCCAGGCGACAAACCGGATTTCAGCTACGTCGAGCTATCTCCCGCCGGCGCCATCAACAAACCCGATGTAAACGCCCGCGCCCGCGACATGGAAGAAGTGTCGGTCGGCCTGGTGCGCGTGCTCGACGACAAACACGAGGCCGTCGGCCCGTGGAATCCACGGCTCGAACCCGAAGACCTGCAGGTCGGCCTGCGCCACATGCTGCTGACGCGCATCTTCGACGATCGCATGCAGCGTACGCAGCGCCAGGGAAAGATCTCCTTCTACATGCGCTCGTACGGCGAGGAAGCGGTCGCCGTCGCGCAGGCGATGGCGCTGCAACCGGGCGACATGTTGTTCCCGTCGTATCGGCAACAGGGCATCTACATGGTGCGTGGCAAGCCGCTGGTCGATCTCATGTGCCAGCTGCTGTCCAACACGCGCGACATGTGCAAGGGCCGGCAGCTGCCGGTGATGTATCACTGGAACGCGGGCCGCATCTTCTCGATCTCCGGCAATCTAACTACCCAGTTCCCGCAGGCGGTCGGCTGGGCGATGGCCGCGGCGATCCGCAACGAGGACCACATCGCCTGCACCTGGATCGGCGAGGGCTCGAGCGCCGAGGCGGATTTCCATCACGGCATCATCTTCGCCGCCGTCCACCAGGCGCCGGTGATCATGAACATCGTCAACAACCAGTGGGCCATCTCCACCTTTCAGGGTACGGCCGGCGGCGAACAGCGTTCGTTCGCGGCGCGTGGGCCGGGTTACGGCATCGCCGGCATCCGCGTCGACGGCAACGACTTCCTGGCCGTGTACTCCGTCACGCAGTGGGCCGCGCAGCGCGCGCGCACCGGCGGCGGTCCTACGCTCATCGAGCTCGTGACCTACCGCGCCTCCGCGCACTCGACCAGCGACGACCCGACGCGTTATCGCCCCAAAGACGACTACGAACACTGGCCGCTCGGCGACCCGGTAGATAGATTGAAGAACCATCTCATCGCGCGGGGCGAGTGGAGCGAGAAACAGCACAAGGATCTGCACGCCGAGCTCGACGCCCAGGTCGTCACGGCCTGGAAGGAAGCCGTGCAGTTCGGCGCGCTGAACGAAGGCCCGCGTCTCGACCGCCATCTCATGTTCGAGGACGTCTACAAGGACTTTCCCGAAAACCTGCGCCGCCAGAGCGAGCAGCTCGCCGAGGAAATCAAACTCAATGCCGAGCTCGGTCTCGCCGCGAAGGTGGATTGACCATGGCCCAGATGAACATGATCCAGGCGCTGAACTCCGCGATGGACGTGATGATGGCACGCGATCCGTCCGTGGTCGTGATGGGCGAGGACGTCGGCTACTTCGGCGGCGTGTTCCGCGTCACCGACGGATTGCAGAGAAAGTACGGCGATCAGCGCGTACTCGATTCGCCGATCTCCGAAGGCGGCATCGTCGCCACCGCGATCGGCATGGCTGTGAATGGTTTGAAGCCAGTCGCCGAAATCCAGTTTGCCGACTACATCTATCCAGCGGTCGACCAGATCGCGAGCGAGCTCGCGCGCATCCGTTACCGCAGCGCCGGCGATTTCGCCGCGCCAGTGGTGATCCGGGCTCCCTGCGGTGGCGGCATCCGCGGCGGCCAGACGCATTCACAGAGCCCCGAGGCCATCTTCACGCACATCTGCGGGATCAAAGTGGTGATGCCAAGCAACCCCTACGACGCGAAGGGTTTGCTGATCGCGGCGATCGAAGACGACGACCCGATCATCTTTTTCGAACCGAAACGCATCTACAACGGCCCGTTCGACGGCGACCCTAACAAACCGGCGATTCCGTGGACGACACACGCGAAAGGCGAGGTGCCCGAGGGGCATTACAAGGTGCCGATCGGCAAATGCGAAATCGTGCGTTCGGGCGAACAGGTGACCATCGTCACCTACGGCACGATGGTGTATGTCTGCCAGGCGGCGGCGAAAAAACTCAATATCGACGCCGAGATCATCGACGTGCGCACGATGTCGCCCCTCGACCTCGATCCGATCTGCAGCTCCGTCAAGAAGACGGGGCGCTGCGTCGTCGCCCACGAAGCGACGCGTTTTTCGGGGTTCGGCGCCGAACTGTCGGCCAGCATCCAGGAAGAATGTTTCTGGTATCTCGAGGCGCCCATCCAGCGCGTCGCCGGCTGGGACACCCCATACCCCCATGCCTTCGAATGGGAGTATTTTCCCGGGCAAGCACGGGTGGCGCTCGCGCTGCGAGCCGCGATGGGCCAGGAATGAGAGGGATGCCCATGGGAGAAAAACTATGAGCCGCTACGTTTTCAAGATGCCGGACCTGGGTGAAGGCACGGTGTCCGCCGAAGTGGTCGCGTGGCACGTGAAGCCGGGGGACCTGGTGCAGGAAGACCAGGTGATGTGCGAGGTCATGACCGAGAAGGCCGCGGTGGAAATGCCGGCGCCGGTCACCGGCCGCATCATTTCCATTCAGGGCGAGCCCGGCGACATGGTCGCCGTAGGCTCGGCGCTCGTCGTGTTCGAAACCGACGCGACGTCCGCGGCCGCGGGCGCCGAGCCGGTCGCGAAAGCCGCGACGCCGCCACCGGCCGAGAAGCAACCCAATGAAAAGCAGCAGATAGCCGCCACCGCCAATGCCCCCCACAGCGGCAACGGCTCGAATGGCACCGGTCAACACAAGACTGCGCGCGTCATGGTGTCGCCGGCCTCGCGCCGCCGCGCCGTCGAAGCCGGTCTCGATCTGACTACCGTCACGGGCACCGGGCCCGCGGGCCGCATCGAGCCGGCCGACATCGATTCGGCGCTGGCCGCGGGCGCTGCACGGGGTGCGCAGCCGTCGATGAATGCCCGCGCCAACGCAACGCGCGAGCCGCGTGCCGGCACCGAAGAGGTGAAGATCATCGGTCTGCGCCGCGTGATCGCGGAGCGTCTGACGGAATCGGCGAAAAGCATCCCGCAGTACTCCTATGTGGAAGAGTGCGATCTCACGCGTCTCGATGGCCTGCGCAAACATCTGAACGATCGCCGTCCGCCGTCCGCGCCGCCGCTGACCTTCCTGCCGTTCATCGTCGCCGCGCTGGCACGGGTGCTGGACAGGTTCCCCCAATGCAATGCGCTCTACGACAACACGCGCGGTGTGCTGGTCAAACACAAAGCCGTGCACGTGGGCATCGCCACGCAGACGCCGCAGGGGTTGAAAGTCCCCGTGGTGCGCAACGCCGAGTCGCGCGCGCTGCACGATCTCGCCGCCGAGATCCGCCGCGTCTCCGAGGCCGCACGCAACAACAAGTCGCCGCGCGAGGAACTCACCGGCTCCACGATCACGATCACGAGCCTGGGAAAATTGGGCGGCATCGCCTCGACGCCGATGATCAACATGCCCGAGGTGTCGATCATCGGAATCAACAAGGCCATCGAACGCGCGGTGGTCGTCGACGGGCAGATCGTCGTGCGCCTGATGATGAATCTCTCCTCGTCGTTCGATCACCGTTTCGTGGACGGCTTCGACGCGGCGTCGATGATTCAGGCGCTGAAAGATCTGCTCGAGCAGCCGGCCACGATCTTCATCGACTGATGCATCGCGTTTCGCTGCTGCTCATCGTTGCAGCGTGCGCCGCAGCGCCCCGGTGCGTTGCGGCCATCGCCGACCGGCCCGGCGTGCCGCAGGTGCGCATCGAAGTCTCGCGGCGCGGCGACGAGTGGAGCGCCGAGTTCCAGTTCGATCGGGCAGTCGCCGCCTGGGTGTTCCCGCGCTCCGATCGCACGGCCGACGGCGGTGTTCCCTGGCGCGAGAACAGCTGGACGGTCGAAACGCGCGGCGTGAATCTCGAGCGCGGCGAGGTCCCCCTGCGCGTCCGCATCCGCTTCACGCCGGTCGCCAAGCGTCTGCAGGCGGACTATCCACCCGCGCTGCAGTTCACCGACGGCTCGGTCGCGTTGTACATCGCGCAGTTCGACTTGTTTCCGATGGATTCGATGTCGACGGTGCGCGCGTTGCCTGACGACCTCAACAACCAAAGCGTGCCCGCCGCCGAGCTGCACTACGTGTTCGTCGACCGCGCAGGGCCGGTGTTGCTGGACGGAAAACGCGCGACCGTCGCCACCACCACCGACAAGGACACCTACGTCCTGTTCGGCACCACCCGGCCGATCGAAACCCCTTACATGGTCGGTGTCCTCGACCCCGAACTGCCGGGCTGGATCAAGGATTCCATCTCGACCGCGGTACCGGCCTTGTTGTCGCGCTACACGCAGGAGCTCGGCAAGCTGCCCGACGTGAAGCCCACGATCATGATCAGTTGGGCCGGACCGACGCCGCTGCTGGTGTCGCGCGCCGGCAGCGCTTTGCACGGTCTCATCGTCATGACCTACGAAGGCACGGGTATGCTCACGGAGACCGCCGAGCAACGAACTCAGGGTTTGTGGTTCGTCGCGCACGAAGCTGCACATTTCTGGCTGGGCCAGACCGTGTCTTATCAATACGCGCGTGATGCGTGGATCACGGAAGGGGGCGCGGACTTGTTAGCCATCCGCTCGGTGGCCGAAGCCGACCCGACCTATGACCCCCGCATCGAGCTCGATCGATCCATCGAAGACTGCGTCTCCCTGACGCGCCGCCGCGGCGTCGAGCGCGCCCGCGAGCGTAACGAGCACCGCGCCTATTACGCCTGTGGCACCGTGTTCGGGCTGGTGGCTGAAGCCGGTTCGGGTCGTTCGTTCTACAAGTTCGCGCGCGCGCTCATCGATGCGAACCGCGCCGACGGCATCGTTTCGCGCACCGAGTGGCTGGCCGCGCTCGATTCCGCGACGCACAAGCCCGACCTGTCGCGTGACATCGCGCGCCTGCTCGACCGGGGCGTGGCCGATCCCGACGAGTTCATTGCCGATCTGCTGGCCCGGGCAGGCGTCGATTTCACCCTGGACGCGTACGGCATCCCGAAGCTGCGCTGACGCCGCGCACCACCTACAGAAAACTGTGCACCGGTTCCGCCGGCCCGATCACCCCGCTGGATACAGTCCCCTCATGCACTCGCGCTGCAAAAACTGCTTGTATTGCGGGCTCATTCAGTACGTGAGCCTCGGCGACCCGCCGCCGGTCACCAAGTGGAAGCGGCCGGTGCTGCTGGTCGCGGGCCTCGCGTTGACGGTCTGCACGGTGATGGCGCTGCGTTTTGCCTGGGAACGCAACGACGGCTCGTTCTTCGCCGCGGTTTCGATCATCGTGATGCTGGTCGGATTGCTCGGTGTGGTGATCTCGGTGCGCGGCTGCGATGTTTGCGTGGCGCGATACCTGGGCAAGACGATATGAGAGAGCCCTGCTCATTCAAGACGAGCCGCGCCGTGAAACAGCGCCGATTCGTCCTGCGTGGCAATAAGCGCTCGGCCTGTCGATACGCGTCCATCTGGGCGTGTCAGGGCGCGGGCGACCGCGCGCGCCGGACCGACACCCGCCCTTGAGTCCTGCGACAATGCGCTGCCAATGGCAGCGCCCGATAAAACCCAATTCTGGAATCAGGCCGCGGGAACGAAAAAGTTCACGCACCCGCTCGATCACGCGCGTTTCACGAACGCGCTTTCACGCGACGCGGACATCCTCGACTTCGGCTGCGGCCAGGGGCGCCTCTGCGCCGAGCTGATGGAGCTCGGCTTCCGGCGCGTCGTGGGTGTGGATTCCTCGCCCGAGATGGTGCGCGCCGCCCGGAAGGTATGCCCCGACTTCATTTTCGCGGTGAACGACGGCGGTCAATTGCCGTTCGCCGCGGGCAGTTTCGATGCCGTGCTGCTGTTCGCGGTGCTCACCTGCATCCCCGACGATGCCGCGCAAAAGATTCTGCTGGCCGGATTCAAACGAATCCTGCGTCCCGGCGGTCTATTGCTGATCAGCGATTACCCGCTGCAGACCGATGCGCGCAACCTGGAACGGTACGCGCAGTTCTCGCAGGAGCCCGGTGGATACGGGTCGTTCCGTTTGCCGGAGGGCACGCTGCTGCGGCATCACCGGCGCGAGTGGTTCACGGAAGTGCTGGCGGGTTTTGAAATCGAGGAATTCGTCGAGCTGGACGCGACGACGATGAACGGCAACCCGGCGCGGATCGCGCAGTTGTGGTGCCGCAGATCCGCCTGAGCGGGATGGGGAGTATCGATGCAGGACAGAGCAGTCACGCGGTTCGTAACCGGGTGCGCGGGAATGTTGCTGGCTGCGCAAGCCGCCGCCGCTCCACCCGACGGCGACTGGCCTAACTACGGCCGCACGCCGGGCGGCGACCGCCACTCACCCCTCGCCCAGATCGGCCGCGGCAACGTCGGCAAACTCGCGCTCGCCTGGGAATACAAGACCGGCGAAGCGGCCATCGAGACCGGCCAACCCACCGCGCTCGAGACCACGCCGCTGGTCATCGACGGCGTCATGTATGTATCGACCCCGCTCGGCAAGGTGCTCGCGCTCGATCCGCTCAGCGGCAAGGAGCTGTGGTCGCGCGACCTTGCGGTTCCCCGCAAACGCGGCTTCGGCGACTGGGTCACGCGGGGCGTGTCCTTCTGGCGCGATACACACGCGCAGGCCGGTACGCGCTGCGCGCGCCGCGTGATCGCAGCGCCGGTCGATGCGCGGCTGGTCGCGCTCGACGCGAAAGATGGCAGCTTGTGCGAAGGTTTCGGCCAGGGCGGTACCGTCAACCTGCTGACCGGCCTGCGCAACGGCCAATCGTTTGGCGACGAGTACGAGCAGACCTCGCCGCCGGCCGTGATCCGCGACGTCATCGTGGTCGGTTCGGCGGTCGCGGACAATTCCTCGACCGTCGGCTCGAGCGGTGAGGTGCGCGGCTTCGATGCGCGCAGCGGCGCGTTGCGCTGGACCTGGAATCCGGTGCCGCAGGATCCCGCCGACCCTAACTACGCGTCCTGGAGCGGCAGCGCGGGCGTCAAGACCGGCGGGGCCAACACCTGGTCGATCATCGCCGCGGATCCGAAGCGCAACCTGGTGTTCCTGCCAACGAGTTCGCCCGCGGTCGACTACTTCGGCGGAACCCGCCTCGGCGACAACCGCTATGCGAATTCGCTCGTCGCTTTGAACGCCAGCACCGGCAAGATGGTGTGGCACTTTCAGACCGTGCATCACGACCTGTGGGACTACGACAACGCGGCGCCGCCGGCGTTGGTCACGTTACCGGACGGACGCGAGGCCGTGCTCCAGGGAACGAAGACCGCGCAGCTGTTCGTGCTCGATCGCGCCACCGGCAAGCCGCTGTTTCCAGTCGAGGAGCGCGCGGTGCCGAAGAGCGACGTGCCCGGCGAAGCCGCGTCCCCGACTCAGCCGTTCTCGTCGATCGGCCCCGGGTTTCGCACCCTCACGGCCGGCGACATCTGGGGCGCGACTCCCGCCGATCGCGACGAGTGCGCGCGGCGATTCGCCGGCTTTCGTTACGACGGCCCGTTCACGCCGCCTTCGGAACGCGGCTCGGTGATGCTGCCCGCCCATGTCGGCGGCGTGCACTGGGGTGGCGTCGCCTACGACAGCCAGCGCGGCATCGTCGTCATTCCCAACAACACGCTCGCGGCGGTGATCACGCTGATTCCGCGCGAGAAGGCCAAGGCGATGAGAGAAAAGCTCACGGTCGGTGAGCGTGTCGGCAAGGAATTCACCGACATGCGCGGCACCCCCTATGTCATGCAGCGCGAAGTCTGGTTGTCGACCGGCCGTCGCTCGCCCTGCACGCCACCTCCGTTCGGCTCGCTGACCGCCGTGAGTCTCAAGACCGGAAAGAAGCTGTGGGAGGTGCCGCTCGGCACGGATGAAGGTCTCGACAAGCTCGGCCTGCCGAAGCTGCCGCCGGACAGCGGCATGATCAATCTCGGTGGCGCCATCACCACTGCAGGCGGCCTGGTTTTCATCGGTGCAACCCTCGATGCCTATGTCCGTGCGTTTGACGTCGAGACCGGCAAGGAGCTGTGGAAATTCAAGTTGCCGGCGGGAGGCAAGGCCACGCCGATGACCTACCTCGGTGCGGATGGCCGTCAATACGTAGTGATCTCGGCGGGGGGCGATGGCAAGGCCTGGGGAAAAGCGGAATCGATCATGGCGTTCGCGCTTCCGAAGGAACCGTGAAGAGAGGATAGTCGGCGACGAACCAGATACGCCCAGGTCCGAGGCGCAATCCATGGCCCAGACATTCGATATCCGTTTCGCCCGCTCCGCGGGTCTCGCGGCCATGCTCGAAGCGCCGAGCAACAGTTTCCAGTGGACAGGTAATGGCTCGCTGAGCATCGACGCGCAGGGGATCAGTGTCGCGGTCAAGCGCGGCTTGTTGTCCCTGCTAGCCGGCAATCGCACGCGGCGTATTCGCGCGGCGGATCTCTGCCAAGTATTTCGCGAAGGCGAGGCGTTGCGCGTCGAATTCGCCACTAACAACACCGCGCGCGCGTCGTTGCGGTTCTGGGCGAGCGATCGCGCCACCGCGGCGCACATCGTGCGGCTGTTGCCGACCTCGCGTACGGTGGAATTCGAGGAAAGCGCCGCGGGGGGCAGCTACCGCGTCAATCGCCGCATCGCCACGGCGCTGGGCCTGGCGCTGGCCGTGATCGCGGGCGCGATCGTCGCGAATTCACTCAACGAGGCGCGGCAGACGGCCGGCCCGCGGCTTGCGGCTGCCGAGGACGTCGCCTCTTTCGAGCCTGACCCATTGCCGGTCGTGGTGATACCGCCCTCGACGGAGGCTTTCGCGCCACAGACCGCGGACGTGCCCGCCGCGCGCGCGCCACTGACCGCGGCCCAGCCGGCAGCGACTGCGCCGATCGACACCGCCGCCGCCGGTGGAACTACGGTCGCTGCGCACCAGACAACGCCCGACGTCGCGACCCCTGCCGCGGAGCCGACCGGGGAGGGAATACCTTTCACACCCGAAGCCGGTCTGACGGATCTCGAACTCCGCCCGGCATCGACCGGATCCCAACTATCGTCGATCGGTCCGCCGCTGCTCGCGCCTCCGGGACCGGCCGTCACCGACCCGAACGTGACACTGATCCCGCGTGGCACGCTTTCATTCAACCGGGCGCTACGGCAACTGGCGGTGTTCGGCTCCGAGTCCGACGATCTGCTGGCTGCGTACAACGACGACCTCGAGCGTTTCCGCAGCGGCCAGATCGGCCTGCTCGATTTCACGCTGCGGTTGGCGAAACTCGAGAAACGCTGGCTGGACGTGACCTACCGGATTCAGGAAGCCGAGGACTTCGCGGATCCGTTGCTCGTGGACCTGCGTGCGACGCTGCTGGCCTGCGCAAAGGAGCGGCGCTATTTCCTCACATCGTTCTCGAAGGGAACGTCCACGCGGAACCAGCAATCCATCGCGAGCGCGCTCGAGCACCAGGCCCTCGCCATCGAACTGAACCGGCGCGCGCGGCGCTACGTCGACTGAGATTCAGCTCAGTGACGGGTCCGGCAGTTTCTGCCGCATCAACACCAGTTCTTCGGCCGCGGTCGGGTGCAACGCCACCGTGCTGTCCCATTGCGTCTTCGTGAGCTTGGCTTTCACGGCCACCGCAGCGAGCTGCACCATCTCCGGCGCGTCTTCCCCGGCGATGTGCACGCCTAACAACTGGTCGGTCTTGCGATCGACCACGAGTTTCATCAGCGTGCGCTCCTGGTTGCCGGTGAGCATGTTGCGCATCGGCCGGAAATTCGTGCGGTAGATGTCGACTTCGCCATGGCTGCGGCGCGCGTCGGATTCCGCCAGACCCACGGTGCCGATTGGCGGACGGCCGAACACCGCGCTCGGCACGGTCGAGTGGTCCACCGGTGTGGAACGCTTGTTGTAGATGGTGTCGGCGAAGGCGTGGCCATCGCGAATCGCCACCGGCGTGAGATTCATCCGGTTGGTCACGTCGCCGATCGCGTAGATGGACGGCACGTTGGTCTGCGAGAACTCATCGACGACCACCGCGCCCGCCGCATCGAGTTTGGCGCCGGCCCGGTCCAACCCGAGCCCGGCGGTGTGCGGAACGCGGCCGATGGCGTGCAAGACGATGTCCGCGTCTGCAGATTCGCCGTTCGAGAGCGTGACGCGCAATCCGTCGGCTTTCTCGATCTTGACGACGTTGGCCTTCATCGTGAGCTTCAAACCCGCGCGTTCGGCTTCGATGTGCATGTGTGCGCGCAAGTCGTCATCGAAACCGCGCAGCATGCGATCGCCGCGATGCACGATCCGCGTCTCGGCGCCGAGCCCGTGGAAGATGTTCGCGAATTCGAGCGCGACATACCCGCCGCCCACGATGAGTACGCGCCGCGGAAACTTCTCGAGCAGAAACGCTTCGTTCGAGGTGATGCCAAGCTCGCAGCCCGGGATGCGCTCGGGGATCAACGGACGACCGCCGGTCGCGACGAGAATGCGCTCCGCCGTCAATTCGCTGCCGGACTTCCCGAGTCTCACCGTGTGCGCATCGACGATCTCGGCGCGCTCCTCGAAGGCGGTCACGCCCGCCTTCGCCAGATTGCTCGTGTAGATCCCCGAGAGCCGCGTGACGTCGTTCTGCACGTTGTCGCGCAGCGTGTTCCAGTCGAATTTCGCGCCGGTGACCGTCCAGCCGTAACCGGGTGCGTCGGCAAACGCCTGTGCAAACTCCGAGCCGTACACCAGGAATTTCTTCGGTACGCAGCCGCGAATGACGCAGGTGCCGCCGATCCGGTATTCCTCGGCGACCGCGACACGCGCGCCTGCTTGGGAAGCGATACGCGCCGCGCGCACGCCGCCCGAGCCTGCGCCGATGACGAACAGGTCGTAGTCGTATTTCATGGCACGATACTAGCCTGACTCTCGCGGCAGGCTCGACTACGGATGCGCATCGGATTCGTCACAGGAATGCTCGTACGATACGGATCCATCGTCTGCGCGAGCGGGCTGACGGCGTGCCAGACACCGGATGCGAACCCGGGCCGACTCAGATCGTTAAGTCTCGGGACGCTGGCGGGTTTATTTCATCGTGTGAGTGGCCGCTGGCCTTTCAGCATCGAGGAACTGAGCGCCACGCCGTGCCCGGACTTCGACGACTTTCCGGCGGCCGATCTCGGCGATTCCGTGACGCCGCAGCCTGCGCGAACACCCGCCGCCTGTGAATTCGCCGCGACGTTTCCGTACCAGACGACGTTGACGCCGGTGTCCGCGGATCTGCGCGTGAATGTTCGCCAGGCCGATGGCACGCGGGTGTGCGACCTGACGGTCATCGCGCCGCCAGCGGGGACGGGCACGGAGATCACGCCGCAGGTCCGGATCAAAATGTCCGCCTTCAGTTGTCCGGGCGAGGGAAAGTAACAGGATGAATACTTTCAAGGCGTTCCGCATCCACGACGAAGGCGGAAAGATCTCCGCGCGGTTCGAAGACCTCACGCTCGAGACGTTGTCACCCGGCGAAGTCGCGATCCGCGTGGCGTACTCGGACATCAACTACAAGGACGCCCTGGCCGCGACGGGGGCGGGGAAAATCCTGCGGCGTTATCCACTCGTGGGCGGTATCGACCTGTCGGGCGTGGTGGTTTCTTCCGTCGACGGGCGTTACCGGCCGGGCGATGCGGTGCTCGTCACCGGCAGCGGCCTGTCGGAGACGGTAGATGGGGGTTACGCGGAGCTGGCGCGTGTCAAAGGCGAGAGCGTGATCCCGATGCCTGCGGGCCTCGATGTATTGCGCGCAATGCAATTGGGCACGGCGGGCTTCACCGCGGCGCTCGCGATCGACCACATGGAACGAAACGGGCAGGCACCCGCGGGCGGGCCGATTGTCGTCACCGGCGCGACCGGTGGCGTGGGCAGCATTGCCATCGACATGCTGTCGGCACGCGGCTATGAGGTGGTCGCCGTCACCGGCAAGGCCGGCTCGGTCGACTACCTGAAGTCGTTAGGCGCTAGCAACGTGGTGATGCGTGATGAGCTGGCGCTGGGCAACAAGCCGCTCGAGGCGGTGCGTTTCGCCGGCGCCATCGACAACGTCGGCGGCGAGCTGCTGGCCGGGCTCACGCGCCACGTGGATTCTGGCGGGAATATCGCGAGCGTCGGGTTGACCGGCGGATTCGAGCTCAAGACCACGGTGATGCCGTTCATCCTGCGCGGCATCAATCTGCTGGGGATCAATTCATCGGCGACGCAACGCGCCGAGCGGCTCGCGGTCTGGCGGCGCATCGGGTCCGATCTCGCTCCCCGGCATCTCGCCCGCATCGCGAGCAGGACCATCGCGTTTGCGGACCTGCCGCATGCATTCCAGGCCTACATCGATGGAAAAGTGGTTGGCCGCACCGTGGTTAAGATCGCCGCGCAGCCGTAAACTGCCGGCAACATGAATATTTCCAAATCCGCTCCCGCTTCCGCGGGGGCCAGGCTCCGCGCCGCCATCGACGCCGAGCGACCCTTGCAGGTGGTCGGCGCCATCAATGCCTATGCCGCGCGTATGGCTGAAGCGACGGGTTTCCGCGCGCTCTATCTATCGGGCGGCGGCGTCGCAGCCAACTCGCTCGGCCTGCCCGATCTCGGCATCAGCACGATGGACGACGTGTTGATCGACATCCGGCGCATCACCGAAGCGTCGACGCTGCCGTTGTTGGTCGATGCCGACACCGGTTGGGGCGGCGCGTTCAACATCGCGCGCACGGTGCGCTCGTTCATCAAGGCAGGCGCCGCGGGGTTGCACATCGAGGACCAGGTGCAGTCGAAGCGCTGCGGTCATCGGCCCGGCAAGGAAGTCGTGCCAACCGGAGAAATGACCGACCGCGTGAAAGCCGCGGTCGATGCGCGCACGGATCCGGGCTTCGTGATCATGGCGCGCAGCGACGCGCTGGCGAGCGAAGGTCTCGACAAGATGATCGAGCGTCTGGTCGCCTGCGTCGCGGCCGGCGCGGATGCGGTCTTTCCGGAGGCCATCACCGACCTGCCGATGTACCGCAAGGTGCGCGACGCGGTGAAGGTGCCGGTACTCGCCAACATCACCGAATTCGGCAAGACACCTCTATATACGCGCGAGGAGCTGGGCGGCGTCGGTGTCGACCTCGTGCTGCACTGCTGCTCGGCGTATCGCGCCATGAATCTCGCCGCGCTCAAGGTCTACGAGGCGATCCGCAGGGACGGCACGCAGAAGAACGTCGTCGGTTCCATGCAGACACGCGACGACTTGTACAAATTTCTCGACTATCACGCGTATGAGCGGAAACTCGACGCGTTGTTCTCGGCGGAGAAAGGAGAGAAGAAATGACTCCGAATGACGCGACCGCCGCGGGCGGGCCGAAGCCCAAGAAATCCGTCGCCTTGTCCGGCGTCACCGCCGGCAACACCGCGCTGTGCAGCGTCGGGCGCAGCGGCAACGACCTGCACTATCGCGGTTACGACATCCTCGAAGTTGCCGAGACCTGCGATTTCGAAGAGATTGCCTATCTGCTGATCCACGGCCGGCTGCCCAACAAGGCGCAGCTCGCCGCTTACAAGACCAAGCTCAAGAACCTGCGCGGCCTGCCCGCGCCGGTGCGCGCGGTGCTCGAGCAATTGCCGGCGGCGGCGCATCCGATGGATGTCATGCGTACAGGCGCGTCGGCCATGGGCTGCGTGTTGCCCGAGAAAGAAGATCACGATCCGGCCGGCGCGCGCGAAATCGCGGACCACTTGGTCGCCTGCTTCGGTTCGATGCTCTGCTACTGGTATCACTTCTCGCACAATGGCCAGCGCATCCACGTGGAGACGGACGACGATTCCGTCGGCGGACATTTCCTGCACTTGTTGCACCGGCGTTCACCGCCGGGCAGCTGGGTGCGCGCCATGCACACCTCGCTCAATCTCTACGCCGAACACGAGTTCAACTCCTCGACGTTTGCCGCGCGCGTGATCGCCGGCACGGGCGCGGATATCTACTCGTCGATCAGCGGCGCGATCGGTGCGCTGCGCGGCCCCAAACACGGCGGCGCCAACGAAGCGGCGCTCGTGATCCAGGAGCGATACGACGACGCGGACGAAGCCGAGGCCGACATCCGCCGGCGTGTGGCGAACAAGGAAATCGTGATCGGCTTCGGGCACCCGGTGTACACGGTGTCCGATCCGCGCAATGTGATCATCAAGCGCGTGGCCGAGAAGTTAGGCAAGGAAGCCGGTGACATGAAGCTGTTCCAGGTGGCCGAACGCATCGAGGCCGTGATGATGGACGTCAAGAAGATGTTCCCGAATCTCGACTGGTACAGCGCCGTCAGTTATCACCTGATGGGTATTCCGACCGCGATGTTCACGCCACTGTTCGTCATGTCGCGCATCACCGGTTGGAGCGCGCACGTCGTCGAACAGCGCGAAGACGGCAAGATCATCCGCCCCGCGGCCAACTACACGGGCCCCGAGAACCGCAAGTTCGTGCCGATCAACCAAAGACCCTGAATCAAAGGGGACATTCCGAGTTTCCCGAATTTTCGTTGCGCGTAGCCAACGCTCCGCACCGAAACCCGGAATGTCCCCTTTCCCGTTGGAAAGAAGCAACCATGTCATCTCACGATTACAAATCCGCGCAACGTCCGCAGCCCGACGACCTGCTGGTCGCCATCGCGGACTACACGAAGAACTACCAGGTAGATAGCGCGCTGGCATACGACACCGCGCGGCATTGCCTGATGGATACGCTGGCCTGCGGCCTCCAGGCTTTGAAGTATCCCGCCTGCACGCGTTTGTTGGGGCCGGTGGTTCCAGGGGCCACCATGCCGGGCGGTTCGCGCGTGCCGGGCACGAGTTACGAGCTCGATCCGGTCATGGGCGCCTTCAGCATTGGCGCGATGGTGCGCTGGCTCGACTTCAACGACACCTGGCTCGCGGCCGAATGGGGTCATCCCTCCGACAACCTCGGAGCCATCCTGGCAATCGCCGACTATCTATCGCGCCGCGCGATCCTGCTCGGCGAAAAGCCGCTGACCGTGCGCGACGTTTTGACCGCCATGATCAAGGCGCACGAGATCCAGGGCGTGCTCGCGCTGGAGAATTCCTTCAACCGCGTCGGGCTCGACCATGTCCTGCTGGTACGGGTCGCTTCCACCGCCGTGGCCACTGCGATGCTGGGCGGCTCGATGGAGCAGATCGTCAACGCGCTCTCCAATGCCTGGATCGACGGCGGCGCGTTGCGCACCTACCGCCACGCGCCGAACACCGGTTCGCGCAAGAGCTGGGCGGCCGGCGATGCGACCAGCCGCGCGGTCCGCCACGCGTTGTTCGCGATCAAGGACGAAATGGGTTACCCGTCCGCGCTGTCCGCGAAAACCTGGGGCTTTCAGGACGTGCTCTTCAAGGGAAAACAACTGACGCTGGCCCAGCCGCTCGGCAGCTACGTCATGGAAAACGTGTTGTTCAAGATCAGTTTCCCCGCCGAGTTCCACGCGCAGACCGCGGTGGAATGCGCGATGGCGCTGCACCCGCAGGCGAAAGACAAACTCGCCCTCATCGACAAGATCGTGATCGAGACGCAGGAACCGGGCGTGCGCATCATCGACAAGACCGGTCCGCTCTCGAACCCGGCCGATCGCGATCACTGCATGCAGTACATGGTGGCCGTGCCGCTGATCTTCGGCCGCCTCACGGCGTCGGACTTCGAAGACCAGATCGCCAATGACCCGCGCATCGACGTGCTGCGTAACAAGATGCAGGTGAAGGAAAATACCCACTTCACCAAGGAATACTACGAACGCGACAAACGCCACATCGGCAACGCGCTGCACATCTCCTTCACCGATGGCTCGCCCAAACTCGAAGTGAGCATCGATTTCCCGGTGGGCCATCGCAAGCGCCGCGCGGAAGGTATTCCGCTGCTGGTGCAGAAGTTCGAAGCCTCGGTGGCCTCGCACTATCCACCCAAGCAGACCGAGGCCTTGAAGGCGCTGTTCGCGCGCCCGGACCTGGAAGCGATGCCGGTGAACGAATTCATGGCGCAGCTCGTGGCCAACTGACCTGCCCATGACTAACAACCTTGACGATGCCGCCTGGAAATCCAGGCTCGATTCCGGCGCCAAGACGCTCGGCGTCGAGCTCGACGAATCGCAGCTCGACCTCCTGTGGCGTTACGGAGTGCTGCTGCGCGAACGTAATGAACACGTGAACCTCACCTCGATCGTATCCCCGGAGGGCATCCTGCAGCTGCACATGCTCGACAGCCTGACACTCGTCGCGCACCTGGGCGACGCGCGGCGCATCATCGATGTCGGCACCGGCGGCGGTTTCCCCGGCATCCCGCTCGCCGTGGCCCAGCCGCAACGCGAATTCACGCTCATCGACGGCACACAGAAGAAGATCCGCTTCGTCGCCGAGAGCATCGCGGCGCTCGACATCCGCAACGCACGCGCACACGCGGCGCGTGCCGAGAGCTACGAAGGCGAGAAGGATTTCGACCTGGTGGTGGTGCGTGCGGTTGGTTCGCTCGCCGACGTTCTACATAACGCCGGGCACCTCGTGGGCCCGCAGGGCCGGTTGTTCGCGATGAAGGGCCGGCTGAACGAGGAAGAAATCAACGCGGTTCCTCGCGGCTGGTCGGGGGAAGTTTTCTCACTGCGCATCCCCGAGCTCGACGCGGAGCGCCACCTTGTCGCTCTCACGCGTCACAAGGCGGCGTCGCGGCCGGGAAATTGAGCCCTGAAAAATTAACGAGAGAAAATAAGCGGAACAGCCGCGCGTACACACGGGGTAAGATCGCCGCCATGAAGCGCATCATCGCGGTTGCCAACCAGAAAGGCGGCGTCGGCAAGACGACCACCGCGGTGAATCTCGCGGCTTCCTTTGCCGCCACGCGCCGGCGCGTGTTGCTGATCGACATCGACCCGCAGGGCAACGCCACCATGGGCTGCGGTGTCGAGAAATCCCAGATCCAGCGCGGTACCGGCGACGTGTTGTTAGGCGAGGCCGATGCCGCCTCCGTCATCATCGCGCTCGAGTCGACGCCCGGGCTGTCGCTCATGCCGTCGAACCAGGACCTGACCGCCGCCGAGGTCCGCCTCCTAACTACCATGGCGGGCCGCGAGCTGCGGCTGCGCAATGCGCTCAAGCCTATTCAGGATCAGTTCGAAGTCATCATCATCGACTGCCCGCCGGCGTTGAACATGCTCACGCTGAATGCGCTGGTTGCCGCGCAGAGTGTGTTGATCCCGATGCAATGCGAGTACTACGCGCTCGAGGGTTTGACGGCGCTGGTCGGCACCATCGAGCAGATCAAGGCGTCGGTGAGCCCGGAACTCGAGATCGAGGGGATCCTGCGCACGATGTTCGATCCGCGGAACAACCTTGCGAACGAAGTCTCAAGCCAGCTCATCACCGTGTTCGGCGACAAGGTGTTCCGCACCATCGTGCCGCGCAACGTGCGGCTCGCCGAGGCGCCGTCGTTCGGCAAGCCCGTTCTGCAGCACGACAAGGATTCGCGCGGCGCATTGGCATATCTGGCGCTGGCCGGCGAGATGCTGCGCAAGGACGACGACGCGGCCAACGAACCCGAGATCGCGCCGTCCACCGAAGTTGCCGCCGAAGTCGCGGCGGACGCCGATCGCCAGCTGAGCTGAGCCGCCCCGCGGCCGCTAACTACCTCGATGTACGAGATCCGACTGCTTCGCGAAGCCGACTGGTCCATCGTCTGGCCGATGTTGCGAGACACCTTCGCCGCCGGCGACACCTACAGTTTCTCCCCGCAGAGCACGGAGGCCGAAATCCACGCAGTGTGGGTGAAAGCGCCGGCCGCCACCTTTGTGGCCTGCGATGCCGCGGGGGCCATCCTCGGCACCTATTTTCTCAAGGCGAATCAGCCGGGCCTGGGCGATCACGTGTGCAATTGCGGCTACGTCGTGGCGGCGGGTGCGCGCGGGAAGGGCCTCGCTTCGCTCATGTGCGAGCACTCGCAGCGCGAAGCGCTGCGCCGCGGATTTCGCGCCATGCAGTTCAACTTCGTGGTCGCGACCAACGAGCGCGCAGTGCGCCTGTGGGAAAAACTGGGATTCGCCGTCGTCGGGCGGCTGCCGGGCGTGTTTCGACACCAGCGCCTGGGGTTCGTCGACGCGCTGGTCATGTTCAAGACGCTGGTGCCGGCTGGCGTCGTTTATGATCCCGCCCCATGAGCCAGAAGAAACCGGTCATGGGACGAGGACTCGAGGCGCTGCTCGGGCAAATGACCAACCGGCCTGCGCCCGCGCCGGCGGCGTCGGGCACCACCGCTCCGCCGCCGCTCGCCAAGCTCCCCGGCGACGAATTCGCCAACCTTCCGCTCGATCTCCTGCAGCGGGGCAAGTACCAGCCACGCGTCGACATGCGCCAGGAATCGCTGGAGGAACTCGCCGCCTCGATCAAGGCGCAGGGCATCATCCAGCCCATCGTCGTGCGCGCGGTCGATGGCGCCGCGGCCGGTGAATCGCAGCGCTACGAGATCATCGCCGGTGAGCGCCGCTGGCGTGCCGCGCAGATCGCGGGTCTTGCCACCGTACCCGCGGTCATCCGCAAGGTGCCGGACGAAGCCGCCATCGCGATGGCGCTCATCGAGAACATCCAGCGCGAAGACCTGAATCCGCTCGAAGAAGCGCGCGCGCTCGAACGCCTCATCAGCGAATTCGGCATCACGCACCAGCAGGCCGCGGATGCGGTCGGCCGTTCGCGCGCCGCGGTGTCGAACCTGCTGCGCCTGCTCGAACTCGCGCCCGAGATCACCGCGTATGTCGAAAGGCGCGAGCTCGAAATGGGGCATGCGCGCGCGCTGCTCGGGCTCACGCAGCGCCGCCACCAGATCGAAGTCGGCATGTTGGTCGCGAAAAAGGGCCTGTCCGTGCGCGAGACCGAGGCGCTGGTCCGAAGCATGCTGGCGAAAGCGGCGGGCGGCAGCCCGGCGGCAAAAGATTCGAAAGCGCTCGATCCCAACGTCCGCCGGCTGCAGGACGAGCTGTCCGAGAAGCTCGGTGCCAAAGTGCTCATCGAGCACACCGGCTCGGGCAAGGGAAAAGTCGTCGTCAGCTACCACTCACTTGATGAGCTCGACGGAATTCTCGCGCACATTCATTAGCGCGCTGGCCGCGCTCGCGTGTGTGGCCCTGTGCGGCTGCGCCGCGCGGCCGGAATTCGGCACGCTCCTTTACTCGGACGACTTCAACGCCGGCCTCGCGAACTGGCAGATCGAAGCCGAAAAACCCGGGCGCATCGACGCCGCCAACGGCGTACTCGATATCGACGTGCCCGCCGGCATCACTCTGTGGTTCAAGCCGAGGCTGCAAGGCGCCGTCGCCATCGAGTTCGAAGCCACCGCGGTCTCGGCCGGCGGACCCAACGACAAAGTCAGCGACCTCAATGTGTTCTGGATGGCAAACAACCCGGATGGCGCGGAACCGGTGTTCGCGACCCAGCGCAGCGGCGCGTTCGAGCAGTACAACAATCTGCGCACGTACTACGCCGGGCTCGGCGGAAACCGGAACACGACCACGCGCTTCCGTCGCTACGTCGGCGACCCGGAGCTGCGTCCGCTGCTCCCTCAGCACGACCTCTCGGCGCGCTCGGCGCTGTTGACCGCGAATCGCGAGCAGGCCATCACGCTGGTTGCGAATGGCACGACCATCGAATTCCGGCGCGACGGGCAACCGCTGCTGCGCATGACCGATCCAGCGCCGTACACGAGCGGCTGGTTCGCGTTGCGCACGACGTACAGCCATCTGCGTATCCGCGCGCTGAAGGTCTACCGCCTCGGTGAGTAGTTAGTTTTCAGGAATCGATCCGGCCGGTTTTCACCGGTGCCGTCTCGCGCAGATGCACGAGCGCGGACAACCCGAGTGCGAGCACGCCCAACATGTACCACGCCGGCACCAGGGGACTGCCGAAGACCTGCGTGAGCCACGCGGCCATGAACTGCGTCGAACCGCCGAACACGGAGATCGACAAGGCGTAGATCAATCCGAAACCGCCGGCACGCACGTGCCGCGGCAAGGACTCGGTGATTGCCACGAGCGCGGTGGTGCCGGCGAGCGTCGAAGTGCTCGCGAGCACTGCGCAGGCGAAATACAACGCGGGCGCGGTGCGAAAGTGTTCGAGCAGCCAGAAGCACGGAAAGATGAACGCCGCGAGCATCAGCCACGGAATCAGGATCACGCGCCGCCGCCCGAAGCGGTCCGACAACCAGCCTCCGAGCGGATCGAAGATCACGCCGGCCGCACCGATCACCGCCGTCGCGCCGAAAGCTATCTGTGCAGCCATGCCGAGCGTGGAGTTGGCGTACGTGGTCATGTAGTTGAGCAGGTAATTGGTGGTCGTGGCGGTCGCCATCAACGCGAGGCTGACCATCGCGATGCGCGTATACGGCGTGCGGTGCGCGGCGGGTGCGGGGGCCGGCGGGCCACGATGCAGGGTTTCCACCAGCGAGCGGCGGATCACGAGTCCGAACGGGATGATCACCACCCCTAACAACAATGCGACGCGCCAGCCCCAGGCGTCGAGAGCGCCGGGAGTCAGCCAGGCCGCGAGCGCGATGCCGACGATACCCGCCACCATGACGGCGATGTCCGCGCTCATGGCCTGCAGCGAAATATAGAATCCACGGCGCAACGGCGGCGCTGCTTCCATGAGAAATGCGGTATTGGGACCGACCTCGCCGCCGAGCGCGAAACCCTGCAGCAGCCGGAACGCGATCACGAGGATCGGCGCCGCGACGCCGATCGCGGCATACGACGGCACCAGTGGCAACCCGAGCATCGCTATCCCCATGAGCCAGAACGACAACAACATCGCGGGTTTGCGGCCGACGCGATCGGCATAGCGGCCGATGATCAACGCGCCCAGCGGCCGGGTGAGAAATCCCACACCGAAGGTTGCGAGCGAGGCCAGTAAACTCGCGCCAGGTTTCCCGGACGGGAAAAAAGTGCGGCCGATCTGTGCCGCGAAGAACGCATAGGTGACGAAGTCGTAAAACTCGAGCGCGTTTCCCGCCACCACGGCGAACACCTGTTTGGCTGGCAGGCGAGCTTCCGGGAGCACATCGCTCACGGCTACTTCTGCGTCGAGTAGATCTTGACCAGGTCGTACAGGAACGCGCGCGCATCCATCAGCGACTTCACACTCACGTATTCGTTGAGGCCATGGATGTGCCCGAGGTCCGGACCCATGAAGAGCGGTTCGATGCCGTAGGTCGGAATTCCCACACCGTTCAGATACAGCCCATCGGTGGCGCCTGCCTGCAGGATCGGCAGCACCGGCACGCCCGGGAAATACTGCGCGTTCAGCTTCTCGAACGGCACCATGATCTTCGAGCTGAGCGGCGGCGGCGCGGCAGGTTCGCCGCGCACTTCCAGCATCGTGACCTTCACCTCCGGATCGGCCACCAGCTTTTCGAGCTGGTCGCGCACCGATTCGACTGACTCGCCGGGAAACACCCGGCAGTTGATGTTGGCGCGCGCCCGCTGCGCCAGCGCGTTGGTGGCGTGGCCACCTTCGAGGATGGTCGCCACGCAAGTCGTGCGCAGCGTGGCGTTCCAGCTCACATCCGATTCCGACACCAGCGCGAGCGCCTTCGCATCGTTCGGATCCGTGACGATCGCACTCATCGCGGCGGCGACCGCGGCATTGCCCTTGCCCGCCTGGATCTTCGCCATGCCGCTGAAGTACGCGCGGCTGGCATCGGTGAACTGCGCGGGAAACTCGTACGCCTCGATACGCGGCAACGCGGCCGCCAGTTTGTAGATGGCGTTATCCTTGCGCGGGCGCGAGCTGTGTCCGCCGACATTGGTGACTTCGAGTAGATAGTTCTGCGCGGCCTTCTCGCCGGCCTGCACGTTCATCGCGACGCGATTGCCCTGCGCGTCCATCTCGCCCCATGCGCCTTCGTTGAGCGCGAACTCGGCGTCTATCCAATCGCGGTGATTCTTCGACAACCACTGCGCGCCGTTGAAGGCGCCGGCAGTCTCCTCGCCGCAGGTCAGCGCGAGCTTGATCGTGCGCCGCGGCTTGAACTTCTCGTTCGCGTAGCGAATGAGTGTGTCGACCCAGATCGCCGCCTCGGCTTTGTCGTCCACCGCGCCGCGTGCGTAGAACGAGCCGTTCTCCTCGACCAGCACGAACGGGTCGCGGGTCCAGTCTTCGCGTTTGGCTTCGACCACGTCGAGATGCGCGAGCAGCAGCACCGCCTTTACTTTGGGATCGCTCCCCGGGAAAGACGCGACCAGCCCACCTTCACGGGGATGATCCGGCGCGGTGAACACCTGGACCTGAGCGATACCCGCGGACTTGAGGCGCGCCGCCATGCGTTCGGCCGCCAGCGTGCAGCTGCCATTCGACAAAGCGGTGTTGGTCTCGATCAGCTCCTTGTAGACCGAGCGGAATTCCGGCTCGCCCGCGCGGGATTTCGAATCCGTGGCATTGGCGGTGAGGCACAAGACAACTGCCGCGCTGGCAACCAGGGTTTTGAGCATGTGAAAGGTCCGGGGAGGGTGCGACGGATACTAGACGACCGCGCCGCGATCGGAGCGACGCGCTGCCGCCGGTGCCGATGGCGCATAGGTAAAAGAACCCAGCAAAAATCGCATCTTTTTCCGGCTTTTTTGTTGAAGGGGCAGGGGTCGGCGTATATAATTCGCGCCCCTGGCCAAGGCACACGTAAGTCGTTGCCAGGCCACACAATTTTCGAACATCGCTGATAAAAGCCTGCGGCTCTCGCGGGCCAGTTGTGTACGCGGATTGTCGACTTGCAGTAGGAGTGTCGTGGTCACCCTTGAGTTGCCCCAAGCGAGGCGACTGGCCGGAAGCGTAGTGCTCGGTCAGGTCGTCGTTACCCTCGTGGCCGCGGCAATTTGCTTCGCGGTCTGGGGTCGCGTGGCCGGCCTGTCGGCGCTCGCGGGCGGCGGCATCTCCGCGGCGGCCAGCGCCGTGCTCGCCTTGTTCGCGTTCGGCTCGCCGGCCGGTGCCGGGGCGGAGCGTGTGGCGCGCGCCTTCTATGTCGGCGAGGGCCTGAAGCTCGCCGTTACGGTGGCGCTCTTCGTGGTCGTGTTTTTGACCCTCAAGGTCGCGTTCGCGCCGCTGTTCGGTGCTTACATCGCGACCTTGTTCGTGTACTGGATTGCGCTCGCGAATGCGTTGCCCCCTCTGACGGGCACCGCGAGCGCGGCGAAGCGTTAGGAATAGAGAAGAGATGGCAGCAGAAGCGGAAATCGCGGAACAGGCGCAGACGTCGAACGAATACATTCTTCACCATCTGGCCAATCTCCAGCATGGCAAAGGGTTCTGGACCTTCAATCTCGACAGCATTTTCTTCTCGGTGCTGCTCGGCGTGATCCTGATCGGCTTCCTGCTCGTGGTGGCGCGCAGAGCCAGCACCGGCGTCCCCGGCAAGGCCCAGCTGTTCGTCGAAGTGCTGGTCGATTTCGTCGATCAGCAGGTGCGTGACACCTTTCACGGCACCAGCAAGATCATCGCGCCACTCGCACTCACCATCTTTTGCTGGGTGCTGCTGTTCAATCTCATGGACGTCGTGCCCGTCGACCTGCTGCCGCAAGTTGGCCACAAGATCGGCCTCTCGCACCTGAAGGTCGTGCCCAGTACCGATCTCAACATCACGCTCGGCATGTCCATCACCGTGTTCCTGCTGGTGATGTTCTACAGCGTGAAGATCAAGGGCGCCGGCGGCTTCGCCTGGGAGCTGCTCACGCATCCGTTCGGCAAGTGGATGATGCCGTTCAATCTGCTGCTGAACATCATCGAACACCTGGCGCGCCCGATGTCGCTCGGCCTGCGTCTGTTCGGAAATCTTTTCGCCGGGGAAATGATCTTTTTGCTGCTCGCCGTGCTCGGCGGCAGTTTTGCCATCAACACCTTCGGTGGCATCGGCGGCGCGATCGGCCAGCTCATCATGGGAACGGTCTGGGCGCTGTTCCACATCCTGGTGATCCCGCTGCAGGCATTCATCTTCATGGTGTTGACGATCGTGTACCTGGCACAGGCGCACGAGACTCATCACTGATCTTTTGTCAGTTCATTTAGGTTTTGGTTGGAGGAAACATGGAACACATTGCTGAATACGCTCACATTCAAGGTCTCACCGCTCTCGCCGTCGGCATCATCTTCGGCATGGGTGCGCTCGGAACCGCCATCGGCTTCGGCCTGCTCGGCGGCAAGTTCCTGGAAGGCGCCGCGCGCCAGCCGGAACTGACCCCGGCGCTGCAGGTGAAGATGTTCATCGTCGCCGGTCTGCTCGACGCGGTCGCGATGATCGGCATCGGCTTCGCGCTGTTCTTCACGTTCGCGAATCCGTTCCTGGGCCCGCTCACCCCGGCCGCGCAGTAACAGCACTAGTTAGTCGCGGGAGACGCCTGTGAATATCACGGTCACACTCATCGTCCAGATGCTGGTGTTCGCCATCTTCGTCTGGGTGGTGATGACCTTCATCTGGCCGATCATTCTCGGCGCGATGAACGAGCGCGAGAAAAAGATCGCCGCCGGTCTTGCCGCTGCGGAAGAAGGCCAGAAGGGCCTGTCCGAGGCCAAGAGTCGCGCCGACGAAGTGATCAAGGAAGCCCGCGCGCGGGCGCTCGCGATCGAATCGCAGGCGCGCACGCAGGCCAACCAGATCATCGACGAAGCGCGCAAGGCCGCGGGCCTCGAGGGCGAGAAGGCCTTAGGCCTAGCCAAGTCGCAGATCGAGCTCGAGAGCAATCGCGCACGCGACAGCTTGCGTGGCCAGGTCGTCAGTCTCGCGGTCGCGGGCGCCAAACGCGTCCTCGAAAAAGAGATCGATCCGAAGACGCACGGCGAGCTGCTCGATCAGTTGGCGGCGAAGCTCTAAATGGCAGAGCGCACCACCACCGCACGGCCGTACGCAAAAGCGATCTTCGCGCTTTCACGCAAGGGCAACACGCTGGCGGCAACGTCGGCGAGCCTCATTCGTGCCGCCGAAGTCGTCGCCGATCCGCGCGTGCACGCCTTGTTGGGCAGCCCGCACGTGACGGCCGCGCAACTCGCCGAGTTCGTCACCGGGGTCACCGGTGCGGGCCTCGACGAGTACGGCCGCAACTTCATCGCCTTGCTCGCGCAGAACCGCCGGCTCGGATTCCTCCCCGAGATCGCGGCGTTGTTCGAACAGATGAAGGCCGACGTGGAAAACGCGGTGGACGTCGAAGTGATCGCAGCGACGGCGCTGTCGCCCGAGCAAGAGAGCCGCTACGCGGCTGCATTGCAAAAGAAACTGGGGCGCAGCGTGCGCCTGCACACGAAGGTCGACGGCAGCCTGCTGGGCGGCGCCGTTCTCAAGGCCGGCGATCTGGTGATCGACGGCTCGATCAAGGGCCGGCTCGATCGTCTGGCCGTTGAACTGACCGCTTAAAGAATTTTCGAGGATTGAACACATGTCGGTAAAAGCATCCGAAATCAGTGACCTCATCAAGTCACGCATCGAGAACTTCAAGTCCGCGAGTGAAGCGCGCAACGTCGGCACCGTCGTCACGGTGACGGACGGCATCTGCCGCATCCACGGCCTTGCGGACGTTCGCTACGGCGAAATGATCGAATTCCCCGGCAACGTGTTCGGCCTCGCGCTGAACCTCGAGCAGGATTCGGTCGGCTCGGTCGTCCTCGGCGACTACAAGGGCATCCGCGAAGGCGACACCGTGAAGACCACGGGCCGTATCCTCGAAGTGCCGGTGGGCCGCGAGTTGTTAGGCCGCGTCGTCGACGCGCTCGGCAACCCGATCGACGGCAAGGGCCCGCTCAAGACCACCAAGACCGCCCCCATCGAGCGCGTGGCGCCGGGCGTCATCTACCGCAAGTCGGTCAGTCAGCCGGTGCAGACCGGTTACAAGGCCGTCGACTCGATGGTGCCGATCGGCCGCGGCCAGCGCGAGCTCATCATCGGCGACCGCCAGACCGGCAAGACCGCGATGGCGATCGACTGCATCATCAACCAGAAGTCTTCCGGCATTAAGTGCGTGTACGTCGCCATCGGCCAGAAGCAGTCGACCATCGCGAACGTGGTGCGCAAGCTCGAAGAGCATGGCGCCATGGCTCACACCATCATCGTCGCGGCTTCGGCCTCGACGCCTGCCGCCATGCAGTACATCAGCGCGTACTCGGGCTGCACGATGGGCGAGTTCTTCATGGACAACGGTGAAGACGCGCTCATCATTTACGACGATCTGTCGAAGCAGGCCGTGGCCTATCGCCAGATCTCGCTGCTGCTGCGCCGTCCTCCGGGCCGCGAAGCGTATCCCGGCGACGTGTTCTATCTGCACAGCCGTCTGCTCGAGCGCAGCGCGCGAGTGAACGAGGAATACGTGGAGCAGGCGACCAAGGGCGCCGTCAAAGGCAAGACCGGCTCGCTGACGGGTCTGCCCATCATCGAAACGCAGGCCGGCGACGTGACCGCGTTCGTTCCGACGAACGTCATCTCGATCACCGACGGCCAGATCTTCCTCGAGACCGACCTGTTCAACGCCGGCGTCCGTCCGGCCATGAACGCCGGCATCTCGGTGTCGCGCGTCGGTGGCGCGGCGCAGACCGACATCATCAAGCGTCTGGGTGGCGGTATCCGTCTCGCCCTCGCGCAGTACCGCGAGCTCGCGGCGTTTTCGCAGTTCGCCTCGGACCTGGACGAAGCCACCCGCCGCCAGCTCGAGCGTGGCGTGCGCGTCACCGAACTGATGAAGCAGAAGCAGTACGCTCCGTTGTCGGTCGCCGAAATGGCGCTGTCGATCTACGCGGTGAACAACGGTTACTTCGACAAGGTCGACCGCAAGAAGGTCGTCGATGCCGAAGCCGCGTTGCAGAGCTACGCGCGTTCGGCCCACAAGGCGACGATCGACGCGATCAACGCCGAGCCGGTGTTGAAGAAACACGAAGCGGCGCTGAAGGCGCTGTGCGAAGGTTTCCAGAAAGACGGCGTGTTCTAAGAGAAGCCAAGGCCCGAACCAACAGCCATGCCCGGTACCAAAGAAATCCGCGCCAAGATCCTGAGCGTCAAGTCGACGCAGAAGATCACCAAGGCGATGCAGATGGTCGCGACCAGCAAGATGCGTCGCGCCCAGGACCGCATGCGCCTGGCGCGGCCGTACGCCGAGAAGATCCGCGCGGTCATCGGCAACCTCACGCAGGCGAACCCGGACTATCGTCACCCGTTCCTGCAGGAACGCGACGACGTCAAGAACGTCGGCGTCATCGTGATTTCGTCCGACCGCGGTTTGTGCGGTTCGCTCAACATCAATATTTTCAAGAGCGCGCTGCTCGCGATGCGCGATTGGCAGTCGAAGGGCGCGAAAGTCTCGATGTGCCTCATCGGCAGCAAGGCTTCGGCGTTCTTCCGCCGTCTGCCGAATCCGATCCTCGCGAACACGCACGGGCTGGGCGATCAGCCGCACATGAAAGACCTGATCGGCACGGTCAAGGTCATGCTGGATGCGTACAAGGACGGCAGCATCGACCGTTTGTTGCTCGTGCATTCGAGCTTCGTGAACACGATGACCCAGAAGCCCACGGTGCTGCAGCTGCTGCCCGTTGAACCCATCGCTGGTGCGGATCTCCAGGAGCACTGGGACTACATCTACGAGCCCGATGCCAGCGCGATTCTCGACGGCGTGCTCATGCGCTACATCGAAGCGCAGGTCTATCGCGGCGCGGTCGAGAACGTCGCCAGCGAGATGGCGGCGCGCATGATCGCCATGGGTGCGGCTTCGGACAACGCCGGCAAGCTCATCGGCGAGCTCCAGCTCATTTACAACAAGGCCCGCCAGGCCGCGATCACCAAGGAATTGGCAGAGATCGTCGGTGGCGCGGCCGCTGTTTGATCGCGCGCAGCGCGTAAACGAAGAATTAGTTAGAGGTTAGCGAACATGGCCCAAGGCAAGATTACCCAGATCATCGGCGCCGTCATCGACGTGGAGTTCCCGCGCGATTCGATTCCGAGAATCTACGAAGCGCTCAAGCTCAAGGACGTGGATCTCACGCTCGAAGTGCAGCAGCAGCTCGGCGACGGCGTCGTTCGTACCATCGCGATGGGTGCCTCCGAGGGTCTCAAGCGCGGCATCGCCGTGGAAGCCACCGGCAAACCGATCAACGTGCCCGTGGGCCAGGCCACTCTCGGCCGCATCATGGACGTGCTCGGTACGCCGCAGGACAACCGCGGTCCGGTCAACGCAAAGTCGACGCTGCCCATTCACCGTCCGGCTCCGTCGTACGACGAACAGGCCGGCGGTCAGGACCTGCTCGTCACGGGCATCAAGGTCATCGATTTGCTGGTGCCGTTCGCCAAGGGCGGCAAGGTCGGCCTGTTCGGCGGCGCCGGTGTCGGCAAGACCGTGAAC
>Ga0307513_10001836_pt1 | contig 30140 bp, 31 predicted proteins | sample 15_EM_MG_FD_202174 | JGI IMG/M metagenome (GOLD analysis project Ga0307513, IMG submission 202174) | Populus trichocarpa ectomycorrhiza microbial communities from riparian zone in the Pacific Northwest, United States - 15_EM | ecosystem: Host-associated > Plants > Roots > Unclassified | place... | reverse complement strand
AGACAGCATGCATAAGTTCGCGGCGACAATGAGTTAAGATATCCTTCTTTTGCGTTCCCCATTTCTTATGGAATCGGGCTGCGAAGTCTTGGAAAGAATCCGGAAGAGAGGGGATGTACGCGATATGTTGGCAAGCACCCGAGTTCGGTAGAGAGCGAAAGTATTTTGAAAGATTTCCGAGGAGCATGTAGATGGGCCAGAGTTTGGCCGTTCCAAAGTTTGCCAAGTGGGTGGCGTCCGACCAAAGCATCATTACTGCCACTGCCTTCTCGCGTTTGCAGTCTGGATCATCAGGTGGTACTGGTGCACGCTGGATTTTGTCGTTCTCCTCAATGTAGGCATCTGAGTCATAGACCTCGCAAAAGACACGTTCTTCTTCACCATTTGGAGCCTTGTGGAATAATTTGAAGGGAGATAGATGAAATTTCGATGCCAGAGGTGACGCAAACATGGCTCGGATGACAGCGGGTATTTTGCGATAACGCAGTCCAGGGATAGAGAATTTTGCAGGAGGTACATCCTTTGAACCTGACGGAACTTCGATTTCAACGGTTGCTGTTTGGAATGAATCCAAAAATGGGTCATTCTCATCTGCCATGTCGGTTCGACGATTTTCTCGTGCTGCCCTAAATCCTCGGAGATCTTCAAGGTTGAAATTTGGATCGAGAAGGACCTCATCGACAAGGCGGTTAATTTCACCGTCGGATTTGGCTGATGGGCCAGAGTCCTTCCAGTTCATCAACAACTCAACTGACTGATTGCGATGAACAAGAGGTGGTGTTGGTGGGGATGTGGGTGATGCATCCATTCGCTCATGGCTGGCAAGGAGGTCTTCAGGTGGAATAAACGAATCGGGATCAAATGATGGTCGATAAAGATATTCACGAAGGAGATTGAATGAATTTGCGGCCGTCCGTAATCGATTGCGTACAATGAGAACAACGCGCGGTAATATTGAAGTTGGAGGAGGGGGTTCTTCGTCGAGAGGTCGCAATGGTTCAGGATTAATATCAATGTACCGGGCAGGTTGTTTATAATTCCGCATCGGCCGACCTGCCTGTGTAAGTGGAGGAGGGAGCAGTAGAGGTGGAGGAGGAAGAGACGGCTCTTCGATAGGGTTGGGCAATGGAATAGAGGGAGACTTGGAGCGACTTTCGGGATCAACTACCATGCCATCAGGCCCAGGATTTGAAGAATCAACAGTGTCGTCCATCGGTTGAATATCCTCGTTACCAGCATTTATTCCACTGGTCCCAGCAACACGCTCTGTCTGTGGTATATTCTTATTAAATGACTATGGTACCAGACAGAAACACCAGAGACATACCAAGCGTGTTTTTCGGTCAGAGAGTTTGGATTTCTTCTTCTTTGATAGGGCAGCAGCAGATCTCCGGTGTCCGGCTGCCTCACCTTGGTGCCTAAGATGACCCTCACATTTGTTCTGATGATTTCGGAGGCCGCCAAGCGACGACGCAGTGAATTTTTCCGGTCCTAGGCAATGCTTGCACGGAAACATGTAATACACCAAAAGTAATAATGCAGGCAACAGAAGGCAGAAAAGCGAGGCTATTTTCAGTTTAAGGCGACTTCGAGGCAGTCTTGCCATGGGGGAAGAAAGTGGAATAAGGTTCCTGCTATCTGCAAAATGCTTTCAAATTTTCATATGTGCGCATTTCTTCACCTTTCGGATAAATCCGCAGTGAATTTGTACCGTCGTGACTCATCGCGACTCATCACGACGTTCCAAGAGCTGATTGAAAATGGAAATGAGTCATCACTCCCGTACTTTACTGCCGTCAGGGTACGGTTGCAGAGTAAATATATAAGTCGGGCAGACATACCTTGTGGTTGGTATCCCCACCCTTGCTTCTATGCCCCCGAACTCCTCACGTCCTTGTGCTTCGCCCCCGCTCCCTCCATCTGCGTCCTCTCACATTGAGGGTGACCCACCCGATGACACACCAGGACCTATGGGTGCTGCATACTGGAAGCGAATGTACCAAGCACTCCACGAGGAAACCAACACATTAAAAAAGGCATCTAAACGGAAAGGAGAGTGAGTACAGTTGACGATTTTTTCTCTTGTTTTCACTTACAAACTTGAGCTTGCAGAAGGACTCCTTCCATAAGCCAACTTGGTCGAGGCATACGGAAGGTTGTTTTCATTTGCGGGGATATCAGGGACTTGGTGCTTGAAGCTGACAAGCACATCGAGTTCCTCGATGATCCAGATGCATTGACTGATGAGTTTGATGGCCTCGATGAAGAACAGGTTGAAGAGTTAAGGCGCGAGTGTGTAATTTTATCTTTTGTTGATTTCATTTGCTGACCGGTGACCTTGAGACAGTTGGGAGCGCAGCCACAAAGCTTTACAAGAACTCTGCTGTCTGATTCCCAACTTTCAGAAAAAAATTGATGAAGCTGAACCAGAGGAACTCTCTGAGTACTATTCACAGGTGCGTTTTACTATCTCGACAGCCTTTTCATTTAAACAGAAGTCCCCCAGCTCCAGACTGGTGCCAACAATGCACGTAGCGATGACCTCAATCGCATCCGGGACTACTTGGCCGATTGGTTGAATCAATCCCAACTGCGACCTTCTCCTCCCCTCGCCAAAGACAAGCGCAATAATCGTGGCATTTGTCATGATGTTACTGGCCGTCTTCTCTGTCCAGCCGAGTTTGATTGGGATGATCCAGAGTATGTTTCTATTTCTCATTCCTTCATTACTGCCAGTGATCTGATGGTCGATTGAAGAGTGCGGGCCAAGCTGCGGGCTGGTGATGAACATTATGATTGGCTAAGTAGTAATCATGCAAGGGCCTTCTACGCAAACCACGAAGCTGACCCCGAGCATCTTGAACATGGGTTTTTGAAGAGCTCCCTTTTGGTTAAAGTACGTGATCTGAATTAATTGTTGTCCTTTCCTTGTCATTTTTTTTTTTGGTCCATCTACCCAAGGTATACAAAAGTATCTTCACGTCGCCATCCTCAGCGGCAGATGACTGCGAATCAGAACGCGAAAATGAAGGTCCTTTGAAGGCTGCCAAGCTCTCCCAATCCCGGAAAAAGGTAACGAAACGCAATGTCGCATCAAAACTTCACATGAACGATAAAGTCACCCCGCGGTCAATTGCCTATGCTGCAGTCCAGGTATTTGACTCGATGCATCTTGTTAGAATAACTATTCATGTTTATCTCTACTCCAGCTTCACTTCAATTTGCAGACCGCTGAGCGATGGTACGAAATTTATGGAGGATTCGATTACCGTGGCCTTTACAACTACATCGTTGACTTTTTTGAAGACGTGCAAGAGGGCCCTGCAAAGGAACGTGCACGGGACTTGCTTAAGTGGTGGTCTTTGTAAGTCTGCTTTCCATGGTCTTGAACAATCGTTAACCTAAGTTTGTCTTGTAGAAAAGTCTTCCCAGCTGCCGCCACTCGTCAACGGTCCAGCACTGCTGCTTCTCGCAAGGCTATGAAGGAACAGCGTGCTGCTCGCAGCTGATGCAATCTTAGACGTCTTCAGGGAGTGGGATCCCTATCTCATCTAAGTCAGAGGAGCGAATAAGGCCGAGAAGACTCCATGATCCAAGGCAGAGGTGGGCACAGGTGGATGTGACAGTAGTCCGGCTGCGTGTATGTGATAAAATAAGGCGGCCGCGGCTGAATAAACATTCGACGTCGATGGAAGTGCCTGTGAGATGTGATAAATTAGTATGATCAATTGAACATGACATGTTAGAATAGTACTCACTGCCGAATGACGTTCTGGATGAGCTTGTCGACATCCGCGTAAGATTTGACACTGGATCCGTTGTAGTACCAGGACATGAGCAAGAACGTTGACGGATTTAAAAATGGGGCAAAGTAATCCGGGGCGACCTTTTCCACGGATTCCAGACTCGACGAGCCAAACGGCGACGACGATGAAGTGTTCGAACGCGAGTCGGCAGGATCACGAGCTGTAGAAATCGAGTCTGACACAGAGGAGAGACTCATCTGCAGTAATGGTCGGCGGTCCAAGTGCATATCTGCGGTAAACCCCAAAGCTGTTCATCTCTGTACAGAATACAGGTGATTTAGGTAGTTCTGTCGACTCGGGAGATGCACGACCCGCGGATTCTACAGGTTCATCCTCAGGCTCGGAAACCGCGATGATTGGTGGATTTGGATTAGGTGGCAAGTCATCCCGATAGCGGCGGGGTAGCCGAGTCGTCGATTATCTACCAGATGGTCTTGGCGGTGGCGAGGGTGATCTTTGGGGAGGGAGGACGTTGAGATCTATGTCCATGTCCTGAATATCTGGCAATGCTTCAACTAATATCTCTCGGTTCTGGTTCCCTTCGTCGCTAACTCCCTGTGCATTAGAATATCCTTCCTTTTCGATTGTGACTTTTTCGCGGAATTTATGTTTCTTCAGGGCCATATCCGCTGCCGATCCGATGGACTTGCACAACCTGAGGTGCACAGAAAAAGGTCGCCCATTCCCGAATTTCGCTTTGCAGCCCGGGCACTGACTTTGCTTTGCCATTACAAATTCGACAAATTGTTCTGGTTTAACCAGGTCAAATCAGATAAAGGGGGTGATACCACGACACACGCCAAAGGTCGGGTGCCAAAGATCAAAGCACGAAATGGATTATAGAATACGCAGGAAGGATTTGTTGACCTAGGTTCACCAGGTCAACCTCCGGGATCGAGTTTAAAAGAGCAACGAACGACAAGGTTGATCACTTGATCTGGGTTTACCAGGTCAAAGTGTGAGCTCGACTCTAGTAAAAAAAAAAGGAATGTGTGTTTGACCTAGGTACCGAGGTCAAACTGGTAGCAGACGCGATGCTCGGTTTGAAACGCGAGCTCGAATACGTGTTCTTTTTTTTTATAGGTTGACCCAGGTCAATGCGTCGAATGTGGTGTGGTGGGTGAATGGAAAGATCATGAAGACACCCGACTCGTTCGGAATACCCTTTCGATCGAGTCACGTGCAACATTATCCAAAAAGAATAATGACGTGTAATACTAGTATTTCTTCGATAGTCACAAGACTTAGATATTCGCAAAGATATTCACTTAGACAGTATGTTCGTACCAATATATATATATATTCATTATCACGGTTATACTAATGCGACACGTGAAAAAGTTTGTTACACGAGTCCAAGATATTACTGTTGAGCACTCCCAGTCTTCACACCTCGTAATTTGGTGCGCCATACATTTCCAGACAGTGGAACGCCATCTTTCTTGCCCGTGGAAATGTCTTGCAGCCGCGTCAAATACCACTGTTCATCCCATTGCGTCCAGTGACCCAAGTTCAAACCACAAGCTTTCTCATTCTCCCAATGAGTTGGCATTGGCCACCAGGAGCTGTTGGAGGTTTGGGTGCCCTTGCCTGAAAAAAGATTGTTTTTATTTTCTACTTCATGTATAATTCCCAAAGGACATACCTGTAAAACATCGATGAACACCGCAGATAATCCCAATTTCGTTTTCGGTGAGATCGTCATCCCAGAATTCCAATCCCCTGGGATCGGTGACATGCATTCCCAGACGATGTGCGATCACGGCCGAGGATGGTCCAAGCAGCGCCGAATCAATTGCGATGTGTTCCCTGGCTATCCGAGCAACGATTCCACCTCGCAACAGGGCTGCACGACCTCGCGGCGACATAAGCAATTGAGCTCAATGACGAACGTAAGCCACATAATCATCCCTCCCAAACTGGTAATCCGACAAGCGCATTGGTAGTAAAGTCTCGTCGTTGTTCAGCGTTCTAGAGGAATCAATATGAGGAAGGTGCTGGAACGTTCTGAACGCGATGCCGTTTTCCAGTAAAAATTCAGAGCGATATCACGGTAAAGTCAGAGACACCGAGAAGGCGATAAACGAAAACCGCGTCCCTGGGATTGGTCAGAATTATAGAATAAGGGGAATCCACGCCGTTTTTCAAGTATTCTGGGAGGAGGACATACAAGACTTTGTATTTTCCATACAAGAATTGGCCCTCAGGAAGCGGTATGCAACTGAAGGCTGCCTGGAGTTTGGGCGGTATGATAGCACGGTAATTGTTCAGATTGAAATCGGAATTGTTGGGAGGAGAGGATGTGGAGAGCCAATCTTTGACGAATTGAATGACAATTGCCTCAAAGTCTTCGAGAGGTGGCTTGTTATACCATCCAATGGCTTTCATGGCATCATCACAATCCTGTCGCGTCCATGATGACGAGTTGGCTCGGAGAGGAGGGACAAAGCCCTGAAAAATTTGGAGATGCTGTAACAGTTCGAAAGGATGTAGATTCGCAGTGAGATCCATTTCAATCTCGGATCGAAATGGTGTCGTTGGCCAACAAATAGCGTTCTGGGTGGTAGAGAGCTCATTGACACGATTGGATATATGGGTTGCGTGAGCAGCTTGCTCGTCCGCAGCGTCGTAATCGTCGTCATCCCCGTCAATTTCACCGCCATCTTGGCTCCAATCGTGCCCCCCACCCCAGGTTTCCACGAGATCATCATCGCGCGTGTCCATTGTTGCAGGACTATCGCCACCTGTCTCGTCATCCAAATCAAACCATTGACAGACATCCCAAACGTTCTTGAAGGAATCGTAACGACATTGAGAATTCTCATAACCGTCCAGAGTATCTTCGCGGGATTTGTTGGGTATGCGAGTGCGAACGAGGACAAGGGGATCCTCCTCGCTCCAATCCCATTCATAGACCTCCGCTGAAACTCTGGGTGGGTTTCTTTCACGATTTAATCTCCTTTGACGTTCTTCCGGTGTCTCGTTATCAAGCCGAATTTCGTTTTGCTTAGCTCGCACTTCAAAAAATAGCGCCCAGGGTTTGGTTTTGACGTATGCTTTTCGAGCGGCATTGAATTCCTTCTGGGACATGTGTGCGCTCGCATTCATCGCTATAGGTGCGGTCGTATTGCTCGTTGTGGGTTGGTTCGTATTCCCTGTTGCAGGCTGTTGCGAAGATAAATGTTGCCTGGATTGTGAGGGGGGAGGAATGGGAGATAATGTTGTCGCTATTTGTATTACTTCTACAGGAGGTCGAAGGTAGGCAAATTGTGGTTTTGAACAGGCGTTTATATGATCCCGAGTCCATGGATACCAAACGGGGACGTAATGATATGTGAACCATTCAACAGGGGGTTTTTTATGGTTCTTGTCGGTGTTTAGCCAATCCAAAATGATTCCAGCCCTGGGACAATTCTCCGAGAAATTGCACACAGTCGAACGCCCAAAATCATTTAACCATATTTGAGGTATATCTTTCTCTGCTAACACACCGAACCAATCTGAGACGGCGGCAATCTTGAATGATAGTAGCCCCATCCAAATAGCAAACCAATCGCGGGAGATGGTAGCTTGAATGCGTGCCGAGCGTAAGGACTTGAATCGTTTTTGAAACCCTAAAAACGAGGGTGGGATAGGTTTTAAAGAGGGATATGTACCGATTGTTTTCTCGAGAAGCGCCGATATGTAAAACAACCAGTCTTGTAGCTGAATCCACTGCACAGCTTTATCTTCGTGAAGGTAAAAGCGACCATCTGAATCGGGGCCAATGACCGACGAAAGGATCTCTCGAAGGGATCCAAAAGTATCTCCTTCAAACGAGGGCCTCAAAGGGACAAAACAGTATGCCTCAGTCCACCATTGTGGATCGTGAAAACATTCCCATAAAGCGTCTTTTTTGTGGAATCGGTAGCGCGAGCTTGGGCCAGGGCGATCAGGGATGATAATTCGACGTGAAGAATTGGGGGAATAAAAGACTTCGCCATTATGAAGAAAGGCGTGGCCTTGGGAGTGATCGATTTCTCGGTTGTCGATACGGGGCATTACAAATCGATGAAACAGTTTATGATGGTGACTAAAAAATTATCGCTTTAGTTACGTTTCAAACAAAAAGGAAGAAGAGTTTCGTACAGCTTAGTGAGAAGGTTGAGATGTGGAACGAGAGTTAATAGCGAGCAAGGTCTTTGGCCGTAGAATGTTCTCGAGGGCGAATTATGAACGATATAATCTTGGATACCGAGGCGATCTCAGCTGAAGAGGAAATTTTTTATTTGTTGGTCTGGGATTTCCAGGCGAACAGAAGGATGAGTCGATTTAATCTGAGGTCAAATGAATGAGCAGGAAACCGGATTTTTTGTTTTTGTTTTTTGTGGTGAAGAGGAAGGCGAATAGTTTGTTTTTTTAGTCTGGAATTTCCAGGCGAACAGAGGAAGACGCGTATTAAGCTTAATCTAGGTTACCAGGTCAAGCTCAATGTAAGGAAGAAGTTCAAGAGTGAGCGCGATGTGTTGTTGTGTACAAATAGATCCAAACATCATCACGAGTTCACTCACCCAAATTAACCCTGTTAACTTCAAGTTGACTATAATACATTTCATGGCCATTGACCTGGGAAATTCAGGTCAATGCGCCTCAGGCCACCTCAATTCTGATTGACCTGGTTAACCCAAATCAATGCGCCTCTACCCATATTATGACCATCTTAAAAGCGACGGCATCGTGCTCCTTCTGAGATCAGTATTTCAAGCAGTCCGCACACACAATGTGCATTCATCACTTCGTGCTTCCTCGCTTTCTCAACCTTCGTCAAATGGGTTGAGGTTGATCTTGATTATCGTATGTTTCTTCCCCAAATTTTGATCCTCAAAGTCGGCTGATTCTTGCCTCACAGCACGTTGAGATTCAATCGTGAAGATAAGGACTTCTTCAACCAATCCGCAATTTTTTTTGCAGCACACCATCCCATCCGAATTGTCGTTCACTGCCCCTTTATCCCGTCTCCTACAGCCGGCCCAACCTCCTGTTCTTCTCTCCGCTCGCAATTTGTATGAATATAGCACGCTTATGCACGTTATGCACGTACCTTGTTGACATCCGAAGAAGGCGAGATCCCATCCTGGTGTCGATACCGCAAATCCAGGTGTCGGCATTTCCAAGTAGCATCGTGTTGCTGCTGAGTTTCCAGGAAGGGAAGAGGTTAGGGCTCTCAACGGATTCGAAGGAGATAGCGGATGTTCATGAATGTATAGACTCGCTGAAGAGCTCAGAAGAGTGGTGGCACTTTTCTGGTCGCCTTTGGTAAGTAGATTCTCCTAACTTCGACTATCTACGATGCTGTAACTTTTGCTGAAGCAGATTCACTGGAATAAAGATCTTCTGTGCGAACTATCGTCGGTGGGCGATCTGCCACTATCCCAAGCCAATCTCCCAAACAAGCGAGGAAGGGATGAAGATCTGAGTACTGACACCTTTACAACAAATCTCGAGGCGATCACTGCCGGCTGCACCAGAAGGAAGGACCAAGGAACATTGCTGGGTCAATGAGGGTCAACCAGGAAGCGACTGCATCACCCACTTCTCTTCGCCCTCCCACTCTATAACCCTCTCTACTGTCCCTCAGGTTTCAAACTCCTTCAAGCTTCGCCCTCTTCCACGGACAGCGATGCTGCTGGGATGGTATCAGTGAAACGCACAATCTTCAAGACGTTGTTGTTCCTTTGCGTTTAATCGACTTTAATGAAGACATGGCAAGTGTGGAGATACGGATGAGTGGAGCCATAGTGATGATGAAATGGATCAGAGGAAGGCTGAGAAGGCAGGTGAAGTGGAGGAGAGCGGCGGAGAGTATACGGGCAAATGGAGGATGATGAGCATGAGGACGAAGCAGGATCCTCCAAGCAGTGCGACACGGGTCAGGCAGGATGTGTGCGGACGACCGATTAGTCCGTATCCTTCTTTCCTACAACATCATCGCTGCAACAAGCTTGACCTGGATATTCCAAATCAAGCTTAATTACGCCTCATTAAACAAGCAGTACCATTATCCCCCGTTTGGCCTGGATATACCAGACCAACACAAAAAAACTAATCTCCCGCTGTCTTCACCACGACGTTTGACCTGGATACCCCAGATTAAATTGGACATTGCCTCTGTTTGCCTGAATATCCCAGACCAACAGATAAACAATCGCCTTTCTCCTCACCCGACATAACTTGGGTATCCCAGATTGTATCGTCCTGCATTGGCGCTCGACAGCATTCTACGGCCAAAGACCTCCTGCTTCATTTGTTCTGGTTCCACAATTTAAACCCCTCACAAAACTGTACGAAGTTCATATTCCTTTTGGTTCGCAATGTAGCTAGCGCCATAATTTTTAGTCACGGTCTTAAAACGATCTCGTTCGTCCTCAATGTCCCGGAGCAGCAACCCACACATCGATCACTCTCAAGGCCACGCCTTTCTTCACAATGGTGCAGTCTTTACATATCTGTGCTTCTCGAACAAACAATCGACACATATCCTTCTTTGAAACCTATCCCACCCTCGTTTTTGGGGTTTCAAAAACGATTCATGTCCTTATGTTCGGCACGCGTTGGAGCTACCATCTCCCGAGATTGATTTGTTATCTGGATGGGCTTATTTTCATTCATGATTGCCGCTGTGTTGGATTGGTTCGATTTATTAGTAGAGAAGGATATACCTCAAATCTGGTTGAATGATTTCGGGCATTCTACCGTTTGCAATTTCTCTGAGAATTATCCCAAGGACCGGAATCATTTTGGATTGGTTAAACACCGACAAGAACGAGAAACGAGCCCCTCTTGAATGGTTCACACACAGAAAATGAGATTGGGATTATCCGAGTCTGCGGTGTTTATCGATCTTTCACAGGTATGTCCTTTGAGAATTAGACATAAAGTAAATGATAATAACAATCTTTTTTTCAGGCAAGGGCGGTCAAATTGCATTCAGTTCCTGGTGGCCGACACCAACTCATTGGGAGAATGAGGAAGCTTGTGGTTTGAATTTGGGTCACTAGATGGAGTCGGATGAACAATAGTATTTGACACGACTGCGAGACATTGCAACAGGCAAGAAAGAGGGTGTTCCCTTCTCCGGAAATGTATGGCGATCGAAACTACGAGGTGTGGTTGCCGAGAGATCGCTCAATATCTTTCAAGTTGGAAATGCGAGTCGCGAGGCGATCGATGAAGTATACACGCGATTACGCTTTCAGGAAACGTTGCACGTGACTCGATGGAAAAGCGTCTTCATCTTTCCATCCACCACACCCGAGCACATTTGAACTGCATTTTGACCTGGATAACCCAGATCAAACTTACTCGAGCTCGGATTTCCGCACGCAACGTCGCGTTTAACCTGTAAACGTAGTTGTTCAACTCCACTTGGATTAACGTGTTTTTAAAAGATTGCACGTAATCGCCAACGGCTAAAATATTATATAAGACGCCGGTGTCAGCTCATCAGCGGAAGATATGACTCTTATGACTCTACCGACATTTCCAGCATTATTTTTATATATAAAGGTCCTAGGTGTGATCAACACCCATTCAGTGGCAAAGGCACATACCCTCTCATCCGACCTTAACCCTAAAAGCCCTCAGGATGTCTCGATCGCCGCGCTCTATCACCATCGACAAGTGGATCGACAATGCAAAGCACCATGTCTGCCAACCTGTGGGTGATGCACATGTACCCCATCGGTCACTGGATTATCTACTTTGGCAAGACAACGTAGAATGTATCCTGAATGTGAAACAAAAGCGGGTAAGCGAGAGTTCAGGTTTATAAGCTTGGGATTTTCTGATTAACTAGTTTCGTTAGACGCTCGTGCGAGAGCTGTTCCACCCCAAGAAATTCAAACTTACTCTCTGCCTTCGTGTCCCCCCAAGCTCAGGATTCTTGGTGTACTACAGGCACAGCCCTATTGTGGTCATCGATGAATATACCGGAGAAGAAGATGATGCTCATGCACCAGAATGGCTTCAAGCCCATCGACTTGAGCTCAAGTTCTGGCAGCAGCGCAGTCTGATGCTAGATTTGATGCTTTATTTCGTGGCTGACTTACCTGAGAACGCCCGATTATCTTCGAAGGTTGAAACCTGGTGCAAGGCTATCTCGGTGAGTAACCTACACGTACTAGACGGTGTGATTACTTACCACCCAGTCAAAGGTGCCTGCATCTGGTATGACAACCTCTATCCGTCCACGGGTGGATTTCAAGCACGTCTCTCCATACAATACGCGTGGACGCAAGCAGCGGGCATCTGAGCTTTCTGCCGAAGAGTCGCAGAGAATGAGAAAGACTCTAAATGCAGAAAGTTCACCTTTACGGAGACGAAAGTAAATTAATGCTTACTGACTGTGTAATGCAAGAGTATCTATTTAACATATCTGGAGTGCTGTCAGTGACCGTTGGCAACTTGAAAAAAAAAGAAAGAAAAGAAAACTATAAGAGGCGCTCACAAAACCAGGGTGAGGCGATTCTTCCATTTTCGACACCATCATCCATCGTCGTCAATTATCTGAGAATATTAGGTCCTACGATATTTTAGGTACAACAATCAAGGTCATTTTCCTGGACCTGATGGCTGAATACAATGCAGAGAGAGTTTCATCACAGCACTTTGACCAATTCCTGGTGGTAAGACTTTCCTCTTATTTTCATTATTTTTTTTTTAAACTTCTAGTTCATAGTCACCTTCCCAATTGTTCCTCATACAGAGGTCACCGAAAAGGGCGAGATTGAATACTCGGAGGTTGTCCGCGAAAATGTCCGCAAGCTCGAGGCTTACGTTGAAGAAATGGTCAGTGGCGACACTGTCTCTGGTACTGTCCAAGATGACGTCCTCAAACTGTGGTCTGTCGTCAAAACTCTGCCAGAGATCACTAATGACTAGAAGAACCATATCAAAGCTTTATGAAAGCATCATTTGCTCTCTCCACAACTCCAACTCTCCCGATCTTCCAGTCCTTCGGCAGTCGTGGGTCTGCTCTTTCCCTTCAACCAGGCCTCCAACCAGGATGTTGAGGCCCTCGTCAACTACGTCTACGCGAACCCCGGCATGGATCCTGACTCATCCTTCCATTTGCTGGCATTCCCGAGAATGGCTGTGAGACTGACGGCCTCCACGATAGGTCTGAGCTTGCTCACCGTATGATGTTTCCTTCGCATTCTCGGTGCTGTCAAGAACAAGAAGGCCAGTCGCCATTTCCTTACCCGCCTAACTCAAGTTATCTTTCCCCTCTCCCCCCACCATGGTCCTTTCGGAAACGATGGGCTTTACTCAGAGTCCAAGATTTCTCTTGAGACGCTATTCCAACGTTCGAAAGCTGGGGTGAATATCTGTGCTTGGCTGGTGCCATCATTGGGTGTTTCTTTTTGAATCAAGCATGTTTCAGTTATTGACATCAGCTATTTAGATGGACGCATGTAGGTCCAACAAACATCGCCGCCCACGAGCTCGAAAGCTGTGGTGTTCGCACCTTCTCGGCCAAAGAGATGGCTTTCAAGATCCTTGGTCTCATCCATCCCCTGCTCTTCGGTCAAGTCGAACCTATCTGGGCTGATCTCAACGGTGGAATGGACCGCCTTCCTGACCTCGCCGACTAACTACCCGCATTCGGACGAAGTTGGACGAGACGAGAAGGCTGAATTTTGCCACGCTATCGCTCGTGATGACTCTGCGGACTTCAAGGTCATCAACAGAGTTGAAGCTGAGCGATTCCCCCAAACTGTTGATAAGTTCTTCCTTGCGCCAACTTCCGCTCCGACTTCCCAGTTCTTGAATCTTCCAGCTCGCTTTCTGATCTTTCGCACCTCTGAGCTGTTGTCAATCTGGAAAAGGTCGCCGTTATCACTGGTTACGGCGAAGTCGGACCTTGGGGCAGTCGTTCCGAGTCAAATGGCAGTCTCGTTCTTCTCATTGGCACCAGTGCTGGTTTAGTTCCTCCTGCATGCTGGTATTTGTCTAATTGGTACGAATGACCACCTTTATATTTGTTATTGTCGGAAAAATCCCAATTAACAGATATATACTTGCGGCAACTGATGGTCTCATAAGTTTTGATCACTTAATTGCAGGCATGACGTAGGTGGAGCGGCCCCACAATCATTTCAGGCGGCCATTAAATTGGACAGATTCTACCCACCTACGGTGATGTCCTTTCAACATCCACATTGACGAACACCTCGAGGGATTTTTCCGGAAGCAGGCTCTACTCCAGAGGCGGCTTCGACAGTAATTTGGTTCCATCCATGTTCCACAACATCATACTAACGCCTAACAACATAGCGCCTTGATCTGTATTCGCCACACACTGCGACATTCACGGGGGCTCAACTTGGAGTCTTGAACCGGGAGTGGGACGTTGAGCGGACTTAAAGTTCGGGAGGGAACAGGTGAGTGGGACTGGACCATATTTACATATTGACAGTGCAAATCTTTCTCAAAGATCAAGCCGGCAGACGTGCCCTTCTTCCTTCCTCCATCTGAAGCTTTATGAGGGTGAGCCTTTCATATGTCATACTCACCGTCCTTGAAAATCTGATTTTTTGCTCAGTCTACATACCCGGGGAAATATGTAAGGCAGGGCGGGAGGATTGCTCGGTACATATCGTACTTTACTTGCTATCGAGTAGTAGTACTATAGTTCTGTACCTGGCTTGAAATACTATTGATAAGTTGGCTTTATTTTTGGTTTGAAAACGATGAATACAATGCATAAATGGAAGGAGGGCAGCTGCGGTACTAGACCGTAGCGGGTTCGATACAGTACCCTAACGACTGACACACTGACTCAGCACTAAAATGTCTAGTATGAAACTCAGCGCCATAATTACCGGTTAAAGCGGTAAGGTCTGTCAAACCCATAGCCACGTTCTGTGGCTGGAATCTTCCCGAAACTAGGCCCGAAACCAGCCGACATCTGGGTCCGCGGCTTATCTCTCCTTGGCTGCGCACCGTACGCCCAGTCGGACTTACGGGCCCGGGTGAGTGAGGACGTGTCACGTGACAATATTTGGATCTAATTATATGTACTTGTACTGTACTGAGTCAACAACAACACGATCGCGCTCACCCTTCCTCCAACATTGCTCCAACACATTCAGCTTGACCTGGTATCCCAGATTAAGTCTTCCTCTGTTCGCCTGGAAATCCCAGACCAACAAACAACAATTCGCCTTCTCTTCGTATCAGGTGAATCAGGAGCCGCGTTGAACACCACTGCTCCCACAGTGATCTACGATCATCCACTTGAAGAACTCGGGGCCGGTCATGGGGCATCCGATGAGCTCCTAGACTCTTCCGACACTCTCTCGCAACATGGCCGCCGCATTCAAGAAACTTTTCAAGCAAGTCGCCGATCCAGAGCCTGATGTCCAAGAACGCATCCACTACAAAATCCGTGCCTTCAACTCCATTGTGTCGATTTTAGCACAGATCCAGCGGGACCCGCCCTTCCAAGATGCTGAAACGCCCCGCAAAACTCCTCCAAGTTCATCCGAACGGCGTCAACTGAAGTTGTCGAACGCATTCGCCCACTTGGCAGTAATCGACACTGATGTAGTTGCTGCTACATTGTATACCCCGCAGGTACTCTCCGTTATGACGTGGAACAAAGAGCAGAGCTCCGACGACGAGGATGAGCCTGCCCAGGATACGGAAAATCCCAAGTCGCTCTGGGGCAGGTTCTTCTGGCTTTTTACCACCAACACGAAGAACAATGATATGAGGAGCAGAATCGCCTACCAAGGCCCCAGCATTGCTGAAGCAATGCCACCTGAGGGCTATCCGAAGGGGAGTGATCCAAGGGTGAACCTGCTTCAGTACCTCGACGAATTTCCGAAGAAGTGGTGAGTGCAGACCATCAACCCTTTCCCAATGTACCATCAGACTAACAAATGGGTAACAGGACGGCGCCAAACAAGAACTCCCACCTTTGGGTTCTGATTAATATACTTGCCAAGTTTAGAGGAGATCCCACACCCGAGCTATTGCTTCGCTTTCTGAAATACGTGATCCCAGCATCTCACCTAAAGATTCAGAGGTGATTCAAATACCTCAGGTCGAAGGAATATTTGGATTGTTTTAACGGGGTGAAGGCGGAGGACATTCACGTTCCAGCTTCCTTTGAGAGGCCGAAGCTCGAACTTGAACTCCAAAACGACCGCAATTTCTTGGGCATTCTGGAGGCGCGCTACGTTGTTCCCGATTATCAAAACCGCTATCCCAACATTGCGGCAAACGTACTCCTCAAGGAGCGTCCCGAGTTCGAACTCTTTAGCGACACGACGTTCAAGGAGTATCATAGTTTGTTCATCCAGTTGGTGTCTCGATACCAGCAGTTAGTGGACCAGATAGCCGCCTTGGCCCAGAATGGGGAGTCGTTCGAATGCATACTGGATCTCACTGTCAAAACTGGACACACGCTCCTGACAATGGTGAAAAGCAGATCCCTCCACCTGTACCTATCAACCATCGCACCCGAGCTTTCGCGCCTCCTTCCCAAAGATAGCCATATTGAACCTGACAGGCGCAATGCCCAAGAGCGCAACAACGAAGGGCGCGACAATGAAGAGCGCAACGACGAAGAGGGCGACAACTTCGAAGAGCACGATGTCAACGCGGGTGTGGAGCTCTGGGAACCTGTCAAGGCCGACACTACGACAGCATTATGGAAGCCGTTTAAATCCTGGATAATCTTAATCCTAGCTCAATTCCAGGCAGCTAATGCTCTGTGTAATTTTATCACGAAATCGGAGCTCAGCGAGGCGCAAATTGATGTCAAGATTGTGTGCGCAGCGTTCGTATCCGACCTGAAAATCCCCTTGCAGGAGCTCTTTGAAAAACAGTACATTCCCCAGGGGCCACTTCTTGGCCCGGACAACAACACAAAACTCCTCGATTTCGTCAAAACGGCCAACACGCTTAAAGACCAAATCGAACGCTTGAAAAAACTCAAGAAAGATTGGGACCCAATCGCGGGGAAAGGCATCTTACAAGATGTCTTGAACGAAGCCAAGAAACAACACCAAGAGGACAGCAACCAGGGGTTCGACCCGGCGAACGCGGCGATTTCTACCCTCTCTGCTGAGATCATTGAGCGATTACCCCTGCCGGCGCAGGAAGCCACTATTCTTGCGAAAATTACTGTCTTAGAAGGCCTTTTGACGAAGAGACAAACCGAAAGGTACAATGTACGATTCTCCGAGAACCCTACTTTCAAGGGCACGATACATTGCGAGGCCGCTCTAGCCAGCATTCTTGACAAAACTACCAGGGAAGGCATTCAAGCTCGGATCGAAAAACATAAGCTGGCACGTAAGAAGTCTCCAAATGAGGAGCTCTATTATAAGAAGCTATCGACGCTGTTGGAAGATACCGAGGTTGGTTTTAACTTGTTCCTACGGTTAATCCCTGTTCAATTCACAATGTTAGGGCTTCACGCGAGTCATCGGGATATCGAAACGTTGCTGCCCAGTGTGCCATCGTTTTCTTGCTCATTTATCGGTGGATGAACCAGACACCGGCTTTGTCACGTCAGGTTATCAACACCATCTCGAACTGCACCTAACCAGAATGGACCCCAGAATTTCTCGTGGATGGCATGAATGAAACTTTTGGACAGCTTCTGAGAACGGAGGTTGTGAAGCTCTCAAATGAAGTTCGTCTTCAATCATACAGAGACCGTCGTCAATCCTCGGGTTCAGGAGTTTCGGTTGGAAGTGATGCTATGCTTTGGAATCTTGCCTAATAGATCTCTGTGGGCCATTGCATCTTCAATCCTTCCTTCGTACATTCAGCTCATAGTTATTGATACTAGCAGGGGTGTTTGAGATTGGTGCTGAATGATTGTTTCAATTGGATACTTCGAGTCTGCAATTCCGCTGGTTATTTATATTTGTATCGCATATTATATACCTCGAAGATATTGGCTTTTGTGCATGTATACATTTCCTGTACAATGTACAGCATGGCGGCGTTGCCCTCTCAAAATGCACTGGCAGCCACTATGTGATGAGGCAGGAGTGCAATGCACACTTGCTTCGTACCACTCATTACCATGTCCTCTTGTTGCTCCTAATAGGAATCCTGTTCAACTCTTTCACCAACACCCGTTCTGCTTCGTCAAGTTTGAAAGTGTGCAGGCCGTTGTTCACGTCTGAGGTAAGTTCTTTGATGACTTTCTTGTATTCTGAGGCGAAGACTAACATGTCATAGGTAGAGTTCCAGCGTGCTTTCAAGTTCACATAGCGCAGCATGATACGGATGGTGAGCTCGAGTCCTTAGTATTACACTCGAATTCTGATTGTTTTTTTAGGGCCAACAATATGTTTGTGCAGGAGAGCTTCTGACGCTGCAAACCATGACCAATGTCTTGAACTTCCTCAAGGTTCAGAAGATCAAAATCGTTAAGGTACGTCAAATATATGCGCGGTTCTTGAAAAACTAATTTGATATGCCTGTACAGCCGACCATACTCCGTCGAGAAGGTGAAGGAGATGCTCGGTGGTATCGCCAAGTCGTGCTATGGAAAGGCACAAGGTCAACAAAAAGCTGAAGGATACATCAAGCTGGAGCGTGGGTTTGCCACCATCCTCCTGCCTGGTATCAACGTACCGTTCCACTCTCGCTACCTCTGGGCTGGCGTCATGCCCTTCCGTGCCTGTAAGCTAGCATCATTCTTTCAAGAATTTTGTTTCTGATTTAATGTTTGCAGACTTGTCGAAGAAGATCAATCCCACTCACTTGAACCCCGACTGGGAAATACATTCCCAATCTCATTGCCAAGTTTCTCGCGAGTACGCGCAGGTCATCTACGATCAAACCTCTTCGCCTCGCCTCGACAAGGTCCTCAAGAAATGGGAAGAAGATAAATGGGCCAGCGCCGACTCAGAGAACCGCCAACAATTGGCCTATATCATTCTTGTTGAGCTCCTTGCCTACCAGTTCGCCTTGCCCGCTCGTTGGCTCGAAACCCAGGACCTTCTCTTCACATCGTTCAAAGCTCCTTGTTGAGCTCAGTCCTTCTCCTACCCTCACCGGCATGGCCACACGTACACTCAAGGCCAAATACGAGACCTTCGACGGGTCGGACACGCGCTATTCTTTGTCATTCCAAGAACGTCAAGGAGATTTATTACCAATACGAAGACGAGCTCGAGGCTCCTCCGGCTGAGTCCGCTTCTGACGCCGCTCTCTCGGCGCCCGCTGCCGCTGCTGCTGCTGCACCCGCCCCCGTCGCTGTCGCCGCATCCACTGGTCCAGTTGCCAGCATCGAGGACGTGCCTGTGAAAGCCATCGACATCTTGCTCGTCATCATCGCGCAGAAGCTGAAGAAGCGGATAGACGAAATCCCTCTCTCGAAGACCATCAAGGATCTCGTCGGCGGAAAATCGACGTTGCAGAATGAAATTAGCTACTCCAAATACAAAGCCGAAATACTCACATGTAATCTGCCTCACAGAACGAATCTATCAGGACTTGAGGATACAACAGGACGCCGTACTCTGGGTGGCGCCACCCGCGTTCCTCGGGACGATTTTTCGTAGGGAGGGGAAATTCCTCCTGATCGTAGGCAAGGTACTCGGGCGCTTGGGGTACCAGATACTCGACGATTCCCGCGTTTATTTTCGCAACGTCATCGCTCCTCGCGCAGTTCGCACTCTCTTGAAGCTGAGCAACAAGGTCAGTAATAATACGATATAATGATTACCAGACTCACCATGCGAATTAAATTTAGGAGAGCTCGTCGGTGATCGCAACACGCGGTGAGGACCTATTTAAAGGTTGGGACAAGCTTGAGAATTTATGGGCCGATGAAAATGGATTTTAGAGCGTGCGCCAAAGGCCCATTGACCTGAATTAACCAGGTCAATAAGCATCGAGGTAGCCCGAGGGCCGAAGCGCATTAACCTGGTCAACGGGCAAAGGAATTAGAATTGAGGTGGCCGGAGGCATGTTAATCTGGATTTACCAGGTCAACGGCAATGGAGGTTGTCCCAGGCAAATTAACCTAGGTTACCCAGGAGATGGAAGGTGAGAGAAAAGAAAAGATGTTTGGATCTATGGATATTTTGATTTATTTGTAACAACACGTTCGCGCTCTCCTTCCTTCCTCCCAACTCCAACACCATCGCTACATTGAGCTTGACCTGGTAACCCAGATTAAGCTTAACACGCGTCTTCCTCTGTTCGCCTGGGAATTACAGACTAACAAATAGCTATTTGCCTTCCTCTTCGCCACAAACAAAAAAAACAACTCCCGGTTTCTTGATCATTCATTTGACCTGGGTACCCCAGATTAAATCGAGTGATTCCTCTGTTCGCCTGGAAATCCCAGACCAACAAATAAAACTTTGCCTTGCTCTTCAGCAGAGATAGCTTCATTGTATCTCGAAAACATTCTACGGCCATTGAAGACCTCGCTCGCTGTTGACTCTATCCACATCTCGAACCTCGCACTAAACCGTACGAAACTCATCTTCCTTTTTGTTTGAAACGTAACTAAAGCGGTAATTTTTTAGTCACCATCGTAAAGCATTTCGTCGATTTGCAATGCCCCGTATCAACAACCGAGAAATTGATCACTCCCAAGGCCACGCCTTTCTTCACAATGGCCAAGTCTTTTATTCGCCTAATTCTTCACATCGAATTATCGTCCATGATCGCCCTGGTCCAAGCTCGCGCTACCGATTCCACAAAAAAGACGTGTTGTGGGAACGTTTTCACGATCCACAATGGTGGACTCAAGAATATTGTTTCCTTAGTTTCGTGCCTTTGAGGCCCTCGTTTGAAGGAGATACTTTTGGATCCCTCCGAGAGATTTTTTCGTTTGTCACTGGCCCCGATTTGGACAATTGCTATTACCTTTGCGAAGATAAAGCAGCGGAGTGGACTCAACTACAGGACTGGCTGTTTTACATCTCTGCGCTTCTCGAGCAAACAATCGATACATATCCCTCGTTGAAACCTATCCCACCCTCGTTTTTAGGGTTTCAAAAACGATTCAAGTCCTTGCGTTCGGCGCGCATTCGAGTTACCATCTCGCGAGATTGGTTTGTTATTTGGATGGGGTTACTATCCTTCAAGGTTGCTGCCGTCTCGGATTGGTTTGGTTCATTAGCGGCGAAGGATGTACCTCAAATATGGTTGAATGATTTTGGGCGTTCTAGCGTTTGCAATTTCTCCGAGAATTGTCCCAGGGCCGGAATCATTTTGGATTGGCTAAACACCGACAAGAACCATAAAAAACCCCCTGTTGAATGGTTCACATATCACCACGTCCCCGTTTGGTATCCATGGACTCGGGATCATATAAACGCCTGTTCAAAACCACAATTTGCCTACCTTCGACCTCCTGTAGAAGTAATACAAATGGGTGACAACATTATCTCCCATTCCTCCCCCCTCACAATCCAGGCAACATTTATCCTTGCAACAGCCTGCGACGGGGAATACGAACCAACCCGCAATGAGCAATACGACCCCGCCTACAGCGATGAATACGAGCGCACATATGTCCCGGAAGGAATTCAATGCCGCTCGAAAAGCATACGTCAAAACCAAACCCTGGGCGCTATTTTTTGAAGTGCGAGCTAAGCAAAACGAAGCTCAGCTTGATCGTGAGACCCCACAACAACGTCAAACGAGATTAAATCGTGAAAGAAACCCACCCAGAGTTTCAGCGGAGGTTTATGAGTGGGATTGGAGCGAGGAAGACCCCCTTGTCCTCGTTCGCACTCGCATACCCAACAAATCCCGCGAAGATACTCTGGATGGTTATGAGCATTCTCAATGCCGCTACGATTCCTTTAAGAACGTTTGGGATGTCTGCCAATGGTTCGATTTGGATGACGAAAGCGATGGCAATAGTCCTGCACCGATGAACACTCACAATGATGATCTCGTGGAAAGTTGGGATTGGAGCCCACATGGCGGTGAAATTGAAGGGGATGATGACGATTACGACGCCGCGGAAGAGCAAGCTGCTCACGCGAACTATATATCCAATCGTGTCAATGAGCTCTCTACCACCCGGAACGCGATTTGTTGGCCAACCGCACCATTTCGATCCAAGATTGAAATGGATCTCATTTCCAATCTAAATCCTTTCGAACTGTTGCAGCATCTCCAACTTTTTCAGGGCTTTGTCCCTCCTCTCCGAACCAACTCGTCATCATGGACGCGACAGGATTGGGATGATGCCATGAAAGCCATTGGATGGTATAACAAGCCGCCTCTCAAAGACTTTGAGGCAATTGTCATTCAATTCGTCAAAGATGGACTCTCCACTTCCTCTGCTCCCGAAAACTCTGATTTGAATCCGAACAATTACCGTGCTATCATACCGTCCAAACTCCAGGAAGCCTTCAGATGCATGCCGCTTCCCGAGGGCCAATTCTTGTACGGAAAAAATACAGTCTTGTATGCCCTCCGACCAGAATGCTTGAAAAACGGCATAGATTGCCCTTATTCTATAATTCTAACCAATCCCAGGGACGCGGTTTTCGTTTATCGCCTTCTCGGTGTCTCTGATTTTACCGTGATCTCGCTCAGTGAATTTTTATTGGAAAACGGTATCGCGTTCAGAACGCTCCAGCACCTTCCCCAGATTGATTCCTCTCCAACGATGAGACTTTACTACCAATGCGCTCATCGGATTACCAGTTCGGGAGGGATGATTACGATGCTTATGTTCGTCATCGAGCTCAATTCCTTACATCGCCGTGAGGTCGTGCAGCCCTGTTGCGAGGTGGAATCGTTGCTCGGATAGCCAGAGAACACATCGCAATCGATTCGGCACTGCTTGGACCATCTTCATCCGTGATCGTACATCGTCTGGGAATGCATGTCACCGATCCCAGGGGATTGGGATTCTGGGATGACGATCTCACCGAAAACGAAATTGGGATTATCTGCGGTGTTCATCGATGTTTTACGGGTATGTCCTTCGGAAATTATATATGAAGTAGAAGATAATAACAATCTTTTTTCAGGCAAGGGCACCCACACTGCCCAAAGTTCCTGGTGGCCGACGCCAACTCATTGGGAGAATGAGAAAGCTTGTGGTTTGAACTTGGGTCACTGGACGCAGTGGGATGAACATTGGTATTTGACGCGGCTGCAGGACATTATGACGGGCAAGAAAGAGGGTGTTCCACTGTCTGGAAATGTATGGCGAACCAAATTACGAGGTGTGAAGGCTGGGAGAGCGCTCAACAACAATATCTTGGACTCGTGTAACAAAATTTTTGAGAGGTCGCATTAGTATAACCGTAATGATGAATATATATATATTGGTACAAACATGCTCTCTAGGTACATATCTTTGCGAATATCTACAAATAGAAGTTATTTCAATAACGCACTGAGGCCGTGTCACGTGATAATGTTTGGATCTACTTGTACACAACAACAACACGCGATCGCGCTCACTCTTCCTCCAACATTGCTCCCACACTGTCGCATTTAGCTTGACCTGGTATCCCAGGTTAAGCTTATTAGTACACGTCTTCCTCTGTTTGCCTGGAAATCCCGGACCAACCAACAACAATTTTCGTGTCACGTGAATCGAGGGCCGCGGAGTTTAACGTTGAACACTCAAACGAAACGGGTCCCACAGTGATCGACGATCATCCAACTCGGGGCCAGTCATGGGGCGTTCGATGAGCTCCTAGACTCTTCTCTCTCGCAACATGGCTTCACTAAAGAAACTTTTCAAGAGAGTCACCGACGGCGAGCCTGATGTCCAAGAACACATCCGCGAGAAAATTCGTGCCTTCAACTCGATTGTGTCGATTTTACAACAGATCCAGCTGGGACCGCCCTTCCAAGATCATGAAATGCCCTACAAAACTCCTCCAAGTGCATTCGAACGGTTACAACTGAGGTTGTCGAACGCCATCGCCCACTTGGCAGTAGCCAACACTGATGTAGCTGCTGCTACATTGTATACCCCGCAGGCACTCTCCGTTATGACGTGGGTGCAAGATCAGAGCTCCGACAAGCCTGCCGACGACCAGGACAAGCCTGCCCAGGATACAAGAGATCCCAAGTCGCTCTGGGGCAGGATCTCCTGGCTGTTTGCCACTAACCCGAAGAATGTTGATCCGAGGCCCGGAAGCGGCTACCCAGGTCCCTCCGTTGTTAAAGCAATACCACCTGCGGGCTATCCGAAGGGCAGTGATCCAAGGGGGAACCTGCTTCAGTACCTCGACGAATTTCCGAAGAAGTGGTGAGTGCAGAGCATCAACCTTTTCCCATTGATCATCAGACTAATAAATGGGTAACAGGACGGCGCCAAACGAGAACTCCCACCTTTGGGTTGTCGTTAATATGCTTGTCATATTAAAAGGAGATCCCGTTCCCCAGCTAGTGCTTCGCTTTCTGAAATACGTGATCGCAGCATCTCACCTAAAGATTAAGGGGCGGTTCGAATCCCTCCGTTCGAAGGAATATTTGAAATGTTTTAAATCGGTGAAGCCGGAGGACATTCACGTTCGGGCTTCCTCTTGGAGATGGAGCCCAATCGAACACGAGAACGACCTCAATTTCTTGACCATTCTGGGGGCGGGCATAGTTGTTCACGGTTATGAAAACTGCTATCCCATCATTGCGGCAAACGTACTCAACTACGCGACCACCCCCAAGTTCGAACTCTTTAATGACAAGACGTGCAAGGAGTATCATAGTTTGTTCATCGCCTTGGTGTCTCAATACCAGCAGTTAGTGGACCGGATAGCCGCCTTGGCCGAGGAAAGGGAGTCGTTCGAAAACATACTGGATCTCACTGTCAAAACTGGACACGCGCTCCTGACAATGGTGAAAGGCAGAGCCTTCCACCTGTACCTATCAACCATCGCACCCGAGCTTTTGAGCCTCCTTCCCAAAGATAGCCATATTGAACCTGACGAGCGCGATGCCCAAGAGCGCAACAACAAAGGGCGCGACAACGAAGGGCGCGATGCCAACGCGGGTACGAACCTCTGGGAACCTGTTGGGGCTGACGCTGCGACAGCGTTATGGAAACCGTTTAAATCCTGGATAATGTTAATCCTAGCTCAAGTCGAGGCCGCTAATGTTCTGTGTGATTTTATGGCGCAATCGGAGCTCAGCCAGGCGCAAATTGACGTCAAGCTTGTGTACACATCGCTCGTATCCGACCAGACAATCCCCTTGGAGGAGCTCTTTCAAAAAAAGTACATTCCCCCGGGGCCGGTTGCTGACCGGATAACCAACGCAAAACTTCTCGATTTCGTGAAAACGGCCAACATGCTTAAAAACCAAGTCAAACTCTTGGAAAAACTCGAGGAGAATTGGGATCCAATCAAGGGGAAGGACGTCTTACAAGAAGTCTTGAGCGAAGCCAAGAAACAGCACCAAGAGGACAGCGATCAGGGGCTCGACCCGGCGAACGAGGCGATTTATATGCTCTCTGCCGAAATCATTAAACTATTGTCTCTGCCGAAGCAGGATGCCAATATTCTTGTGAAAATTACTGCCTTAGAGGGCCTGTTGAAGGAGAGACAAGCCAGGTACAATTTACCATTCTCCGAGAAATCTACTTTCAGGGGTGCGATGCATTGCGAGGCCGCTCTGGCCAGCATTCTTGACAAAACTACCAGGGAAAGCATTCAAGCTCGGATCGAAAAACATAAGCTGGCGGATAAGAAGGGGTCTAAAGATGAGAGGCTCTATAACAATTTATCGGAGCTGTTGGCGGAAACCGAGGTTGGTTTTAACTTGTTCCTACCGTTAATCCCTGTTCAATTCACGATGGTAGGGCTTCACGCGAGTCATCGGGGTATCGAAACGTTGCTGCCCAGTGTGCCATCGCTTTCTTGCTTATTTATCAGTGGATGGACCAGACGCTGAAGTCACTGGCTTTGTCACGTCAGGTTTTCACAACACTATCATGAGCTGCACCTTACCAGAATGGACCCCAGAATTGCTCGTGGATGGCATGAATGCAACTTTTGGACAGCTTCTGAGAACGGAGGTTGTGAAGCTCTCAAATGAAGTTCGTCTTCAATCATACAGAGACCGTCGTCATTCCTCGGGTTCAGGAGTTTCGGTTGGAAACAGCAATGCTAAGGTTTTGAGTATTCCCAACTAGATCTCTGTGGGCCATTGCATCTTCAATCCTTCCTTTGTACATTCAACTCATAGTTATTCATAGCAGGGGTGTTTGAGACTCTGGTGCTGAATGATTGATTCAATTGGATACTTCGAGTCTGCAATTCCGCTGGTAATTTGTATTTGTATTGCATACATATGTTGGGAATAGTCTGACTTCATCAAGTGCCCATGTGGACAATCTTCTTTATTTTCTACTTATATAGTTCTACTTGGTCGTTTTGTATATTAGCCTTTCACCTTTTCCGCTGAGACTCACTCAACGTTTAGGTACATCAATACATATTTGCATTTCACCTTTTCCGCTGAGGATTTCAACAGGTTATGGGCCCCGGCTTTTGAGCCAAACTATTTCCTTCGTTCCGTCGTGCATTTGATTGTACCACTGCCATTCATGCTCTGCTCCTTTCGCCCACTCCTCACACTCCTCGTGACTCGTTTTTGTCGCACTTGTTTTGTCGCGACATTCGTTTTCGTCACACTCGTCGTGCTCGCCCTTGCCGCATAGCAACCCGTTGTACTCATCGCCTTTCGTCGCTCCCGTCCTCGTCGTTCGTCCTCGTCGTACTCGCCCTTCGCCACGACATTCGTTTTAGTCGTACTCGTCCTCGCCACGGAGTGTACTCGCCACGGAGTCATTCGTCCTCGTCATACATGTACTCGTCACGGAGTCGTTCGTTTGGGACCTGTCCCCCGACTTTCGCTACAAGAAGCGGTACGTCCTGCCTGGAGGGTTTATTCCCGGCCCAAACAATCCAAGAAATTCCGACTCATATCTATTTCCTGGCTTCCACCACCTTGCCGCCATTCAAAAAGAAGGATTACGTGTTTAGGATGGAATGGATTCCCGGGAATTCATATCTCGGCCATTTCTTCACCTCGGTGGGGCAGATGGACCCGGAAGCGTCCACTTTACAGGTCTTGTTGGACATCATGGCGCCTTCCCCTGTCGCCTTTATTGCGATCTCAAGGGTTGTCATGTTCCTGGCGCTGGCCACTATTATCCCGCCCTATGCAAGCCACTCAATTACACTGTCACAGGGAGTGATCATCCGGATGTGCACCCTGACACCATCACAGGCTGCTCTCCAGGCGAGTACCACAGGAACTTGCTTTATCTTCTCGAGTCTCGCCACGTAACTGGAAGAAAACAACGGATGTATGGAGACGGAAGTATATACATCCGTAGTTCCGGAGCGAATATCTGTTCATATCTGTCGGGGGCAGCTAAGCAAGGGAAACTGACTGTTTGATTGCGCGATTAATGGTATCAAATAAAAATGTTACATTTAATGAGGATCCTCGTCAATACTCTCATCATCCTCTCCGCCAACGTCTCCTGGACAAGAAAGTAATGCCATGTCCAACCCCATCTGTTCCCAAACAAAGAAACGCTTGTCTGAGTGGTCGGCATTGACATGGCGATTGTGTGGAATCACAGAAACCACAGAGAGGATTGATTTGGCCTCAATTACTGAAGCGAACTTGGCCCTCCTTCTGTTACCGACCATACTGTCGTCCAATTTGACCGCCGGAAAAAGTCTTCATCTGGTCGTGAATACAGTGACACAAGCGCCAGAGTACGTCTTGCATTGTTGACTGAGGCATTGAAGAAGTACTGAACTTCAGCAAATTCAATCTGGTTACTGAGCATAATCTGGAGAAATTCGACAAAAAATAAAATTAGGTCAGATGAAACGACATTAAAAAAAAACAAAATCTCACCTTCACACAGCGTGCTCGTCGTGAATCTCTGAAAGATCGTGAATTTTCTTTCCATGCAGAGCGGGCGGTTTGACCATTCGGAAGACGAAGGCGTGCCCACCGAGGAATTCGTCCTTTGAGTTGTACTGGAATATGATCAGTCAGGACATTGCCATGTTGCTGCTCTGCCTCCTCTAGATATGCCCTGATAAGTGGGTATTCTGGTATCTCCGTCAAAATTCTCCCGGTTCTCTCCTTTGCTCGAAGCAGCACATAGTATTCATCTCCAATGTCAAGCGAATAACGTGGTAGAGATGTGGGTGTGCGATCGAGAAATGGGAATAGCGCAATTGATTTGGCACCGACGCAGGCCTCGTTGGGATAAATTTTGATAAGGGTTGGAAGGTTGTCGTATTTCTGACCCCAAGTCATCAATTAATCGCTCCATAGTTCATGTTGATGACAAAGGTGTTGGTCCGACACGAACAGTTTCTGAAGGCATGTGAAGGGTGCCATGGACTGATGGGCGCACCATATGAAGACGATCGGACCGTCGTTGGACATAAATTTCCTCATATTCCACGCAAAACAACTTGATGTAATTGTGAGCTTCTTCAAGTTGAGTACGGCGAATGGTGGTGGAGAATCCGAATGGCATAGACGAGCTTGCAGAAATTCTTCCAGTATCGATCAGGCAATATACCGTACAGGAGCGCAGGTGCAGGGCCATAAAGGTACATCTGCCACTCTTTCGCTTTGTAGCCACTATTGATTTTTTTCAGCGACGTTTCGAGGAGGATGATCTATGAAGCCAGGGATATACTCGTGACATGCAGCAACGGCAGCACCATGTTCTTTCCACACCTCCCCCACAAGCGTACCCCAGTCCAAATTGTCTGTTGTATCTTCGCCTGCACATTGAAAAGTCTTTCGCCAGAGTGGGAGAAGAAGGTCGCCCATGTTTAGCGTGGGTCCATACATACTGTCTCCGGGAAATCCTGCAGGAATGGGTTGGCGGCTTGTGGCAGGTAGGCCACCGAACAGGCTTGGATATGCAATTCCAGTCTCTTTCCGGTGTTCTTTGTATTCATTTTCATTCGATTCATTCAATCCGGTGAAAGTCGTTCATGCTCTCTGCCTGCACCTAGTCTCATTTATCTCAGACAGCCAGCCTTGACATTTAATAATAATATGGCAACCCACCAACAGATTGTTCACAACGCTACTTCTGCAGATCTTGTATCCGCAGGCAATGTCGCATTTCACAAAATAAGCATTAAAAACATCAAACTCGAGGCAGAATTGAAGGGCCTCAGGCATGTCGATTGATTTCTCTCGTCAACGAGCACTGTATATCAGAATGTGAGATGGAAGTTGTCCCAGGCGAATTAACCTAGGTTACCCAGGTTAATTCGCGTGAGTGAGGGGAGACAGAAGGTGAGAGAGAGCCTAGAACGGCGCATGTGTTATGATATTTGGATCTATTTGTACACAACAACAACGGAGTCACGGTCCACGCTCACGTTCCTTCCTTCCTCCAAATCGCTACCTTCAGCTTGACCTGGTAACCCAGTTTAAGCTTAATACGCGTCTTCCTCTGTTCGCCTGTAAAATCCAGACTAACAAATAACTATTTGCCTTCCTCTTCACCACGAAAAAAAAAACTCCTGGTTTCCTGCTCATTCATTTGACCTAGTACCCCAGATTAAATCGACTCATCCCTCTGTTGCCTGGAAATCCCAGACCAACAAATAAAAAATTTCCTCTTCAGCCGAGATCGCCTCGGTATCCAAGATTATATCGTTCATATTCGCCCTCGAGAACATTCTGCGGCCAAAGACCTCGCTCGCTATTAACCCTGGTTCTACATCTCGAACCTCTCACTAAGCTGTACGAAACTCGTCTTTCTTTTTGTTTGAAACGTAACTAAAGCGACAATTTTTAGTCACCATCATAAACCGTTTCATCGACTTGCAATGCCCCGTATCAACAACCGAGAAATTGATCACTCCCAAGGCCACGCCTTTCTTCACAATGGCGAAGTCTTTTATTCCCCCAATTCTTCACGTCAAATTATCATCCCTAATCGCCCTGGCCCAAGCTCGCGCTACCGATTCCACAAAAAAGACGCGTTATGGGAACGTTTTCACGATCCACAATGGTGGACTCAAGAATACTGTTTTCTAAGTTTCGTGCCTTTGAGGCCCTCGTTTGAAGGAGATACTTTTGGATCCCTTCGAGAGATCCTTTCGTCGGTCATTGGCCCCGATTCAGATGGTCGCTTTTACCTTCACGAAGACAAAGCTGCGGAGTGGATTCAGCTACAAGGCTGGTTGTTTTATATATCGGCGCTTCTCGAGAAAACAATCGGTACATATCCCTCTTTAAAACCTATCCCACCCTCGTTTTTAGGGTTTCAAAAACGATTCAAGTCCTTACGCTCGGCACGCATTCAAGCTACCATCTCCC
>Ga0307513_10001835_pt1 | contig 30148 bp, 35 predicted proteins | sample 15_EM_MG_FD_202174 | JGI IMG/M metagenome (GOLD analysis project Ga0307513, IMG submission 202174) | Populus trichocarpa ectomycorrhiza microbial communities from riparian zone in the Pacific Northwest, United States - 15_EM | ecosystem: Host-associated > Plants > Roots > Unclassified | place... | reverse complement strand
GCGTCAGGACGGAGTAGCGGAGCACCAGACGCAGTCAGGACGCACAGGACGTAGGGGTCCGAGTCCGGATGGCGTCAGGACGGATGGCGCCAAGTAACGCAAAGTCAGGACGCAACGTCGATCCGACATTGCATCCTGATTCGCGATTAGCGTTCCGGCGTCAGGTGCGTCAGACGCACGGAACGCACGGAACGCAAGGTATTATTTTTGCTGATGTCTCCATAGAGATATAGAGTCTTAGGCGATACACAGTCAGAAGCCTTTTATAAACTGAGAGTCTTGGTCTTTCTATGTGAATTGACCTGTAAATTAGAACAATAGAAGACTACTAGAACTAAATTTAATAGTTTGACTGTATAAAATCTATAGTGATCAAGGTGATTAAGGGTAGAAAGTGGTAGAGAAGAGACACTTGGCTTATCTTAACTAAATAAGTAGTGCAATTAAGTAATGTATATCTAGAGGATTAGGCACTCCGTTGGGTTGGATATAAGGCTTTAGAGCTATATTGGAGTATGTCCTAAATATTACTGAATGCGTCATATAGTATTTGGTGAATAAGGAGCTGTGTTGGAAGGTGGTTAGCGAGCAGTATAATAGGGTACTTGCATCTGAATAGGCAGAGGATAAATAGTTGAATCCTGATTGGCGATAAACATTTTAGTGTGGTATCCTGTGTATCACTGGCAGATGCACAGGATACTGACAAGGTATTGTATTATTTTTGAAAATTTAAGGAACTCTACTGCTAATAGAAAGTTTTACAATAATTTAGAGGAAAAGAGTATCCCACATGTATAGTTTATTAGGAACAACTGACCGAACTGTAAATAAATTTAAGGAAGTAAACTTCTTTCTTACTAATTATGAAATAAGGATTGAATGAGCCAAAAATACTATCATAGTCTGGCTGACAAAAATGTTCCATAGTATGAGTCTGACAAATTCAGTATTCCCAACAGTTCCAAGTCCGACCAATAGTAGATTGGCCTAAAGGCAATAGGCCAGGCCAAGGCTGGCCTCTCCTAAAGGTAGCCTAGGCCAATATAGGGTGAATTTAATTACACTATAAAAGCCAATTGGACCTGATAGATACATAGAGGCCCAGAGATATACTGTTAAGAATGAATTGCTTTAAGGATATTTCAATTAGTGATTGTTACAGTGTGGGGCAGGGAAAAGGGTCAGGGGCTTGCATTTTTCAGGAACCTGTTCACCCTATAATGAACTCTAATTCCAATCCCCTACTTCTTTTAGAGTTTATTGCCTTGGATTTTTTCCCTGTTACCTTAGGTCATGGCTTCTTAATTTATTATATAATGCGTGATACACAACCATCATAATAAAGTCTTAAACATTTACCACTTGGGCCACTAGCACTAAACTATTTCATCATTATTCTCCTCTACTTTGCCTTTTTAGCAGGAACTACTTTAAATTACCAAGCGAATAAAGTAAAACTATTGTATTTTCAATGTTATTTAGTAAACTATTTATGCTACAGTCAACCCCCTATCTTGATACCTATATAGTCACTATCATACTATACACAATTGATCTATGGAAATACCAGCTTTTTTTGTACTATTAATTCAATCAATGAATTAACAACTTGAATCAATACTGTATTTTAATATTTTTTTTCACTAATGGTAAAGCCAGATTGTATCTCTATTTTGAATCATGATTGGTAATTAGGAAACATTGACAGGAAATTTTGCTGTTGAAACAGAGTGGCCACTCCTTTTGAGTATTTTGGTAGCCGCCATATAGGCCAACCTAGGCTATATAGACCGGGGTGACCTATCATGTAGCCAGGAAGAGGCCTATGTGGCCTATTGGGCGGCGCAGCCAGGCTAGGACTAGGCTTAACCAGGCCTGTTGGCTCAGGCCGGGCTAGATCTAAGAGAATTTTAATAGGTTAGGTTAGGCTCTACTGAAGCTTGGCCAGCTTGGCCCACTGAGAACCCTGGGTAAATTCAGATAGCATTGACTTTGATAGAGGTAAAAGGCATGTAGGTCTTGGTACTATCGTCTCCTCTGAGTCTAGGAGGCTTCAAAATATACAAAACAGGTATATAGAAGTAAAGATAGAGAAGAATATTTGAAAGAAGGAATTTGAGAAGGAAGAGGGGAAATCACAGCTGGATTTCTAATGCGGTGTGAAGGTTGATAAATGAGATTGTCTATAGTTTAATTTGAGTTTATTATAGATTGAGATGGGATGTGACTGAGTGGGGCAGATTTTTGCTTGCTAGGTCCTACTATTTTAATCAGAGAAGATTATTTTTACATTATTTCCACTCCTGCCTAGGGTAGTTCCCACTTATTCCCTCAATAGGGTCCAGTTTCTGCACACCTATTTTTCTGAAAGCCATTAAGGGAATGGACAGAGCACTGGCAGGGGGCAGGGGCAAGGAACAAAAAAAAGTACCCCACTCTAGGTGCTTCAGCAGGGCGGAGTGGCGAACACAGGTAGTGCCACATGTTTTCAGGGCCCTGGAGGGCCCATAATGAACACCAAATTTGATATACTTTTCACTTTCAAGTTTGAGTACTATTTCTGGAAAACAATATATATTGCACCTCTAATGCCAACACTTCTCTTGGCTACAATAATCATTTTCAAAACTGATATCCGGCCGGAGGCCGGTTGCCACTTGTATATTCCATAAACTAATGAGCGGTTCACCTCCTGTTAATTCTCCTATGTCTATTCAACCAAAACTAAAGTTCTCCAAAACCAGTACACACTTAGCATAGGGTTGGCCTGGTATCCCACTTCGACTCCCCATCATGTGCAGCCTTCACTATTATAAACCCAGCTCAGTTTGACACCAGGCCCAGCGGCATCTAGCAATATGCCTTTGTTAGATATATTAGTGTCGAAGGTACCCAGTGTGCCTACGCAGGGGTTAGAGCAATCCTGGAAAATAGAGAGCCGTAGGTTTCAGCTTGTTTGCCACGAAGAGAACATGTGGGATGATTTGCTTATGAGTTTCTCCCTAGTATGCTAAACCGTGTGTGGGGTGTCACCGCAAAGGCCCTATGTACAGTGACCAGTCCAGGGAGCAGATAAGAAGGGGAAGTGGATCACACCAAGGTAACGCAATGAATTTTTCTTGCGACGGTCCTGGTATTTCCACCATGACCTCCCAGAAAGTTCTTGCAACCTTGCAATGAACAAAGTAAATTGGCCCAGTAAACAGACGAGGCCCCGGCTCTTGCTGTCAGATTATATAAGGTAAATAATCTTTCAAGGAGGAGATGGCAAGAAATAGGAGGAAAAATATTAGAGAAAGTTTCCATTCGTGAAGTGATAGGTGGCAAGATTCTATGTGGTTCCTTATAGTAAGCTGCGGAGATGGCTAGTGGCATAGGAGCATGCGCAGATGAACTCGCATCCCAAGGATAGATTCTAGCAATAATGAGTTTCATGTCTATATCACCACTTAAAATAGAATAGATAACGATTACGACGACTCCCGCATATACTTGATGTATGAGTTTTTTGATTGAATTGCCTTTAGAAGTCCTCAGATTACATCAACACCCGAGAACCCGGCATTGGGGCAATTGGCCCCACCCCCAAGCAGCTCAGACCTCAATTTTGTTGTGTGCAATACTTAGTACTAGTAGAGTACTCCGGGTACTATTCTAGTGCATCGAGATTTTGAGCATGAGCAATGGCCACCAGCACATGTGCATGCTAGTCGCATATCCGCAAGAATATCATTTCATATATATCGAAACTATCACTTCAAGCTTCTCCTATATCCGTGTTGGCATCTTGTTGCTCATGGAAATAGTTCGTGAATGTAGAATTGGAGCAATATTAACCCCAGTCCCAATGCCCACGCATCACGCAACCACGTGCCTACGCCGGGTAACAGGTCCGTAACGCGGGGTAGGCCCAGGCCAATTCGCATCTTCCCCACAGCACCCCCAGCAGACTGGGCTTCCACCCGTCTAACTATCAACGGTCTAACGCACCGCAAGCACAACCAAAACGCGAACAAAGAAAACACACAACACCGCCTCGATGTCCGAAAACAGAGAAGACCCAGTCCAAGTCCTAATCCTTGGCGCGGGTTGGACCTCCACATTCCTAATCCCCCTCCTAGACGACAACAAAATCACGCACGCGGCTACGACCAGCAAAGGCGACGACAGCTCCATCCCCTTTGAGTTTGATCCAGAGTCTGATGACCCGGCACCGTTTCTACCCCTGCCCTCCGCGAAGACGGTGCTGATCACGTTCCCGATCAAGGGCACCGGCGGGTCAAAGCTCCTCGTGACGCTCTACATGCGCACGCACCAACATGTAAAGACCAACTTCATACAATTAGGGACCACAGGGATCTGGCCAGATAAGGGCCTTCACGACCGCTTCACCATCCCGTTTCCCGATAATCCGAGGAAGATTGCCGAGGACGAGTTGCTTTCTCTCGGCGGGACCGTGCTGAATCTCGCTGGATTGTGGGGCGGCAAACGCGATCCAAGGAATTGGGTTGGCCGTGTGGCACCAGATAAGGAGGAGCTCGCGGGGAAGGGTTCGCTCCACTTGATTCATGGTTGGGACGTCGCGAGGGCGATTATCGCGGTTCATGAAGCTTTCACTCCTGGAGAGAGATGGCTGATTACGGATCTGAGGATTTATGATTGGTGGGATCTGGCGAGCGCTTGGGACGAAGGTGGCCTACTAGCCGTGCCGAAGGTGGAGATGACGAAGGGGAAACAGGCGGAATGGGCTCAGGAGCTTATGGTTGAGAAGGGGATTAAATCTTTACCCAGACCGCCGGAGCAGTTGAAGAGGGGATTGAATAGTTTGCACTTTTGGAAAAATTTCGGGATTATGCCCTCCAGGACTTTAGTTTCTGGGTCTTAGATTTGTGGGCGGGGTTTTCATTTGTGCCGCTGTGCCCCTTCAGTCTGTATCCGCTCTCGGGAATAGGTGAATTATACGGATTTCGGTCATTCATGGATATTATACTTCACGCTTTCTCATTAGCTCCACCCGGGCTTCCAAACATGGCTTGCTTAAGGAAATTATAATCATTCTTTTTTAAAGCTCACGCACGGATAGTCACTCGTAGCTTATGTAACACGTGTTTTCCGCAAACTATAAAGGCGCCCGGTCAGAAACCATAGCTCCCCGGTAAACCAGTTTCTCCGAAACCCATGCCAGCGGGCCTATTTCAAAATCAACGGTGAGCCTGAGGGCCTTTACTCACCGAGAGGAGAAACCGGTTCGACCGGTCCCTCCGGGCATCGTTCTCACTCGCGCGAATACTGTAATAAAACACGACCATGCAACCTTGAATACATAAGCTCTAATCTATTCCCTCCTCGGTTCTGGCACCTAAGGAGGAGTTCTTAGAGAAATGTCCTTATCATGCTGGCACCTCATACTGGCGTAGAGGGCAAGGTACGTTATGCTAGCCCATTTCCGCTGTCTTTGAGTATCCAGAAAGAGAGAATGCATAGCATCTAAAGAACCAGCATGTATCGCCAACGCTCCATTGCAGTTCTATATCCTCATCCTAGATTCTAAAGTGCACGAAGAAATCAAAACTTTTCCCCCCTCGTCTTCTAAAACATGTAACATAGATAGCTAAAAAGGAAGAAGAAAAATAGAACGAGTGTCTTTCCTCTCCCCCACCGAGGAGGATATCCCAGGTCCAAATAGCTCACTAGCGCAAACTAAACCCCGCCGCCCCACCGATGAAGTATTTTGGCTTTATTCGCCGTGCTATGCTATGCGTCTACCGAATATCATCATACCGGCACTCGGATCCATTGAATTTACAGAGCGTAGAGGATGAGCTATTAGAGTATTTAGGAAGCATATCCCGCCAAACCCCTTCATACACTTTTCTCGAAGTTTTTCGTAATTTTCCACATCATACCTCCGGACTTGTGATAGGGTCACTCACTTTGTGTTTCGTTCGTTTATTTTCCTTCCTTTCTCCTTTCGTTCCTCTTCATTCCTTAAAGAACCCTTTAACCTATATACAGATAGTCTTTTATAATTTCCAGGCTGGGCCGGTACCCTTCCGTCGAGCACATTCTTTAAGGGTTTTTTCCCTTCTACTCTCACTCGGCGGATGGCATACATCAATGCAGGGAATCGGGTAGCTAGAATCCAGGCCAAGGTGAAGGAGTACGCACAGAAAGAGAAAGTAGCCCAGTTGCAGCGTGCAGCGAGCGAGCGGTTAATGACGGTGAATGACAAGTTTGTGAGCGTGGGTGAGAACCTGAAGCCGTGGGTCTGCTGCGGCAGGGATAGACATGGGAATAAGCAGTATACAACCTTGGAGAAGACCTCTTCGTTGAGTAAGCATAAATCTTTTCAGGGAACGATTGGAGTGGCTGATGGCTTCCGGTAGAGATTTCCAACCCTATGGCGGTGGAAGTGAACGGCACGAAGACGGACATAGGTGAGCCAATATCGAGGACGATAAGCGTTCAGGAATTGCCGGCCACGCCTATTCCCAAACACCTCAATGAGAGTGTCGACCCGGCGCTACCAGCTCTGGCGATGGACCTTCGCGACCCGATGGGCGTGAAGAGGAGAACACTAGACTTTATCGAATACAACACGCCGACGAACCGTCGCATCACGCAGATTATCGACTATTATGGGGATAGCATAGCGGAGGACGAACGCCTGAGCCGGGAGATAGATCTTATCAGGACAGCAGCTAGGAAGCATCCAGAGAATCAAGAGCTCTACGCTGCTTCCCGGGCGACGTACCTCGTTGACGAGAACGGACGACCCCGGCCAGAGATGAGAGAGGCTATGGACAAGGTTTTGAGAAGACCTCGGGGGAGGAGTTCGTTATCCCTCAGCACCGAGAGTTCGCATTATTCGAGCATAAGCAATATTATACAACCCTTGGCTCCTAAGCCGGCTCAATCGAGGGGTGGCGAACAGCCAAGGAATTTATTGCGGACAATGGATGAGCGGAAGGAGCTAGAACACAGGCTGCTGAACATACAGCGGGCTCTATCAGAGAGGAAGAGAGCTAAGAGAAAGGATATTGTCTCGCAGCATAGTGTGTTTTCCCCTCCTCCCCCAGATTCCCCATATCCATATCCTACCCACACACATCAACCAAGGAACAAGAGCGGTTCGGAGAAAAGAAGGTGGCTTAATAAGAGTGCCGAGACTGACAGTGTTCTCGTATGACCGTATAGTCACTGGAGAATTGATAGATGCCTTATCTCCCACAGAGGAGGAGCACGATAGGCTCCCTCTGCTCCCTAGGATTCCTGTGCCTAAGCGCGCGCTCTCTCGCAATTCTACGTTTCGACGCAGTAACCTTGGGCCTGGAGGCGGCAGCGGTGGTCGTGGTGCAGGAGCAAAGGCGAGCACTCGGTTGAGCGGGTATTCGATTGACTACAGTGACTACATATTCGACCAATATGGAAAACCCTCGTCAGTAGCCGAGAGTTTCTTCAACACCAGTGGGGGAGGGGAGACCTCGCCGATCCTGCGATCAATCTCCCAAAGAACGGAAAACCACCTCCACTATCTACGCCATACCCGCTCCTCCGAGACCATCTCCCCATCCGCTATCGCGATCCTAACACGCACAGACACAGTTGGATCAGCTCCCGGGAAGAGACTCAACGGATGGTTGCTGAAGCAGGAGGACTACTTCCTGCCAGAGAAAGCTGCCCCTGTATCCATTCTCCCCCCGCTACCGGGGATTCTAAGGGCTCCTACCATACGGAGGGCCAGGAGCGCCGAGTTCCAGCGCGGGGCAGTAAACAGTAGCGTGAGTATTCCGCTGCAGTTACCGCCCACGGGAACTGATATGACAGCCTCCACAACGAACCATAAGGAGAGCAAAAAACAAAAGAAGACGAAGAAGAAGAAGGACAAACAAGTCGCAGATAACGACGAGGATTCCTCATGCGTGGGGATCCCATACGCTGCCATGCTAAAGAAAAAGCCTACCGATCCAGCTCCTACTATAGGCCATACTGCATCACCTGGCTCCGATTACCTTGACATAGAGCTCCCACCATCACGGGCACCCTCTCCATCCCCATCATCGTCAATTGGTGCTAATCCCACTCCCCCGCGTCCTCCCCCACCCCGCCCTCCCCCTCCAACCTCAGAAGCAGTTGAGGTCGCTCCGTCTTCTAAGCAGCAGCACACCCCAGGCTATGAAGCCTCTGTCGGCATGATATAAATTTAAGCCGTTCTTCCTATCCTCTCAACAAGAAAGGACCCCACCACCGGAACTCATCAAAGAAAAGAAAAGAAAAAAACATTTAGTCTCCTTTAGTGGGGGATGAGCGATGGGGGGCGGGGAGTAGTCCGAAAACATTGGGGGACGTCATTCCTGAACCAATACGAGGTCCGAGTTACTCGAGTACAGTGTGGAACGGTAGCTTAAATCACTTTTATCATAGATTCATTTATTTTTTCACTTTCACAAACAAGTATTAGAAGTACGGTTGAGGAAGCTAAAGACCGACCGACTGCCAGTGCGATAAGAGCGATTGATAACCTGAGCTGGGATTTACAGTTTAAAAAAATGGCTCAGAAAATGGCCCTGGGCTAAGCTACCATGATTCCTGTCTGCCACGCTATCCCACACTTATGCTATGCAATATATCTCGCTCCAACTACCGGTATCATACAGTACTTCGGATGGAACGGGCAGGAGGGGGGGATACGACATTAAACCTCGTTCTTCCCCTAGGGTGTATTTTTTTTATATTTTTCTTTTTTTCTTTCAAACCTGTTCCTTTCTTCCTTCCCTATCCCATCATCACTCGTTTTTTTTAAACCAAATTCCTGTTTTTCCTTTTTTTTCTCCCCCCTCTTCACCCTCCCCTTTGGTTAGTCGGTCGGCCGGTCGCCGGTTGTGTATGATTAGGCTAGGAGAAAATAAGATTCCCGAAGTTCTATGGAACGTCCCTATTTTCGCAGACACCGCGTGCATAACGGGCAATGCGAGGTGGGGAGAGGGGAGGCGAGATAGGCTTGAAGGAGGGAGATGGGGATATCAGTGTAGTATACAGTGCCGTACTGTGCGAGTTAAGTAGAGACACCACAGATAACAGAGAAGGGAGAGGTTACAGCGTGTTTCGGCATTTGAACGAAACCTGATGAGGGCTTTTGGGATGCAGTCCTATTACTACACTTCAGTCCACTTCACTACCGGCACTCGAGTATTCATATATCTAGATCGCTCCATCCCAAAAGCTGTCACTGCCTTCCCCAGCCCTTTCCCCTTCTTTCCACTCGTTTGCAGTGCGTCATCCAAGCACCTTCCACCCAAAGCCGCAACCGCCGCAACCCCGGTTTCAAAACATGCACTTCCTCGCTCCCAATTGTTTATCTGTCCCTCCTCTCTCCTGCACCTTTGTAAAGTCAATCCGTATCCATAGAGATTACAATCCCACCATGTGGTGAACGATGCAGCACTGCACTGCACTACCGTGTCACAACCACGCGGGATTTTGGCATCTGATACAGTAAGTGCAATAGCGCCGAAGAACCCCCCCCCCCCCCCGGAAGACTGTAGACACACCTGATACCGCACCTCTTACCTACTTCCCGCCACTAGCGCTTCGAGTGCTGTGCAGTACGATAACGTTATCAGACACCATCATCACACAGCGTGAAACAAACGAAGATTTTGAGAAACAAGTCAGTAAAGTAAGTAAGCCCACCTGCCGCGATGAGTGATTGATAACCAAGCAATTACTAAACACACCGGCATATGCTGTGGATGTCAAGTTACGCCAGCACAAGTATGGACTCGTTCACCAAGAACCGGCGGCTAACTTAAATTTACCAGCCAGAGGCATTCCCGTACTCGCTCGTTCTCGAGTACCATACCTTACTAACCCTGATAAGAGAAATATGTCTCAGGACGTCGAAGTTTCCTCTCTAAGTAACGCGTCGTTTTGTTTTTGCTAGTATCCCCCCCTCCTCGTCCCCTGCCCAGGTCAAAATAGGAAACTCGGACGTCCTGAGACATATTTCCCTGATCCAAGCCAATACGGTACTCGAGTACAGGGCAAGTACCAAGGGAGATGTTTTGTTTTTTTACAAGACAGGGATTGCTTCGCTGGTCAACCACCCTTGGCTCGTGCGAAAACATCTCCCCCCGGCACAATGGTTCTTTACCACGCGAACCCCCGGCGTAGCGGGCATTCACCATTTGCTGGTTCGGCTTTTTTGTGGACTGTGTGGTTTTAAACTGTAGTTCAAGGCATTTCGTAAGCAAGTGCTCGTTCTACAGGGTGCGAGCTATGTAGGGAGATATTGTACGAGTACTCCTGCTGCACTGTGCTCATACGGTTGATGGGGATCAGATCAACGCCATGCGATCAGGATCTTAAAAAAATAAAAATAGATGCACCACAGGAAACATAAGATGAGAGCTCATTACTGCGTGTGTTTGTTTGGTTTCGCCTTATTTCGCCTAATTTTATTTCGCTTTTACTCCTAATTGGATGGTTCGACGTGCGTTAATTCATGGGAGGGGAGATAATTCAGTTTAATACTCTGCCATATCTTGCGAGCTTAAGTTGAACGCTTCTATCATAGCTTGATGCACAAACGCACTGCTGGGAAATCAGATCTCTTTTATATATATTGGCAGGGTCTAGATCTAGGGATTTCAGTGATAGATTAGGGGTTTGGTATGACACGTTCGGACGTCCGAACCATGGTTCTAGCGCAAACCATTGTTTGTAACTACAGGACTATTTGGTATATGTGAATTACAAAAGAATGGTTTATCATACAACGACCAGCAGCAATTCCCTGACCGTTTATGAAATAGGGGCTCTTTCAACCATGGTTTGTGTATCACAGCCACCCGAATTTTACAAACATGCCAGGCCAGTCAATTAGTCGATTATCATAGTTAGCTACAGTGGTTATAATAGTTAGAGCACTAGCAGGCCAACAAGCACGGTTACCCACAGCATCTACAATACCTTTTGCCCCAATGTGGAGTGCCGCAGGACAGGACGTCCCCTCTCGTCCAGGTTTCCCCAGCGTCTACCTTTCCCCACAACACAGTACTAAATACCTACCAAAGGCATAGGGCAAGTAGCTCTGGCGTTTACTCCGACCCAAGGCGACACTAGCCTCCCTATCAGCAGCAGCAAAAGCAGCAGTGCCGCCGCTACTGGTACATTCTTGGCTAGGGGGGAGGGGATAGTTGGCGTCGCTCTTGGGGCGGTTATGGCGGAAGTCCGCTGCCTGGAAAATAGGGACAAAAATATTGAGGTTCATTAACTAGGCCCTATTTTGCTCGCCCAATCCTCGTTTGCCTTGGGGCTTCGGCCCTTACTCAGACTTGAATCCCTTTGACTGGGGGCTGAAGTACAGTATACAGGGATGTCACATCCCCACAGCAGCTGCCTTATCGACAGTTGTGATGAAAACCACAGTCCAGCAAAAGGCCTCCAAGTTAAGCTAAATTGCGTATAATACAGGTGGCTAAGAAAGTGCCATGTCAAAATAGCGTAAGTACTCAGATAATCGGAACCTGTGTAAGCGGGCGTTGGAGCTTCCTCTCCTAGCAGAGTCTAGTTTTCTTTATTTATCTTTCATTTCTCTCCGAAAGCAGTTTTCTGGCATGTTTTTTTTGGCCCTTCTCCAGAGGACTAGTTAAATTTTGGAACAACCAAGCACATTGCCCGTTTATCCGAGCTCTTATAAACACGGTATTTCATCCGCAACAGAAACGCCGCAAAAGGCCAGAAAAGCACCTGCGCTAAATAGGGCTTAGTTTTTAAATAACTCAAGGATCCGTATTCGGCTGGAATCCTTGTCTGAGACTCTGAGCTGGATTTTTTCAAAAGGTTAAATTCGAAGTTAGTTAGTGAGTGCGAAATTATGATCCTCGGCATTGACGTACTGTACTCGAGTACTAGTACATATGATAATCTGCTGACGAGCTGTAGGGTGATTACGAATATGATTATCAGGGGACAGAATTCTACCGCAACGTGCCGATACGATGATGTTTACTAGGGAGGGGGTCCTCGTGGCTCAAGTGCAGACTCATAAGGCAGGAAACAACTCTAGCGAATATAGTACTATCTTGCTCTGCTAGGGCAACCGCTGCTCTCAACTAGGTTCTCCCCTACCCGGGGGCATACAGCACCATGTGGTATGATAGAAGCCCAGTCTCTGGGAACCCCCCAAGCCTATGATAGCCACCCTTGGTATGCACCTACCGCCTGCCTATTGTGCCCGCACTATATTCACCTGTCCAGCGGTTTCCCCAGAAGTCACTTAGTACCAACCACAAGCATTCACGCCGTTTTACTTAATAGAATCGGTTTTGGGGAGGAATACGAATTCATCCTAGCCCCATAAACCCCTCAGCCCTGCTGAAGTATCATGGTTTCGAAAAGACCATACCGATCTACAGTGTACTGCCCAACCAGAACAACCTACCGTTAGACATGATGAAGACCCACTGCCGATATTTCCCTCTTCCGAAAAAGTTGGAGCATTTGGTGGGGGTGGGGGGGCAGCCAAGCTAAAATGGCTCTGATAGGTTAAGCACACGCACCTCACCTCAACCGAGCGGTTGCCAGTACGATATGGATCTGCCCCCGGTGGAGAGGGGGGAAGACTAATCGATCTACCAAACAAGCAGCCCGTCCAAAGATCTACTAGACTTGGCAGCGCTTTCTCGCATTCCCCACAGTCCACTTCTACCAGAGCAGACTGCCTACTGCCCCTACCCACCTACCTTTACTCGCACGGCTTATCACCCTTCTCCACTCCATTTCCCCAGAGGGAAGGAGGGCAGAGGGCAAAGATCGTTTTCAACCCATGCAACGTACAAGAGTTTTCACATGCGATCCTACGAAAGGTATGATAGGATGCCGGCCAAAATAAATACAGGGGACAGGGGACAATATGCCCTATTTTATAGCCTGTTTTGCCAGCAAAGAAGGTAAAAAAATCCCGAGTGACGCTGAGTAACCCCCCTGGCGTACAGTACTAGTACTGTACAAGTGAACATCTATAGACAAAAGTATCGGTCCTTAGCCTCCCTTCCCCCACCCTCACGACTCAGATCCATCATCTGGCATGTCGATCCTTGTAGCACAAACTCTCGTAGGCTTCAGCCAGCTTAAACTGCATGTACCGTACAGCATCTTACGTGATTGTGGGAGCGTTCCACAATAAGCCTTCTTAGAGAAAGCATATAACCCGACGGGGGGCTTCAATTGAAGAATTCGGAGCCACGATAGCAATAAAATTACCCCGAATCCGCCCCAACCGACCAGGCAGGACCGCGAGGGTTTTCGAAAGGATGATAGTCCGAACCAAAAGTGGTTCCCCCCCCCCCCCGTAGGCCGAATTCCACCCCAGCAGCCTTGGGCAAATAAGGATATAAACCTGGTTTATCATATAATAGATCTCCCGGCCCTTAGCCGGTATTTATCGAAATATCGGCGTGGACTTTTTAATCTGTGGAAATCGCCCCCGTTGCCGACATCCGCAAACCAGGGCATTTCAAACCCCTTGCCGGCCCCCCCGCTCGCAGGCGTCGTCCTAGATTTCCGTTGTTTCATTCCTATTGTTTGAACTATGAGTTAAGTGCCGACACGAATTGGTTACCAGTATCTGTTGGCAGTGCTATCGGGAGGATCGTTTAAAATCGGAAATTGGAGAGCGGCAGTGCAGGGAATATTTTATAGGATGGGCATGTTGTCTGGGGGGGGGGGATATGATTTTACAGAAGCTAAAAACCTAGAACAGTTGCTTTGAAGTTACAGTTTCCGGTAGACTAAATTGAGCAAGTGAGAATCAAGAGCTTGGGGGGGATTTTCACGATCGCAACGGACTCGCAGAAGATTGGGCCATTCCTAACCAATTCATACTTAATATTTAGCATTGACATATTGCTCATGGATTATCATACTTTGCAGTTATTCCTAGCTAGCTACCCCTTGTCCCCAAAAGACCTTCAGCTCCCAATCTTTTATCATACATGATCTCGTCCACGGAGAGATCCAGACGGCCACTTTTCCCAGCTTCTGATGACCCGAATATAGCACTTGTACTCGAGCACAAGTACGCAGCAATAAGCATCTAAAAACATGGCTATTTTTAGACAGCCGCCCGGGCGCCAGGAGGATACCTGTCTCGTTCTCAGATACGGTACTTCATGCCAGATACAAGCACAGCGCTACAAGCTAGACACTCTCATTGAACGATACATCTGCTAACACAACTGCTGTTATTGCATACCCCCAAATTTCACCCCCCCTCGCTTATACCTTGGCATGATTCAATAGCAGCCGTGTTCACAAACGCCGCTTAATTACTGGTAAGCATTCGGTCGCATTCGAGAGGGAGAGGTGAGAATCTGCCAGATCAGCTGGGTTGCTTCCACTGTAACCATGACGAGTACTAGTTACGAGTACAGCACAGCACAATACCGTACTGTACCCGCCGGATCGCAGCAGGGAGGCACCGCTGGTCTACATGGATGTTCCATCCGCCATGGCCGGCTAACTGCAGCACACTGCGGTGTGCTGGTAGTACTAGCAGCTGCAACAACGCTGTCTCGTATATCGTATCTAACGTGAGATAATACCCCCAGCGGCTCCAGTGAGAAGCGAGCGTCATAGGATTGGATTGGGTTGGATCGGCTCGGAAGTGCTACATTCCACAACCTTTTTTATATGCACTCGTCTCTGGCAGGAAGTACCCCGCCACAGGGATTAGAAGAAAAAATATATATATGGCTAATCATCCATGCTTATCTATGCATGTGTGAACAAAATTATCCCTTCAATGTTGGGGTGTACTTCTTCAAGAGTCTAGGACGAGTGCGGTATTAATTCAACATTTTCCTTGATTTTCTTTTAATAGAATTCATCATCTGCATCGCTGATGAGAGTGGACGGGCGATCGTGAATCACTGTAGTACTTCTATGAAGTTCAGTCGGGGTGGTGTACTTTATTTTAAGCCTCCTAGATGGTATGGCAAGGGATCTCAGGATCATGACTAGAACAAGGTGGGCATTCATCTTGGCTTGGTACCAGTACCGATGTTAACTTGCCAAGTGTGGCCACATTCCAGGTAATCAGGAATGAGCATGCCCGTGACATCCCCCTGCCTGCACCAAAAGCTCGGCCTGCTTCCAAGCCCTAATATCACCATGGAAGCCTGGGTGGGATATTCCTATCCCACCCCCACCAACATGTAGGGAATCATCCACCCTACCATCTACTAGAGCCTCAATCCTCACTAGAGCACAATCCTTCAAGTGTTGAAGCTAAGCAATATTTTCTGGCCAAAGTACTAGTACTCGAGTACTCCAGCCGCAGATGGTCCCTCACCATATGCAGGGCGCCCCGAGAACCTGTCTCAAGCGGCCCGTCGACTACCGGAACCCTAACTCACCCGCCACCAAAAGGAAAGAAAACACACGGTACAGGAAAAAAGAAAGAAATGGAAAAATGAAATGAAATGAGGAAATTGTAGGCACAAAAAAGTAAAAAAGATATTCTATATCTGTTAGGTTTACCGGTACAGCAACTGAGTACAGTACTTGCACCGGTACTCGAGTACTGGAAATGCTTAGTTGTCAATCAGACAACCGGTAACTGCCGCAGCTCGCCTCCCCGGATCCTCAGCACTCGGCGGCTTGCAATTCGCTCCCTTTGCGACCCTCACCGGAGGAGCGGGAAATGAGGAGGGAGAAAAAATGAAAAAATACCGGTAAGGTGCAAGACCAACTGGACGCAGCAGCGTGTATCGCGGCAGAAAGGGGAGGAAATGTTGAAGGAAGGGGAGTGTCGTAGAGTTCCCTGTTTTGGTTATATGTTTGGCTCTCTATTACCTCCTTGCTCCCTTCCCCTGTGCGGCGAGAAATCTGGCAGGTCCAGTACGCTGAGGCGACTGGGCGCCAGCAAGTATATAGCAATACGCGACGAGATGTAGAGTTGTTTGTTTATTTATTTTCTTCTTTTCCTTCTTCCTCGCCGGACAGGTTGATGCGTTGGAATATTTGGAGAAGGGGGTGATCTCTTGGCTCGAAGGGTGTGAACCACTCCTTGATCACAGACGGGACCTCGCGGGTGGGTTGCACAGCAGACGGGGTGGCAGAATGGGGGCGTTTTTGTTGGGCAGGGGTGTTAGGCTCACCGGATTGGGGCTCATGCCCGACTTCAGTTAAGGTTGATTCACCGGTTAGATCTACATTTAGTCCCAGTGAGAAGGAGCTGGCTCTCGCGACCAAAAAAAACAACAACCAGCTTTTCTTTTCTTTTCTTTTTCGCCCTATTACTCCTGTGGAAATGATCGTTTACTTGTCGTTAGCCAACCATACCTAATCTAGCTACCCATCATCTCCCCAGAGCTGCTTCAGAACACCCCTCCCTTCTCCTCCTCCTGCTCCTTCTGCTCCTCCATCGCCAGTACCGGTACCGGTACGGTATTGGACTGCGACCCCGCTCCCTCCGCTGCTCTTGGGTTGCGACAGTGGTCAGAGTGAAACATGACAATGCGGGTGTGGGGAGGAAATAAAAAGATGGGGGGCTAGGGGGTAAATTTACTGCGTCCTCCCTTCGTCCGCATGCGGCTCGTGAGCGGGGGTTGAGAGTGATCTCTCCCCCCAATCTTTGCCACTTTGCCAGTAAAAAAGTCGGCTTTAGGAGTGCTCGAAGGGGTCTTCAAAATGGGAAACTAGAATCTGGCAATGTAGGGATCATTTGATCCTGCCATAATATTGCACATGGGGAAATACAATGGGAAGGAAACCAAAAAAGCTCCATGCCAGCTGCTTTGAAGTTTACACTGAATAGAATCAAAAGTTAAGAGGGAATTTCCATCATCATCATCACAATGAATTCGCATTAAATTGAGTCATTTCAATTCCGGTTCACCCCTTGGTTCTTAGGATAACCCCGGTGGCTACCTCCAGCTGTTATCATCTCCAAAAGACCCCCCCCCCCCCCCGGTTTCTAATATCTGATTGACGATCCCCTTGTCCGATTTTTGACGGCCTCCCCGAAGACCGTGGCCTCTCGGTGAACTCGGCCCGCTCCTTTATCTCTTACCCGGTGAGGTGGTCACAATTTCTCTCAAGGCCTAATGCTGCGCCAAATGGGCTATTCCGGGACCGCCTTAGCAGCGGCAGCGCAGATGATGATACAGTAGTGGCGGGCCGAGTTTGCCCAGAATTTATGGCACATCTATGATATCTGGAGTGGGAAAAAAGCAAGGGACGAAAGCACTCCTCCTCCTCCTCCTCCACGCACACCACCCCCTGCCATTAGAGCGCTCTCTGGTACCGGGCCCTTGAAATCAGCCAAAAACAAAACACAATAATGATTTTCCCAAAAAATTTTCCAACCACAACCACGTCTTTGGGAATATATAGCTTGGCAGACGCAGTTGGAGGGTTGCTCCTCTCTAGTTCCATGTGTCCTGCTTTCTCAACAAGAGCAACATTATTCGTGGGGATTGGTCAAGTTTGGAACTACGCATGTGTATGATAGTATCATGCGCTCGTTTTTGAGGTTATTTTAGCCCCAAGTGCCGCTCCCCCCTCTGTATGAATTATATAAGCAAAATGTATTGCCCCCGAGTACCGACCAATACCGTAGAGAATTATAAAAAATTTGCTGCGGGAGTGTTTATCCGCCCACCCATCTCTCAAGGTTCTTACAGCATACGGTACTCGAGTACGGTAGGTCTCGGGGGAGATGGGAGCAGTTGATTTTGGCTAAACTCATTCCTACCGGCTAGCTCGGAGCCTTTTTTTTTTGATCGATGTCCTCAGACCAAGGTATCGTATCAGACGTGCTCAAGTTTTAAACATCTCGTTGAATTGATCGCAACTACATTTGGAAAAGAGACTACCATTCCTAGAGCCAATTGCTTCTGTGCTCGTACAAGGCTACCATTGGAGGTTGGGGGGTAGTTACCTTGGATAGTTCTCCCATCTTGCACCCCAGAGGCACGAGTCGACTGTCGCCGTCCGAGATCAATTGAGATCCCCATATACATACCATGCCCTCACAACACATACCGGTACCGATACTGGTATATACCCTGAAAACATCACGCGGGCTGGCTGTTGTCTTTCTTAATCCCTGGCGGAGGGGAGGGTATCAAACTTGGGCGGCGGAAGGACGTGAAGTGAACTGGAGGCAGGACTTTGCTTACTATAACTCAACCTAAGCTATCCGTCATGTAGAATGGACAACAACAACAATAATAACAATCCATCTGTACGATATGGCACAGTTGAAGCGGCAGTCCTGTCTATCTTTTTTCTTTTTTCTTTCTCTCTTTCTTTTTTCCTTTTTCCTTTTTTCCCTGGCATTGTGGAGGTTGTTGTTGTTGTCCCTGGATTAGGAAAAAGTAAAAATTTCAGCGCACACACTTTTCCTGCAACTTGAAAAGATAGCGCTAAGCTTAAACCTGCGGCGAACTTCAACAGCATCACCGGTAGACTACAGTGCAGCACAGATATCGTATCGTACAGATGCCATACATACAAATCACGGGCGTGTCGACTATTATTATCATCACCAATCGACAGGATCTCCAGGCATTGTGTGTGTGTGTGTCGTCGAAAGGGGTAAGGGTATGAGGAGTGAATGTAAAACATAATCCGGTACAAAAGGGGGGAGGGAGGGAGGGGAGGGTGCGATGGACCATAATAAAATTCGAAGAAAAAACTTCTGCTACAGCCTACAGGCACCCACAAAGTTTGTTTCGAGAAAGGGGGAAGGAAACCCCCCCCCCCCCAGCGAAGGCGGGAGTAAGAAAAAACAATTACAGTTACGGCAACAACCCAAAAAAAGATCAGGAAGGAAGGAAGAAAGGCGAGGATGGAGGAAGGCTACGGATCACAAGCAAGCGAAACGAATTTTCTTTGTTTTTGCATCATTATCACTCCTTTTTTGTGTCCCGGCAGGCAAATTGTCTGTCCAGATCGCCCGCCTGCTTACGGGGTAGGAAAGATATTATAGGGGGAGGAAAAGGGAATAGTGTTGTTACTCGAGGACAATCCAAAAAAAGGGCTGGAACAAAGTTAAGAACAATGGGGGAAAAAGAAAATAAACGGTAGAAAGAAAAAGAAAAAGAAAAGAAAAGGGCAACAATCGGATGGATGGAGCTTTCTTTTTCTCACGAGATGTCTTGGTATGTCCGGGTAGGTTATGCAACGAAAGAATTTCCACCGTGCCAGTGATAAGCAGGAGGAAGAAGAAGAAGAAGAAGAAGAAAGAGACAGGAACAAGGGGGAGCAAATACAGTTGGAAGTAGGTAGCAGGTATAGCATGCTGCCTTTCAACTTTTTTTTTTACCATCAAATTGCCCTCATCCCACTACCATGAATGAGTTGGCTTACTATTGTCGCAGCCGCCACCGAAAGATTATAGAGAGTGGCATTGAATGGAAGCTACCGTAGTAAGTTTTGTGCTTGCTGATTTGTGGAGTATCGTGATTGAGAACACTTAAAGCGTTTACTCGTCCCCAAAGTCCATGATACCAATCTCTCACTCTCCCTCGTCTCGTGTGTTGGGAAGCCAGTCAGCCAGTAGCCTGCCGACTTCTCCATTTTTTTCATTTTTCCTTTAGACAACAGGGCGGGATATTTCCCTTATCGTATCTTCAATAATACGGTGTTCCTCCCACTCCGAATCGAGCAGCCTCATCTTTCATTTTATCCTTCCTTCCCGGCATTGCTTCCCAACTCAGTTTTTGTCTCGGCCAGTCTGTTGACCTGCAGTCAGCCAATAAGCCAATACCGCACCCCTCTTGTCACACCTCATTGTACTGTACTCGAGTACAATACACGGTCCAGGGTTACATATTGCGCTTTAATTGGGTCAGTGGCCGGGGTTTGCCTAGAGGGCATATTACGGTACTTAGATTAGGTCGAGGGCACTTGGGGAGTTCCTTTTAACACCTGGGTTGCCCCCCTTAATTTCTGCATTTCCTTCCCTTCGATACCAAGACTCTCGAACTCCGGATAAAGCTCGAAAGGCCCTAATATCAGAAGCTTCCCGCTCTCAACCTCGAGCAACGAGCTCTCTCCCCCTCCCTCCCTCCCTCCCTCCCTCCCTCCCTCCCTCCCTCTTTCCATTTTGTCTTTCTTTCTTTCTTTCGTTTTCAACAACTCATTGAGCAGAGTTTTATAATCTTACAATATCGAAAGGATGTCTGAGGGGAGTACTATTGAGAAGGAGGTGGTGAAGCATGTAGATGGAGCCGTTACCCCAGACTCGCTGGAGTCCTCGGATGGGGCTTGCTTCGATGAAAAGAGAACAAAGAAGCTGCTGAGGAAGTTGGATTGGCATCTCGTACCATTTCTGGCACTTCTTTACTTGTAAGTTCACTCCTCGAGCGATGTTTTATGGCCGGGTCAACTCTTTTCTTCTTCGGGAGGCAGTATTTTCTTTCATTGCCGACAGTAAACTGACTAGCGCGCTTGTCGTCATGTTCTAGACTTTCATTCTTGGATCGAACAAACATTGGCAATGCACGTTTGGCTCACCTTGAGAAGGACCTTGGCATGAAGGGGCTCGACTACAATGTAAGTGGCGCGCGATGATTTAGACTATCCCTCGCGAAATTGTATAGCTAATCAGTTCAATTGCGATAGGTTGCTCTGGCAGTATTCTTTCCCTGGTATGTGGCGGCTGAAGTTCCCAGCAACCTCATGATGAAGAAGACCCGCCCCTCTCTCTGGCTCACAATTATCATGCTCGCTTGGGGTGTCACCATGACCCTCATGGGTTTGGTTACCAACTATGTCGGTCTCTTGATCTGTCGTATGGCGCTCGGTCTCGCGGAGGGTGGTCTGTTCCCCGGCGTTACTTTTTACATCACCATGTGGTATAGACGTCACGAATGCGGTCTCCGCATGGCAATCTTCTTCTCCGCTGCTACCCTTGCTGGTGCGTTTGGTGGTCTCTTGGCTAGAGGTATCACTGAGATGGATGGTGTTGGTGGGAAGCCTGGGTGGGCCTGGATTTTCATTCTCGAGGGATTGGTTACAATTGCTGTTGGTAAGGCCAACTTCCACCCTTGCTTTGTTTGCATCCCAATTACTAAACAAACCTAATATATAGCTGGTGCCGCAATCTGGGCTATCAATGATTACCCCGAGACGTGAGTAGCCGCCCATTTTGCACTTCAAGATCAATGATTACTGAACCCGCGGCTAACTTTTCCTCACAGCGCTAAATTCCTCTCGGCCGAAGAGCGCAAGGAAGTCCACCGCCGCCTGAAGGCCGACAGAACCTCCCTCGCGGATGAATACGACATCAAGTACTTCTTCCACGCGATCAAGGATTGGAAGATCTACGTGCACATGTTGATCACTATCGGAATCTACACCCCTCTCTACTCCTTCTCCCTCTTCCTCCCGACTATTGTGAAGAACATGGGTTACACCAACAAGGAGTCTCAGCTGATGACCGTCCCTCCCTATGTGTTCGCCTGTATCTGCACCATCGCAGCCGGGTACCTTGCCGACCGTACGAAGCAGCGCGGAGTGTTTATGATCTCTGCCTGTCTATGCTCTATCATCGGATTCACCATGTTGATCTCCACACACAAACCCGGTGTCCAGTACCTCGGCACGTTCCTCGCCGCTGGTGGTATTTACCCGAACGTTCCCATGGGAGTTGCCTGGAATGGCAACAACATTGGCGGCTCAACCAAGCGTGGTGTCGGAATCGCAATGCACGTTGGTTTTGGCAACTTGGGTGGCTGCATTGCCGCGTTCGCTTACCGCTCCACTGATGCGCCCAGGTTCTTCTCTGGACATGGTCTGCTTATTGCCACGACCTCCATGAGTCTTTCGCTTTGCTGCTTCATGACTGCGTACCTAAGGAAGGAGAATGCCAGGCGCGACGCCCTCATGGTCAGCCAGGGACTCACGCTCGAGAGCTACTCTGATGAGATGAAGGACTCGGAACGGGAGAATGGTGATAATGCTACTGTGAGTTCCCTCGTTCTTGTCAAAGCGATTGAAAGTGCAAACACTAATAATCAAAATAGTTCTTCCGTTACACTATCTAAAACCCTCCTGCGACCTGTTAATTTATTTCTGTCTCATGGTTTTTGTTTTTTTCATCTCCTTCTCAATACCTCCTTCTTTCTTATAATATTAAATAGCTCAATGGTATTATTTTTTCCCGCCTTTTTTATTTTATTTTTAACGTTCGGGAAATATTTATGGGAATCGGAAAGTCATCTTTGTAATGCGTGTAACTGTATGAATGAAAGAGAGCGTGTAGCATTTTTCGAGGGAGAGAAGGAGGGGGAATGAATGGACTTGAACAACTAAAGTTAATATAGTCCTTGGACTTTGAAACCAATTTCTCCACGAATTTCAAAGCCACTTCATACATATCTGCACCTTCCTTGCCGAGAAAAGTGAGCGAACGGGGTGAAGAAAGGCTTAAACATGTGCACGCATTAAAAACACAGGAAACACACCGGTAAGCCAGCCCCCATCACCAGCAACTCCCAAAGACGGAGAGAGGGAGAGAAAGGCGGAGGTGAGGGGGAGCGGGAAACCCTGTCATAAGCGGGGATATAAGAATAAGCTTCCTGCTCGAGACGACTTGGCGAGGTACCCCACCCGTCAGCATCGTCGCACAATGCTTCCTTCTTCCTCCTCCTCCATGGCCACAATAGAAGAAAAGGGGGCAGGGGAGATGGAAGGATGCGCTTCTTGCTTACGGTACTCGTACACTACCCGCCTTCCTGCGCGTCTGACTGCACACATGGTACAGTACAAGTGCCTCGTATCCTGGAGATGTGTATTGGTATGATACTTGCATACGTAGTTATTCAAAGCATAGTGCCCGTAGTGCAAAGGCGTTCGTTTAAAAAAAGGAGCTGGTGTTGGATACCTTTTGGATCCAGGTAGAAGAAGGGTTCGAGGGGGGGGGGGGCAATTTTTGTCGGAATGTTGTGGTGGTCAAGGTAGCCTAAGGCGACGTAGATTGTGTTTATTTATATCTGGCGAATTGGACGAAATGAAAAAGTCCCTGATGTGTGCCATGCTATTCCGCCCAAAGATTGTTCTTTCTCCTTGTCCGGCCCCTTCCCTCTGCTTAGGGAGGTAAACCACCTCGAGTGATATCACATGATTCTTTCGACCTCTTCCTTGGAGAAAAAATGAAGAAAGAAAAAAACCTATTTATGGTACAAGTGCCATGGGGAATCTTTTCATACAATACAGGGGGGGGGGGGGTGGCTTACCACCAAAATGACTCCTGTCTCGTACGAAAACATTCCCCATGGCAACTTGTGCGGGGTTCAATCAAGGGTATCAGCAGCGGCAACACACGACCTACCGAGAATGCTCCATCGATCCAGTACTTTGGATAGTAACAATCCATTTGAAACTTGAAAAGAATGGAACATCACCCTCACCACACCTAGAATCGCACTTCGCTCTCCCGGATCCCCCCGCTCCCCGCTGCCCCGGGCGAGATTCCCTGGGTTCTGGAAAAAAATTGCACCGAAGCATGACTCTGTGCCAGGTAATCCGCTGTCCGGGACGGATTACTTCTATTTTTTTTGATTTTAGCCATCCGGGATAGCGAGATGAGAGTGTACCAGTGCGATGCAGTAAATATTGTAACAGAGCCCACAAACACCCATCCCTCCCTCCCTCCCTCCCTCCCGACTTTGTACCGAAAGTACACATCATATACTCTCTGCAGGGGGGAAGAGGGGGAGGGAAAGGAAGAAAGGAAGAAAGGAAGAAAAAGCAAATACCGCATGGCGATATACTGCTAGGGAATTATGGTTGGACCCGACTTCACATGCGGTCTGGATTCTGGAACGGGATGGATTGTTTGGATATGTGCCTGGTTGTTGGGAGTTTATGTGGTGCCTGCCTGCCTGCCTACCGGGTTTCTGGGCTTGGGCTTCGTCTGTAGGAGTAGGAAATCCAGTAATGATCAAGGAAGTCGGGGGAAACCCTACGTGGCAGATTTTGTCTTATATACAGGAAGGGGATTTGGCGGTTTTGGGAATGTCCTCCGAAAGCGCGCTGGGGGGAGGGGGGGGGGGGGGTCGTGGCGCTTTTCTTCTTTTCTTTTCTTTTCTTTTCAATACTGGTATTTATTTCTATTGATTGATGTTTTGGGTTTTCTTTTTTTTTTCTGATGGTGGTGGTGGTGGTGGTGCTTGTTAGTTTTTATTATTGGGGGAGTATATTCGTGGGTGGGTGCTTGTGTGTGATGTGGTCTCGTGAGGTTGGGCTACGGGGTGAGTGAATAATGAAGGGTGTGTATAAGCAATGGTTCGCTATACGGTATTCGCGTCCTTGTCTGCTTGTGGTCTTGTATTTGCTAGGGGTTTCGTCCCAGGAATGGTGTGCTCTGGAGATTTCTTGGTGTTGATGTGCCGATCGATCTCACTGACGGTTAAGCTGTGTACATATGATACAGGGGCCAAGAGAGAGGCTGGGTGGAAACCTGGGGTTTCTGAGACTTTTTCGGTGGTGTTATTCTGGGCTGGTTTCCTGGACCTGCCCAGTAAGGCTGCAGGTACTGTGGGAGCATAATAAACGGACCCCGTGCTGGGACTTTGGAGTTACTTGTGCCTCTCTTAGTAAGGTCTGGTGTTTTGTTTCCCTTTTTCGTTTGTCTCGGAAAATGGGTTTTGTCTTAGTCCATTTCTTAGAGGAGGAAATTTTGGACTGGATAGAACATGATTAGTTCACTAGAGCCCTTACAGCAACAGCACTGGAGGACGTATTGTCAATCTTCATTAGTACCGGGTGCCGGTACTCCTTTCCACACTTCAGGTGTAAGTTACAAAACTCTCAACCCCCACCGCTCCCTGCTCGCCCTCAATATAAACCGAGTGACGGTCCGTGAACCACTGATGTTCCGTCGAATTCACCTTCTCCGCAGAATACTCGTCCTGGTACCACGTATACCCTCTGACACTCCTCTCATGGGATAGGAACTCACCAATGCTCTCTGCAACTTCCTTTAGCCCCTCCCCTCGAACTCCCCTGAAAGCTGATTTGACTTGTCCTTTACTCGCCCTTCCACAACTCTGAAGCTCATCACCCAATACCCGATGGGGTTCTCTCCCTTCGCCTTTAGCACTGCCTGCGCAGTGTACTGCTCTTCGGGCAGGATCTCGGGTTCGACGGGCCCCACGGGATCAGGAATTGCGTCCGCTAGCTAACAGAACTTGATCACTGCTGCCTAGTTGAATGGCGCTATGGAGTTCCTCTGAGCGTCCGTAGGCTAGAAGATGGGTTGTGTTTTCTACTAGCTCGGAGGGCGAATCCCAGGCTACTGGGGGGTCTCCCAGGGTTGTGATTGGCTTCTGCCTATTGTAAGGGGTGGAGCGGGGGCGAAGGTGGGGAGGTTTTGAACAGTGCTAACTGAGGCCCTCTGTTACTCCAGTGATTGCTCATGCTAGCTGGGCTGGGTGAGTGGTGGTAGTGCCTTTCTCGAGACCCTACTAGTAGTGTCCATTCGACTCTAGGTTGATCTTCCGATCGAATGGTGGTTAGTAGATGCTGCACTTCGAGGACAATGGCAGTAGAAGGGGTTATATACTTGGCTATTGGTCTCATGTTAAGACATAATAGTCTTTGCGCGTTGTCCCTTTGGATGACTAAATCCTTTGGCCCGTGCCCTGGGCTGCTGTCACAATCCCGGGTGATGTCACGCCACTGGAAATACTGGGTTGAAAAGCCGACAGGTAGCATCTTGATTCCATGCCTTAACCACCCCTTTGTCGCAGCTTTAAAAACCTACTATCCTCAGCCTTTGATCCCGGGACCACCTAAGTGATATTACTTTCCTCCATATCTATAACAAACCACAGGAAAGAATGGTAGCCGAATGGTCCCATTTTTGCCAAACAGGCCCCAAGTATGTTGGTAATCCGGATAGTACTGAGACGAGTGATTCTTTATGACAGGGGGAGAGTAATAGAGCTATTAGTTTTCTACCGTGGGTGCTGTATTTACAAGTTACAGGCATATAGAACCCGAACACTTGAGTCCGAATTTTGTATGGGCGGTCAGATACGCATAGATAATTTACCATACAAAAGTTTTATCCCTGTCCTTTCCTGTACTGTACCAATTTACTACCAAAGAATCGTTACATCGGGGATATCATACTAGCCATGGAATTCGGGGAACATTTGTCCTCTGACAAAGAGTACTATGATTGGATACTAATGTCCTTTTTTAAACTAAAGATAAACTATTATGATAGGCGCCTGAACTGTATATTTTCCGAAGAAGCAGGAAAAAAGAGTATTATCGACCAGTTCCTATGGTCTAATGGCTTAGGAGACTGGTCGGCTAATTTGAAACAGGGACCATCATGAGTTCGAATCCTGGGGGCAGTGGAGTAGTCGAGCATTAAGGGAAAAAGCTCGTCGAACCACTTTTTTGCTGGGGGGCAGGTCTAGGGTTGGTAATGCCCTTGGGTCAATTCCCGCCAAATTTTGCGGTGGGACTATAGCCTAGTGTTCTGGTACTATATGCCTGTAACTTGCATACCGATATATTTGTTGATAATCGTCCCGGGGATCCTTGCACTGTGGTGCACCACTTCTATCTCAAAAGGGGAGGAAAGAGAGGATTAACTTATAAAGTCTATGCATTGCCTGACGGAGAGGGGAGGAAGAATGGAAAAGAAAGAAAAAAAGTATCGTATCATACAGGAAAAAAGGACATACAGACAAGAATTTATAGATAGGGAAGGGTCGAATATGGCGGGAAGAGGGCCGTAGGTAATAGACTCGAACCTTCCCACAACAGAACTCTGCCCCCCTACGAAACAGACTTTACGGAACCTCACAAACAGAAACTCATAAATCCTCGCCCAACAATGAAAGAGAATCACGAAAAAGGAACGGGGGGCATGACATGTATCTGCATCCTCATTTCGTGATTCGCCCCATCTACAAAAGGCGATCTCCATGGGCAGTCACCATGAGGCATGGCCCGAAAGGGGAGGGCGGGCCCATTTCCGTGAGGCCCATCCCCGGCAGCGAGCGAGAGCGGTGATTGGCCAGAAATATCTGGTTTGTCGGGGTTGACCTCTTTCCGCCTTCGAGCTGCGTCCACAAGGGGTGTATGGCCGCAATTACCTGGCTTGCCAGGGTTGACCTCCCGTTCTAGTGGTATTTTCGTCATCCCTTCATGTCCATGCCAAGCGGCATACGAGAGCGGTGTTCTGCTCTCGTTATTTGGCTTGTTGGGGTTGAACTCTTCCCGCCCGAGCAGCATTTTTGACTACTCCCTGGTTCCCACCCGAAGCGGCATCCGAGAGCGGGGTTTTGGCAGGAATAGCCCAGCTTGCCAGGGTTGACCTCTTCCCGTCCGAGTAGGATTTCCAGCACTCCCTCACGTCCATTCCAAGCAGCAAGCAGGAGAGGTGTTTGGCCCTCAAGACCTTGTGGGGGCCCATCTCTTCCCGCCCGAGTAGACTTTTCACGACTTCCTCATGCACATTTTGAGCAGCCCATGCAAGTGGTGTATGGCCGGAAGAATCCATGTTGGTTGATATCATAACACCCCATCTCTATTACTCAGTTACAAGCTCAACCATTCCGAAGAAAGATGCGCAGTGCAGTCCACCGAACGGAGAGCAAGTCTCCATATACTTAACATGGAAATACTTTACTGTGCTAAGAGTAATCTGGTTGATATCGGGCCATAATCCCCCTTCAACGGCGCTAGGTCAAGTGATCTCGCGCACCCCGAGAGCTCCTCTTTCGCATGGGCCCCCTAGTATACTGAACAATATTCTAGAAATGTGTTCCGGATTCCAGGAGAGGGGTCAGTCGAGAGAGCCTTAGCCTGTAAGGAGTTTAGATAGGTCGAACAGGTCTCAGTCATTGACGAATGAGGTCTACCGAATATATCGGGATGAGAAGAAAGATACTCCTGGAGAGTAAAGTGGATCAATCGCACAGTTGATGCCCCCTTATCTATAGTGATAAGCCCCTGAAAGCACCCAACCAATGTCGACATCGAAGGGATGTTGGCAGCATTGAAATCTGTGGAGCCTGGCTTGACCGCTAGGGCATGGCAGAGCTCATCCACTTGCAATGGCCATTCCGCATGACTGATCCACATCAACGCTATCATCCCAAAGCCTCGGTTTATCCCAGCCTTGAACCTTTATCCGTTCAATCGTCGCACCATAGACGCCTCCCAACTCCAATCCACCTGTCATTTTGTTTAGCCTTTCTCGTCTGCGATAGAGTGCTGATTCGTGTAAGATTGCATCGATATTTAAGGAGACGAGTAGGAACCTAGATGCATATCTATTAGCGGGTAGTGTCAGGATTCCAAAATCACTGCGCCTACGCACATTTCCGACATATTTTGGGGAATATCCTCTAGAATATCTGATACTAGACTCTCTTCCATTGCATCGAGAGTTTCCTCCTCATTCAGTCTAACACGAAGGTATCCGATGGTATCATCTTTTCTGAGACCCATGGATACACTCGCCACTAGTCCAGCAAAACGCTTCTAGATCTCAGCCCGAATATGGGGCCTTCCATTGATGAATATTTGTGTGTGCGGGGACTTGCCCAGGACCTGTTGTGGCGAGTTAAGAAGCTTGACTCGATAGACTACCGCACATTCGTCTAGGCCGTCAACGCATATTAAGGTGCGCAGTGAGGACGTGATTGCATCTTCAAGGTATCCGGAAGTCGAGGTCCTCGTCCAAAAATGGCTTTTTTCTGTTCTTGAAATGCCCGCGATATTTCATCTTGAATCGTCTCCATTCCATTAACTATCTGTTTCAGCAGGGAGCCCAGCTGCCTGTCGCAGGCCGCTCCTCTCGGATTGCGAAGTCGAAGCAAAAACACGTAACCGCGGTGTTTTGTCCTCTGGCCTGACCGCACAGCCTGTCTGCTGCCGGCGAACTGATATCACGGCTTGTTAGCATTAGCTCTCCTTCTTACCCCCCCGAGGATCACTTTTGGTACCTGATAAATGTCTTGCCAACTCCCAGATCTCCATAACAAAACAAGACTGAATTATCATCTTCACCTTCCCCACTCTCATCATGCCAGCTTTTGAATTCTTCAGTTTACGTGAGCCATTCCCCAACCTTCTCGACGCGGCACTCCCAAATGTCCGGATGCGGTAGCATGGGTTCCTGGCGTGATAGCTAAGTTAGGAGTTGAGGCCGATCATCGGCAACGACGTAGTTATTCCAGACATAATTCGTGTATTGAAGCAGTTGCTATTACGGCTGACTATATGTTGCGACATCTCCTGGTGTTTACTGCTCGCACTGTTGTAGAGGAGGAGTTATTGTGTATGGTCGATTGGTGTTCATAGAAATTAAACAAAAGGGGGGGCGTGCTGTTGTTAAAGCAGTGCTGTAGCCACCCCAATATACCACCGAAGGAAGGTCCTGTTAGGCCCACCTACCCTCAAGGCTTGAAACTGATGGCGGTTCTGGGGCTACAGCACGAGTAAATGTGGTGTAAAGTGTGGGATCACATAGGTATCTAAGTTCTAGCCTATAAAACAAACTTTGAAGTGTAAGGTGCAAACTGCCATCCATGGCAGGGAACTCCCTTGCCCTAGTAGTTAGATCTTTGCACTATGCTGAATAGTTTCACGAGAGAGCGTAAGCGGAATGAGGAAATCAAGGCGAGCAAGAAACTTAGCCTATTGCGAGATCACAAAAGAAGTTGAACCGAGAGATCAAGAAGAGGTAAAGAAGAGTAAAGGATTGAGAGGAGATAGAAGGAGCGGGAAAAGAGGAGTCGAGAGCTGGGTGCACAAACAGGTTGGATGAGGCCAGGAGTCATGAGGTGTCACTCGTGACTCAAGATGATGGAAGTGATATCCGCAGTCAACCCTTAAATAGAATCGTATTTGTTCGTCCTGCCTTGCTTGCCTATACTCTTCCGCATCAACATATTGTTGTAATTGTGCCTCAATATATGAACGCGGAACTGTAAAGAATTTGCACAACTTCTGCTCGCCGTATCATTCTTACTTATTATCCAAAGAGAAGGGCCAAAAGGCCAAACATATATAGGGAATGTAAGTGACCTCATCCGTCATGAAAAGTAACCGGTTTCCTGTCTTCAGCCCCGAACGCATCATCATGATGTGTTTCAAC
>Ga0307513_10001834_pt1 | contig 30165 bp, 28 predicted proteins | sample 15_EM_MG_FD_202174 | JGI IMG/M metagenome (GOLD analysis project Ga0307513, IMG submission 202174) | Populus trichocarpa ectomycorrhiza microbial communities from riparian zone in the Pacific Northwest, United States - 15_EM | ecosystem: Host-associated > Plants > Roots > Unclassified | place... | reverse complement strand
TTTAGTGACTATATGCGGGGCCCATAACCTATTAGACCTAGTCGTACGAACGGCTCAGTGTCGGGAAGAAGATGACAACTGGTGTTTATTACCTAGTCGTACGAACGGCTAGGTTATGCATGTATGAGTACATGTAGGAGGGAAGTGTAAATAGAAAGTCCTTACCTCAGTGTCGGGAAGAAGATGACAACTGAGGAAGGGAGAAAGTAGGAGCGGCGGTATATATGGGACGCGCGACTGCACGTGATGAGACGGTACGAACACGTGACGAGTCTGGACAGGATATAACCAACAAAACCGGACCTCTCGAGATTGCGTATCTTCGGCTGTCAATGTTTTGTTCATCAACCCGAGGAAATTCGCAGGAAGGGTGCTGCCCGACGTTTCGAGGCGATCTTCGTCGGATATATTGAGAATCATCTCGGGTGGTTAGTTCGTGATCTATACGGCAAACTATTCTTCTCTAGGGACGTCATCTTCAATGAGTCTGTCCCCAGTCATCTCTCACCAAATCGCGGATGTTCCATACAACCAGAATCATTGACCCCTGCAGAATCTGATGCCGCTCGTCGCCCTCACACACGATCTATGTCCCTAATTGCTGAGGTTATCCAGGACCGTGACTCCCACCTCACTATGATGTCTCTATCTCCTCATCCACAGCAATCCTACCAATCTGTATCCACCTTTATCGACCTAAATCACTTCACCGCCTTCGTATCCTTGTGTTTCCACTCTGAACCGGATCCAATGATTTTTCAATCGACTGAATTCTGCTTCGCCACTTCGTCTCGCTATCCTTTTCGCTTTCGGATTCAGGATTACGATCCCGATAAAGCACCTGATTCCTATGAGGAAGCGATGGCACGGCCAGATAAGGATGTCTGGATTGCAGCTATGCAACGCGAAAAGGACAGCTTGGAAGAGCGCGGTTCATTTGAACGCGTTACACCAATTCCCAAGGGTCGTAAAGCCATCGGTGTTTGTTGGTGCTTCACCCATAAATACAACCCGGATGGCTCTATTCGGCGCGGGAAGGAGAAAGCTAGACTTGTCGCGCAAGGATTTAGTCAACGCAAGGGCGTGGATTTCAAGATCGGTGAAACGTATGCTCCTGTCGTCAAGCTCACCAGTGTACGCCTTATCCTGGCGTATGCAAACTATCACAATTCCCACATCATGAGCTTCGATGTCAAAACCGCCTTTTTACATGCGAAATTGGGCTATCTCATCTACGCGAGGCAGATTCCTGGCTATCCTGAACCTGATCCCCTTACCGTTCTTCGCCTGCTTGTCGCGATCTATGGCCTTCGTCAATCTGCTTACGAGTTTTATATTTTGCTCGTTAAGATCCTGCTTCATATTGGCCTTGTTCGCAGTGAACTCGATCATGCGGTTTTCATCGGTCATTGGACATCCTCTCCAGATCCTTCAGTCCCAATGCCCGAGGACGGTTCCCCTCTCTTCGTCATCGTGCCTGTTCATGTTGATGATGGTCTCGCTGTGACGAACTCCATCCCTCTCTATGAGTGGTTCATCAAACGTCTCTCAGCAGATCTTGAGGTTGTCGACATGGGTCCTGTTTCGATGTACCTCGGAAATAGGATTACTCGGAATAGAGCCACCCACACACTTTGGATTTCCCAAAGGCCATTGCTTGTCGAACTCCTTCAAACTTGGAACATGCTGGACTGTACGCCTACAAACACGCCATTATCGCAACCCCTACACAAACTCCCTACTCCTCCACCTAACTCCTTACCCGACGTCAAAGACGACAACATTAAAATCAATTTTCAGCGATTGGTGGGGAGTTTTATATATCTTGCGATATGTACACGGCCGGACATCGCTTACGCTGCTATGGCACTTGGGCAATACAACGCAAATCCCACTCGTGCACATCTCCTCGCTGCGAAAGGTGTACTTCGTTACCTGGCTGGTACATTGGACTACGGTTTATGTTTCACGGTTCCACCTCCCGATATTCCATCTTCGGTATCACCCTTCATCCAAAACTGTGCGCTCACCGATGCCGATTGGGCCTCTGATGAGACCGACAGGAAGAGCATATCTGGCTATTGTTTTTATCATCTTGGCGCTCTTGTTTCTTGGTCTTCTCAGAAGCAGAAAGTTGTCGCATCATCATCAACCGAAGCTGAATATTATTCGCTTTCCTATGCTCTACGTGAAGGCTTATGGATGCGCTTATTCCTGGCATCCCTCGACTTCTCGTTCCCTGCCCCTTTTCCAATGCTTTGCGACAATCAGAGTACACTTAAGATGGCCAACACGGATACCAGCTCCTCTCATTCGAAACATATCGATGTACGCTATCATTTCATTCATGAGAAGGTTGCAGATGGTACTTTCGAGACTTCGTGGATTCCTACTGCCGATATGATTGCAGACATATTTACTAAACCTCTACCTTTTCCGCTTTTTTCCCGTCATTGCACATCTCTTGGTGTCGTCCCGATTCCTTAATTCACTCTTATTGATTCTTTTTATCCTCTTTTATTGTTTCTTTCTTTCTTGCCGTCTTCAGTCTGGACAAGATGGGGGTGTGTTAGTCTTACAGCTATTTATTCTTGTCCATACTCGACGACATTTACCTCTTCACCTTCGCACATCACGTGGAGACTATATATTGTCGTCCCACTTTTTCCTTTCCCTCAGTCGTCACTTCTTCCTTGACACTGAGGTATGATATTCCCTAGCCTACTTTACTTCACTGTACTCATATGCATTGTGTCCTAGCTTGTTCATTGGCTAGGTAATATCACCAGTCGTCACTTCTTCCTTGACACTGAGCTTGTTCATCGGCTAGGTCTCACAGTGATGACATATACCAGAGTCCTCCCTTGAGAGAGATAGTCCGTAAAGCCATATGCAGCAGCCATGGGGAACTTTCTGTGTTGCACAGTCTTTTTCATGATATATCCTTTATCCTGCTGAATCCTGATGTGGTAGTATATGGTAATTGCTGGCTCAATAGGTATAACATTGTCTTCAAGGCCTTCCAAAGGCGTAGCTCGAGTGCGGGTGAGTTTCACGAGAATATACAAAGGCATATATCGCAGATGTACCACAAATGAGTTACCAATTGGTGTCTCATTGGGATGAAAGGTGATATCTACCAATTTTCCTCAAGCTCCATTGGTGATGTCCAGGTCTGTTTCAACTATTATGGCGGGACTCGAGTGTATAGCTCTCACAGAGGGTCAGCAGGTTCCCACCAATGGTGTCATTTGCAGTACATACAAACAGTTGGCTGAGTTTCACCACAAATCTTCCTTTCAGTAACGTCATGCCATTCCGTCTGGACTGTGTGCTGTGGTGTAACTAATGATGCACTTTTCCAGGGTTCCTCTTGAAAATTCATGTTCATTTCAGATAACTTCCAAACTATGAGCCAGCTTAAGGAAGAAAGATGGCATGCCTGAACATAGCCATGTCATAAGTGCTGTAGGAACTTGTGCCAAACACTATTTGTAATCCGCATTTGTCCCTCAGGGTTACGATAGTCAAAGATTCTTCGCATATCGCGTGTCCGAACTGAAAATTTATTGAGCCTCGCAACTGATCTGATGGAATCTGATGGATAATCTAAAGCGCTACATAGTAGACAAGCAACAGGAGGAAATTGGTGCAGGTCACCACATATGATGCCTCCAAAAGATTGTAGTAGTAAATGTGTGTCGTCTCTTCCCACCGCCAATATTCTGTGACAATAGCCTAAAGAAATATTTCACTAGCATTGAATATTCATCAAATATAAGGTAGAATTTATGCTTCCAAAATTGTTGCAGTTTCACTTTCACTTCAGTGGTAAGATGTGCCTCAAGCTATGCCTCGTCCCCAAACAACGAGATCTCTCCAATGGCATGTGCAGTCTTGCCATCAGTTAATGATGCTGCAACTCTGGTATATGCTGCCTCTATGAGAATGTACGGAGTGCCTCTTGCCTTGAAGCCCTCTGTCACAGTCTGAATGACCTTTGACTTTCCAGTTCTTCCTTCGACATGGAGTAGCATATGAAGTGGTGGAGGATTTTTCCCTGCTATAGTCTCTGGTCTAACTCCAACCGAGAAATCTCATGCAGGAACTACTTAAATATCTGTGGGAAATACAATGGGTTGTGTTGACGATGGAGTTGTGGTCATTTTCCTAGTGAGATAAGAGACCACATAAAGATGTCATTCTGAGCCTTGAATATGAAGCCTCGTGTTTGATGAGATTAGTGCGGTAAATTTGTTAATAGCTAGGACCCACCAAAGCTCAGTACTCAAATGCTACGACCAGTCAAAAGATTCCAACTTAAGCCTGAATTAATTTTTTTTCTCATATACTGCCAAGATGAGTACGAGAGATTCTCCCTTCGAAAACCTTTCAATTTACAAAGTGACTAAGGACAAATCAGTATCATTTACATTAGTCCTGTTTTTGCCACACCCTCCAAACCATGTCAGAAAGTTGTTATGTAATCTTCGGAGTTTCAATTACTGTCACATGAAGTATATCTTTCTAAATTTCTTGGAGACTAAGTGAGTAAATTTAGTTCAAGGAGTGCTAATTAAAATGAATTGCATTGAGAAGGGGAAATCTTGTTGCCCTTTTCATAGCAGTCAGTTTAACAGGAGAATGTCATCACATGATCATCAGCCTTTGCACAACGAGTTCCCTATCTCTCCCATATCACCCTTCCATCTCTTCAAATTTTAACACAATGTTCATTAGAACTTTTTAAAGAAATTTCTCTCCAAAATCTTTCAAAACCTATTCCCGTTATCTCGTTAGGTGAGCACAGCTAAATTTTAAAAGTCCGAAGATTACATAACAACTTTCTGACACAGTTCGGGGGGCATGGTAAAAAACAGACTTCATATATCGTGAACTGTAGGGCACTTCACATATATCGCAGTCTGGCTAGGAGAGACTATCATTTACATCATGAGAAACTTTTTTTTTAGCAAATCCTTCACCTCGAGCAAACCATGGATGCTGCAATACCTCATCAGCGCCGGGCCGACATGCTGGATCAATTTTGAGCATAAATCTTGCATAAATCAAATTAACCCTCATATTACGAAGGTCCTCTTGGGATTTCCAGCAGCTCTTCCAATATGGTGGCACTTCACCACATAGGCTTGCCATCTCACACAGGAGATTATCATGAGGTTGCGCACGGTGGAACAGTCATGATTCGAAGACAAGTTCGTAGATCTAGCCATAAAGATCAGTGTCAGCGATTCAGAGACAATAAAGGGGGAACAGGCAACGAACAGTACATGCGAAGGACCAAATGTCGCTCACTCGTGTCGATGGAGACTTGACCGAGCAGTGGATGACATAATCAAACATGAGTTCAGGTGTGCAAACAGCCGCTGGAGTGCTGCAAGGATGCGACTGCTTGTCAACAAGGAGGGCTATATCATTGTGATGAATTTAGATTCTGGTCACATGAGTGGAGTTACTGACCATTTCCAAGATCCATAATCACTGCTTGCAGAGGTGCTTCATGAAGGGTGGGATCTGTGTGAGTCATGTATTCTGAAATCCAAATAGGGGGTACGAAGTAAGTGGGGAGCGACTGGGGGGTGCGATGGTCGTTCCTCAACAAGAACTTGAGATTGCCAAAGTAATCTGGGATATTTTTTACAGGATTGTCATCCAGCGTGGGAAAGGCTCTGCCGACATTCCCGAGATGAAGATCTAGTAGCCATTCCATTTAGCTTCAGGGCGCATTACAACACATGAAGGATTTTACTTACCAGCATGTGTGATCCCATGACTGTGCAGGTCAGCCAGGCCTTGTGCTATCCGGCGACATAAAAGTCTGTGCCCTCTCCGAGTCAGCGAGCGCATAAGAGGCATGCAACTCCGGGTTGTGAACGAGAACTGTATGTGACCCATTCGACCCTTGCATCACAAAGCAATCAAGTATTTTTAATACGTTCTTCGAGTCACAGTGAAGGAGCCGGATGGATATTTGAGATCATTCTGTGAATTATCGTCACTAATGCAAACCTTGAGCGCAGCATAGCGTTTCCTGAGCAGATATCTTGAGTTGCAACTGGGTGCAATCATAGGGGACTCATGATGGCAGATGGAGTGCTTCCGTGAACCATACCGTGGAATAGGCGCCGAGACCCAGTTTGTGCAGGATGCGGTAATGGCGTGGTGGATAGTCTGCAGTCATTACATTGCCGAGGTTGATAGGACGAAAACCACTGGTGTGTTGTCGGATTTCTTCGTCGTCGTTTGAACCCCAGTACAGGGGTATTCTCAATTGCATGGCAGAGACATCCAAAATAGGGCACGTGCTCCGTTTTGGCGTTCCACAATCTGAGATAAGTCGCTCTCGCTTATTCTCAACTACTTCTCCGGTTCCTGTCCATTTTTGACACTCGAAGGTCTCCGTACTATCTGGGTTTCATCTGGTTACTTACTCGATAAGGATGACTTCATTTTGCAAAAAAAGCGCCCAAAATGACTATATTACAATGGGCCACGGTATGCACAGTATATATGATGGATGACAGCGTGTTCGAGCCAACAGGGATGAGAAAAAAATATACAAAAGGCCAGACGATGCAAAACGTTGAAGAAAACTAAATTGAACAGGAACGACAAGAAAACACGGCGCGCAACAGAAATAGCCGACCACGGATCGAGAGGACTGGGCGCTAAGACACATGCGCGTACGGGAGCTTTCTGCGTTTCTTGATTTCAGCTTCCGGGTGTTGGCTCTTATAATGTTTATTCCGCTGCGCAGGGTCGTTAAACTCTTTTTGGCAATGTTCGCACAAAAAGGGTTTGACAGGGCCAATATCTGGGCTGAAGCAGCATTCGTCAGGTGCTACATCTTAAGTAACAAGGAGAAGGACTTCAACGTACTGTACTGAATTGATATGGATGCGCAATCCCTGACTCTAAAATTTGAGAGAGGGTCACCATAAATCGGTATTTATATGATCAAGTTCAATAACTAACCTGTCCAAATGCCTTACGTCCCTTGTGTGGGCCCAGGGGACAGATAGTACATTCAAAGCGGCTAGAGAGGGTTTAGTTGGGATTAAGTAAAGGCTTTTTTTTTTTATCAACTCACCGTATGTTAAGGTGGACGGTATAGATGTGTCTTATCACGGCACTTTTTACCCTTTCGAAATTACAGGGTTCAGCCGGTTTGTTGTCCTGCACAATTTGGTAGGTACACCGGAACACTTTGGCTCCGCTCTCGTTTCTCTTGTCCAGATCCTTACAATATTTCCGCCACTCGTCAGAGATCGGAGGCTTCGATGACTGGGAGGTAACAGTCAGTGGGGAGCCACATTCACCCACACCGACGAGCTCGTCATTTTTCGCCTCAGACCAGTCCAGATGGTATGTGAAAGGGGCCCGAGCAGAGTCACCGGAGGAGCTTTCAACAAAATGTTGTATACTTCTGTCTTGGGGTCGCGCATCGTGTGGGTTGTAGTCTTGCATATGCTGGCGACCATTCTGAATGGCAGGATGATGGGCATGAGTTCCTCCAGTACCGCGTCTAGAAGGAAACTCTGGAATATTCAGATGTCTCCCCACGGGGTCAGAGTAGTGGCGCTCGTGGGCGGGGAAACCCCCACAAGGACGCACATGATCTTCAACGTAATGGGAGACAGCGCCCTCAGTGGTGCAAGGTTGTGGGGCAGCGAAATCGGCGAAATACGTGGATCGTCCTGGATAAGAATGGGAGCATCTGTATCCATGATCATTCACCGAACCGATTTTTTTGATACAGTGATGGTGAGAATGGTGACCATTATCCTTGCAATCAACAAATGTTCTCGGGTTCAAGGACTTGTTGCTCATTAAAGGTTCTCGCCTAACATGCGTGATGAGCGAGGTGTCATAGGTTAATCATACGGCAAGCACTCACAGAGAATATGGCTCGTAGCGAGCAGGCGCCGAATGAGGGCGAGTCAGCAGTGGACGTGATGGACCAGTGCAGTCGGGACAAGACGGAGGCAGTCGTAGTTTATAGTGTTCATATTGAACGGGACGCAACAAAAGCGGTACACTGATAGGCCAACTGAATACAAATATGAAGGCCCTGGAATCAATGGATGATTCATTGTATATCAACTCACGGCTCGGTCAAGGTACTCCACAACTCGGACAATGGGGGCAGGTTGAACATTCTGGGCTGAGACTCACAACGATCGCACTCGCCTCGTGGAGTCACGAAATTGGGTTGTGAGGAGTGGTTGTCCCCATTGACGCTCCTGAAGCAGAGTTCGAAATTCGACATTCCTTCGATAAACAGGTATTGGGAGACTTACTGAGGCAAGGCAGGGGATTCCTTTGAGGGAGCAGAGGTATATCGATGAAAAATGGTCATGATGTTGGAACAGGAAGAAAGAAAGGATAATGAGCTTTTTGTCCTCGAGTCATGTTTATAACGCTGAAATTCAAATACAGCGCACAACATCACTCTAATCCCCGCGAAGCTTTGAGCTGTGTCTCCCTATCTATAACAAAGGGAGAAGATATAACGTCTAGTGTAATAAAGTTCAAAATTCTAAATATGTAGAAGCGGTGTTCTCCCATTCTCCCACTTTGATGTGAAAGGTATCGAATATGGAATTTGGACGATCTCATGGTCGTACTCGTCTTATCGCACTTGGAATTTTGTCCGATTCAGGATAATCGGAGTCTCAAAAGAGATCGCGATCGGGATCGGTCAGGCCTATAGGGACCTGGTGAGGACCCACAACAGGGTAGGGCTTATAATTCGAGACTAGGCTGCATTGAGATGAATTATATTGTTATTCTAGTGCAGAAGAACAAGAATTGACTCACACGAAATGAAGGCGCTTTCCGAAAGGGTACATGAATATTCCAAAGAGGACTCAGAGCCATTCGAATTCATTATTGAGCAGCGCACAGTAGCGCCTGCCTCGGGGTGTCCTCATCCGCATGACTCGGGCGCGTCAGAAATTGTCACGAGCCATCCGGTAGCTGATCACTGGAAGTGCAAATGCAAATATCAGTTGCCCAGTTTGCAGATATGTCATATCGTACTGGAAGTGTCAGCATATCCGCCTGAATGTTATTCCAATGATTACCGACATATTTAATCATAATACAACACAATCGAACTGCAAATCACTGATACACAGGCGGCAGATCTTGCGCTCTAGAGTCTACAAGAACAAGCTGACTCGGCAACGACGACGGCGCATAGCCCAAAGAGGAAATTCTCGGAGGAGATAAATAATGTACTGGTCCCGCCGGCGGAGAAGTTCCCGGTCACCATACAGGGGAAACTTTGCGCTGGGCTGTAAGCCATCGGTTCGTGTAGGCACCGGGGCGTGGGCGGATCCAGTTTGGATGTGTGGTTGCCCACGTGAAAGAAAAAGATAAGAAATGTAATTCCTAGGTGGTTCCGCGTCCGCCTTCATTTGTTTTGAGGATATACGAGCTCCCTGAGTTTGGACCCGACGGAGTCATGAATGGTGTCGCTTCATAACGGTGAGTACAGTCGAACCCCTCCCAACCCATACCCGTCGGTGGACGCCCCAGGATATGGGTTATGGGAGGTTATGGGTTAGGAGAGGTCGATTTTGGTGTAAAGTTCGGTTTCGTTGCAGCAAAAATCTATGGGTTATAGGGGTATGTGGTATATTAGAGGTATGGGTTAAGAGGGGTTCGACAGTATATGAAAAGGAGGTTGAGAACATTTTCCCAACACGTGCCTAACACAAAGAAAGTACAGGACCCTGCTTTATGCTGAGCAATGTCCAATCCTTATGCGGACGGAAATGAACCCCAAAATTGACGCATGTACGATCCTTATGCGGACGGAAAGTGCAAAATTTCGCCGGATGTCCGATCCAAACAGGGTGCAGAAATGGCTGGTCGGCAGTGATGTCCAATCCCAAATTCGTACATTTGTCCATGATATTGCAAATGTATTGTTGAGTTACCGCTGAGCAAAATTCAAACAAATATTTTTTTATGTTGATCTTCCACTCCACTACCATGATCTTCAGGCAACATAGCTCGTTGCCCAGAGTTTTGATACTTATGAATCGATTAGCATGCGTTTGTTTCATGAGGAATGCGATGCCCTCTATGCTGCAACTGAACTTCTCAAGAAAGCAACTTCTGCAACAACTAAGGAATTCCGTGAAGGTCCGGTTTTTCGGTGGGTGGACAGGGTATGAACGACGATGAGGCTAAAGATGATATGGGGAACGGCGAGCAGCTGTGGTGTACATAGATTTTCATTTTTGTCGTACATTTTTGCTTGAATTTCATGTCCGATCCCCTATGCGGACGGAGCGGGTGAAAAATCGTCCGTACATAAGTGCCAAAATTTGGCGATTTTGGATCGCTCAGCATAAGGCAGGGTCCTGAAAGTACCCATGTCGCGGTGTCATCGCACTATTGATTGGAACCCTGACAAAATCGGCTCAGCAGACAGTTTCCATTCCGATTGATCATCTGTCCATTGATGACATCTTATCTCATCACAGATCGCTGCCTTAGTCACCGTAAAAATAATGCATGCTGATGCGAGTTACGTCAAGTACAATATTGAACAGCGCACTGGCGACCCAAAGTCTCAAAGTAAGCCTCTCTCACCCTCTTTCTCTCCCCTTTTTCGCCTCATGGTGTCATCGCATTCTATGGTTGATCGGAACATAATTAGAGAATTCTACATTTGCCTATGCTCAACAGATAGTATTGATCATCTTCCCACCAATGACGGTCTCTTCTTTCATTGAACATCTCCGCCTCAGTCCACCCCGGAGATGACGAATACTCACTTTTACTTCCTAGAAGCGTGTGAGCATGACCGAGCATTATGTACTTATTTGCGTGCCCTTTGGCACAAGCTCGGGAAGTTCTATCTTTCTTAGTTTTCCTGACGAGAAATTGGAAACACCTACAACAAGAACGAAATGTCCCCCGAAATATGGTGCTTATGCTGCGATAGTCTCGTTATCTCTTTTTGGTTGTGTATTAGTCCGGAGATCATGAGAAACCCACATCAGCATGCAGATAAGTTCACACACTTTTCAATTCGTCTTTCCATAAAGGGGGAGAAAGAGCTTGTCGAGTTATATTGATTGACAAATTTTCGAGAGAACACCACGGATATCATTTTTTTGACAGTCCTACAATGTTCGCTGTATGTTTATGAACTGTACTCGGAGCCGATGTCAGAGCACTGTCATACGACGACTGTTGTAGGATGGAAGCACACGGCGTATGCTGGAATACAGAGATTCCTCGTGCCTCAACGCTGTGTCCAAGTAAATACCTCAAAGCCATTCCAACTCCTGTCGGCAGCTTCAACCAATGGTGACCATCGCTGATTAATAGTAGTGGGCGGAAAGCAGAGAGTGGAACACAGGAAAGTATGACAACGGGCGTGAGGCCGTGCCGCCCGGGATTCTAGTTGTGGCATAGCGTGCACGGGAGAATCGACAACCCGATAACAGTAACCGACAAAAAAATAGGCGCCCTGTTTTTAGCAATTGGAATGGTTGGGGCACAGTCGTGGAATAGCTTACATACTGTTTTACATACCTCCTTCGAGGACTCTACGGACCATTCGATTACACACAAACGAGTTTTTGTGCTAGGATTATTGAAGGTAATTGTCTTTGCGAATTGATATATAAGCCCGTAGATGTTCTGAAGGGTGGTACATTCAAACTTACTTGATTTCGCTCACAGAATATGGCTTTTACCCTAGGCGACGCTCTCCAGCTTACTATCCCCCCAATTAAGAATATTCTTATTGGGGTAGTGGCAGCTACAGCCGTCTATTTCTTGACTCCTGTACTTCTTCGCAAGTGGATATGTGATGAAGGTGGAAATTCCTTGCCCCCAGGGCCGCCCATTCGTTATGCCTTTCTTCGCAAGTATCCCGAGCTGGCAGTAGACTATTGGGCAAAGAAATATGGACCCCTCTTCTCCATCTGGATGGGCACCCAGCTTTTCGTCGTCATCTCGGATCCTCACATTGCTCGAGATCTCTTGGTTACCCATGGCGCCATTTTCTCTTCCCGAAAACGGTATTTTCTGAAAAACCAAGTCATACTCCGTGGTCGGGCTATCACCTCATCCGAGTATGGAGACAAGTGGTAAGTTGCTATTAGTAATTCTCTTTTATGGCAGGATTTTACTCCACCGTTCCTTAGGAGACAGCATCGTCGGCTTGCAACACAGGTTCTTAATCCGAGGGCTATCGAAGGTTTCACCAGTACAATGGAATATGAGTCCCACATTTTTATCAAATCGCTGTACGAGCAGGGAAAAAATGGAGAGCTCCCGATCAACCCAGCCCATTATTCCGGTCGCTTTGCTTTGAAGTCAGCGTAATCCACCTTCTGCATAATGCTCTTGAAGCTGACCTGGAGACACAGTAACATGCTTATTATCTCCTTTGGAATGCGGACCGACTCCTCTGACGACCCACTCGTTGAGAAGGCTTTGGAACTTACGATGGAGTTCATGGATCTAACTGGTCAGTACCTCGCTCTTATGTTTCGTCTTTCTGGTGGCTCAAGGATTGTGTGGTAGGTCCATTGACCAATGCAGTCGATTTTTTTGAACCCTTGCAGTGGATCCCAACTTCGAAGCGGTCCAGAGCCCGTAAGCTGCACGATGGACTCATTGAGGTCTATGGAAGCATGATCCGGCGATTCCAAACTCTGATGGAATCAGGAGGGGAAGTCCCGGACTGCCTGGTGAAGATGCTTATTGAATCTCAAGAGAACGAAAAGCTTGACTGGGAAGATCTTTGTATGCTTTCGGCTGTTTTCACGCTTGGAGGAGTTCACTCGGTAAGTGCTCTGCCTTGTATTTCAGAGGAGCTATCTCACGAATCCCCCACAGACATCTGGCATTATCCAATGGTTTCTTGCTCTGATACCCTCTCACCCACACGTTGCTGCCAAGGCCTATGAAGAGTTGGATAGAGTTGTGGGACGTGAAAGACTGCCCAACACAGAAGATGAGCCCAATTGTCCTTATATTCGGGCAATCATCAAAGAGGTAGCACTCGAATATATCCATCGGAGACAAAATAACATGGCCCTGACCACTCTCGCATCGATAGGTTCAGCGTGTTCACGCTCCATTTTGGATGGGTGCTCCCCATTACACAACTCAAGACTTCACTTACAAAGGAATGTACATCCCAAAGGATACTGGCGTGGTACTTAACTGCTATACCTTGCATCATAACGAGGAACGTTATCCCGATTCGTGAGTAAAGAACGTTACATTGATCTGCATACAATGCATGATACTCTTTTTTAAGATTCACATTCAGCCCGGAACGGTATCTTGGCGATGATCTCAGCTGTGCCGAGTCTTCGAAGCTGGCCAATGCCATGGAGCGAGATCACTGGACATTTGGTGCTGGGTAAGTCTTCTCTTTTGGTAAGATAAATTTCAGCGGTGCTGATAAGATTTACCCTTAAATAATTAGTCGCAGAATATGCCCTGGACTGCACGCTGCCGAGCGCGAGTTGTGGCTTGCAATCTCGCACCTGCTGTGGGCGTACAGATTCTATGCACTCCCCGATGAGCCAATTTCTCTTGAAGAATGTGATGGACTCTCTGGACGTACACCCCGGCCCTATCGGTTGAGAATGGTGCCGAGGCTGGACAACCTTCCTATAATTCTACAGGCAGCCGAGGAGGTTAATATTTCCTGGTAATCGTCTCCACGTACATAGCTATTGAGGGTAATTCGAAAAACCCAAGTCTCCCGTACTTTCTTAATATTTTCCTCATTTTTAAAGAATTCTATATGTAATAATCTAGAATTTAAACGGACAAGTTGTTTATTCCACCATATTTTAGTTAAACGAGAGCCTGAGCGGGTACAAGTTAAACATGTGTTGTATAGGAAAGTGGTGCGGATGAATAAACCACCGTTATACAATACCTTTGACGACTCGGATGAAGCGGTTATCAAATCGTTAGATGCAATGACAAAGAGTACAAGTGATTCCGAAGGTATGTCTAAATCCGTGTTGGGCAATCTTAAGTTCTAATTCGAAAAAAAGAAGAGCAATTGTACAGAAGGGATTATTTTCAAAGTGATCAAAATTGTTGCGGCATCCGTTCACCCTGCGAAACGGGTGAGCCACACTGCCTTAGTATCAATCTATCTTTGACTTTATAGTCCCCTTATGGCTTTCATCGTGATTCAATAACTTGTGTTGGCCGTCTTCTTTCATATTCAGATTTGTTCAAGCATCGAGGGCAATGTTTCTTGCCTTCCTATGCACTTGAACAGCCTTCCGGACAGAGACTTGTGTCTTGGGTCATATAACAGAATGCATGGCTGTTCATAGGAATCGGGGTAACCGGTACTGGATCGCGGCTCGAACGAAGAATTTCAGATTGAGGTTGCTATATTATCTATTCGTTTTTTAAGTTTAAATTAACTCCCTTTACCCTTTTTTTTGTACAAGTATATAGATATAATATCAACGACTACTCCTGCAAAAATGCTAAGGATTTAGGGGTCGCGTTGTCGAGATACGCGCTCATCGAGTAGCCGCACTTTGATGGCGGGACTACCAAATCGGGAACGTGGTACAAACTTTCCCACAAGTAAGGAATCCAGATTCCAATATGTAGCTTTCCATTATAAAGAATAAATTGTAAGGAAGCAATACTCACGCATACAAACTTCCCGCCGCGCCTTTAGGATCAACGTTCAACCTGATAATATTTGTTCACCTTTTTTTACGCTCGTGTCGTGTCGTTTCTAAACCCGTACCGCGACGATTTTTCTTTTACGGAGATCAGGGGATCCTGTCTCATTAGATTAAATTTATGCACATGATCACGTGGATGGCAGTTCGTCGTTGTCGTCGTCCACAATCCGAATCCTCCGAATCCTCCCTTGCCTCTGTCCATCGTGTCGATCCCAGCAGTTCTGCCGTCTTCAACGGATACAAATGTCCTTTTATTCACGCAAATTTCTTTACGAAAGTATTCAACCCAAGAGAACTCGACAGGGATTGCCCCAAGCCAATGCGATGAATCATGGATGGTTCATAGATGGAGCGATCCGGGATTCTTGACAAGGGGTGTAAATTTGAATAGACATTGCTAGAAACCTTGCTGGAAACCTACACGCTTCGGTAACCCCGTCTGCAACTTCATGGATCGCTGTCGCCCACCCCAGCCTCGACCCGTAAAAGGTACTTCGTTATTGCCTCTTTTGCCAACCTCATTCTCCGTGGAAACCCGCGTGCCATCGTCGTGAAAGTACAACCATGCAACAATTCGGCCAATTCCAAAGAAATTGAGGATTTCTCCAGGAGGAATGGAAGTAGGTCCAATGCCCAACGGTAAGACAAGAATCGGTAGTAATCGTGGTTGGGAGAGGCTTTAGGGAAGGAAGCATACTGAGAAATATATATCTTGACTTTCAGTGACTTGCGTTGTCGAGCTTTTAAACGATGTCTCCCTTTCCGTATCCTTCTGTGGGCCCCCAGTCGTGCTATCCATGCCGACGGTTTACTCCTACGCAAATCCTTATCCCGAGGATTAGACTCTGTGGCTCTCTTCGAAAAGTTGAGAGGGCTACACAAGTACAGTTGTAAGCACTCCTTGGCAGCAGTCATGTACCTCTGCTGATCAAAAAAGCTTGGCCCCGATCGTTCAGGATTCTCCAAAAACCCTGTGAGGTAACTGAAGAACTCTGGAGTGCCGGGTAGTAAATATACGGCCTGGACGTTAGATATTCCGTTGGCCCCAAAAAGCCCTGTGTCGTCAAGAATATACCCCTCTCCCCGCTTCCGGACAAGATATAATGAAGCCACCATCCCAGCACCAAGATTATCTGGCTGTTTCGCGCTCACGTACTGCAAGAGGCCTCCCAGAAGCAGTGTAAATCCCGGAAATGAATGATGTTTTTCCAGGACATTGCAAAGCATCCTGTCGAAATGAACTTGAAGAGTCTGGTAGATATGATCTGCTTCAGATAATGGCTATGTCATAAATTTCATAAATACTAATATGCGTGGGTGAGAATGACGGCTTACTAGTTCTTTCAAACACTCTAAAAAGGGGGGAACAAAGTGGAATATGGTGCAGTGACTGTTAGGAATATGTGTCTGACTGTTTTTGAAAACATCATGAAGGTGGTCGAATGAAAAATTAATCAAGTCATCGCGTAGTTCAGTTGTCATTTCCGCGTTTTTGAGATGGTAGACGGCGTGGTGAAAACCGAACAACAGTATTTCAACATTTTCTTTTGAGAGTATGGATTGAGATAATAATATCATGGGAGGAATCATGGGAGGAATGATGTTTCTTACCCTTGAGTTGAAGCGACTGAAGACACCGGCGAGCAAACATTGTGTGTCGAGCTTGACGGTTGATCCAGAGTTCTTTCGAACGAGTAGGGTCCACAAGGAAATCAGTTAAAGAGGTGTGTAGAATACTGATTCGCTTGTCAGATCCAACGCTCACAAGGGAACTCAAATCCCCCAGGTACAGCTCGACCGATCCAGGCTGTAAGGCTAGAAATTCCTCAACGTTTGTCGACCCCCAACCGAATAGATAGTCAGGGTCGAAAAACAGTAGGAAGCTAAGAATTTCCAGAACGGGTTCAATTTCCTCCACATTAGTTAGTATGTGCCAGTATAATGCATCAAGCTCTGCAAATGGTAGGTCCCTTTGAGCAGGACGGATTCCGAGGATGATATCCAAACGGTCGGTAGGTTTGTGCCGAACGGAGGAAACGTAATGGATTACAGTCGATGCGTAGATAAACTGACCGGACGACTTTTCAACAAGGTGGTCCAAGACATCGGGAAGGGGCCACCCAGGAGGGATATAAGCACGGAGCCGATGTGTGGATTTGATTTCCTGGAACTTGTCGGTTAAAAACAATTCGATGTCCTCATTAGGAAGGTAGGATTCATCCAAAGCGATACGTGTGGTCACATTAGGCAATACCCGGGTGCTAAATGCGAGGGAGATATGTTGTTCGGGGCGGCTAGCAAACAAAAACATCAGCGGGAGCCGATGTTGCCGCTGAGCATTGGCTAGAACTTCCAGAATGTTTTGTTGAATCTTGGGGTCAGAACATTCATCGAGACCATCGATGATAACGAGACGGCGAGAAGTGGGTTCGCTAAAAAAACCTGCCTCTGCTAGGGGCTGAAGAGGCACCACAATTAAGGATTTGAATTGCACTGCGAGAGACTTGGTGAAGATAAGTGGGTCACGTTCGATAGCCCCAAGAATGGCTTCTCGAACGTGGGGAAGGTTCAAGGTAATTTGGTAGGCGATGGTGGCGATAAAGTGGTTGACATTGCTGCGAGATGGATCGTTCCTTGAGAAAAAAAAGCTTGCGAGCAACAACATCTCCTCCTCGCACATCTCGGCGATGGTTTGTGCAATTGCAGACTTCCCAGCTCCAGCAGGGCCATAAACCCACATAATGAATGAGGCTAGACCTTCATCCCATTTAATCCACTTCATAATCCTGGTAAGGACGGCCAAGCGTGTGTTCGGATGACACTTTGGGGGATCGAAACGTTCTTTCGAGTTGTGAAATGCGGCAGTAGCTGTCGTGTGATGAAGAATGTCTGAGCTTTCTATAGATTTCACAAATATGTGAGTCTAACAGAGGTGATTTTTTAAAAGAGGGACGCGCCTCGAAAGCCGTGGTAGTGCACATCGCCGTGCGCCTGGGTGAATGTCCCTCCAGTGATAAGGGTGTGAGATGCAAACATGGAAGTCATGGTCACCAGCGTTCGATCTGGACGATATTTTCCCACCAACTGGCACCGTCGCTCCGTCGACGCTGGAGTGCTGCACTGGTGGTAGGCTTGTGGTAGGCGGTGATCAAGGACTGGACTGATAACGGGGTCCGGGCCGAGGGAAACTGGGCCACGTGCGCTGATTTTTCTCTTCTTGTGCTTGTATTTTTTCGCAATTGCCAATGGCGCCCAAACCGCAAACTAGTGAGCCTGAGGTACGCAGTAAGTTTCTGTCAAGTCAGCTTTGATTTGTTACTGGACTTCCAGAGCGATGATTCGCATTTCATTAACATTACCCGAGTTGAATCTGCAACAATGACTCCTTCACCCAACAAAAATCCAGTCTTTGTTCCATCTCCGCGATGGCTTTCCGAGTCACCCGCCCGCCCTGGGACCCTGACACATGTCGATTTGGCTGACAATCGCACTCCTTCTTCTCAACGATCTCGGGATCGTTCCCAACCACTCTGGTCACCCGTCCCACCACCACCAGCGAACTTGTACGAAGGAGGTGCTGCCGCTTTCAACGTAGATCCCGGGATACCGTTTCTGGCTACGGCAGGCCCGACAGATGCTGGGTCTTCAGAAGGCGGCTCGATAAAGGAAGGGTCACTACGGGACAAGCCCTTCGTTGGAGGTTTCGTGACGGGAATTAAGAAGGCCGTGCGGAATTCTCTGAAGAGGAGCCAACGAGTTGAACCAACGCTACCTCTGTACGCCCAACCCCCACAATTTCGTGACTCCGGATACGCTGGATCGACATCACAGCTCAATCCCCCGCCTCCCATCGTTCCCCCAAAAGATATCCGTTCCTCGTCTTCCCCTTCCTATGATTCTCCTGCTCGACCACCATCGGAAGCTCTTCTTGGTCATCCCCCCCATAATCCCAAGATCCGTGATCAAACTACCTCCATAGAGCATCAACAAATATTCCCCCCAGAGCTCGTGGATAGCCCGGTCTCCGCCGATATCCCGTATGCCGATTCCTACAGGAAACGGTTACCTACACGTCCGGAAAGCGACACTTCCTTGACATCGTACATAAAACGAGCGTCGAAGCTCGTCTCTCACATATCGACACTACCTTGGGTTGCGCCAGAGCGAGTCACTGTCGATTATTACCCCGAACGCACAAAACGCTGCGACGAGCCACAACGCCATCCAGCTATTGCATGGGCTCATCAGAACTTCAGCGTTTATGGTCATTCCCAAAATCATCCTGGAAATATCCTCGGTAGCAGTGGGTCCGAAATGTCGAGCCCCCATGAGGATATGGATCTCGATGATGAATTCGTGGAATATGATCAAAACGGACAACCTACCTATTATTCTCCACATCCTGGATACAGCAACCGACCGGCGCCCGAACCCACCTCGCATTCGCCGTCGGCGTGGCCAGACAGAGATCAATATACGCCACGGCCATTCCCGTACGACGAAACCTGGGCAGGAGCGACATCTCAAGTGCAACATCCCCCCGTCGGGCTCGGGCAAACTGTTGGCACCAACGCCTACGCCGCCCCTCCGCGCCAACCCTCGCTTCGCCCGGCCCAGCCCCAGCCCCGACCGCCCTCCCAACCGACAAGCCACCGATCCGCCCACGCGACCCCTTCGCAGGCGCGACTCCATCCTCCTACAGCCTCCGTGCATACTCCGCGCTCTGCGCGTCCCTCGGACAGCGGTGCGTGGCAGGAGTACCCGCGCGAAATGGGCGGGTACGTTCCGTATGAGTTCGCGGAACATTATTACGGGGATAGGTATGGTCCCAGTGTACATGCTGCCCGACCGCCTTTGCCAGGTGCGCCTTCGCCGGCGGTTACATCTATGGCGTCGCTTCGCCAGCAGCAGCCACCCATCCCAGTGTCGTCCCCTCGTGTATATTCTTAACCCAGGTTTGGTAGTCACATCTTTGACGGATGGATTTGAGGCACTGGTTTGTCTCGTTTTGGTTTTTTCTTAAGTATATCAGTTTGTATTTTTTAGTGTCGCTGTGAATGTATCGCTATGCACATTTGTATTTTCATTTCGTGGTCATCCTATACGCTTATACTCTGCCTCACCAAAAATAATTGATACAGTGCTCTATTTCGACGGGTGTCACCACTTTGGCACCAAGTCATCGGGTTCACCGGGCCCTTCACAGACAGCGGCAGCTTCGTGTTCGGTAATCCGCGAAACGGCGAAATTGACTTTTGCGAGGGATCGATGGAGTAGCGCATTCCAGTTAAGTATAGTCCTTGGCACCGAAGGAGGGACCGGGTTTAAGGTACACATGTCAATATACCCCTTCCGCTCGTCAGAGGCTGTTCGTGGCATGCAACGTATGGATTTATGGTGATCCGGAGTAATGAAAATGATCTAAGTGTGTACATGTTGTGATGCATCGTCGACGAGTTTATAATTAGCACACAATTTTTGTTGTCATCCCTTTCGTGCGTGCTGCCTCACTGGCAGCGCTTCGCTCGTTCGTGCTTTCACGCGTCTCCTTCTCTCGAGCCTGTCAATCAACTCTGACTGGGACCCTTGTTCTTTCAAAACGGTCTCCGGTCGAGTCACTGAGGCGCAAGGAGGTTACTGTCTCCTGTCCCTTTCCCCATCCTTCTACCACTCCGGCTTTTCTCACCTTTGCCCCGGGCCATGATTGATTGATCTCGTCTCTTTTCTATCACAGATGACTCAAGGTGGCGGGTTGGGAAGCAAAGTATAGACCTGATTTCGCTCGCCAACCGTAGCTGTTCCCCACGACGGGAGGTTGATGTTTAACTGATCCCATCTAACATAGTGCTTAATGACCCCTACAACAACCTGACTCTGGTCGACGATTTATCTATTCTTGTTCCGTTTGATTTCAACATCAATTTAAATCAATCTTCTGCTGATTGACGTAAGTAACTGTCTTTGCTAGTGCGCTGATCGCTAATTGCGACTCGAGTGCCCTCGTTCCGCATATAAATATCCTCGTCGTTCATACCGTCGCCCGTGGTCGACTGTCAAGGAAATGTCAGCCAATTCCGATGCTATCATGTCAGTACGCTCTCTTGAAGGAACGCTGTCGTTTCTTTCTAACGGCTCGAATCGACGCAGGTTTATGCGCTTCTCCATCCAATATTCGACGATTGGTGGGTTGCCTTCTATCTCTCAATGAGACTGTTCTTATTACTCCCCCGTAGCGCTACTATGGTATGACTATGCCCTCACATGGACCCGCGAAGTGCAATACTTCTGGAAGAAACGATTCACGCTTTCGACTGCGCTGTACATCCTGTGTCGGTATGGTATGGTGGCCAACGTGTTGTACACCTGCGCTCTTGCAGACAAGCTCCCAAAAATGAGGGTACGTCTTTGAAATGTTGAGAATGGTTACTGAACTAATTTCCGTCATGCCTCCATCTGTACCCAGTATTTGACTTGGCTTAGGACCTCTGTCCTCACAACGCTGACTTGACATCTGGATTTTGCATCTACAGTTGCGATGCAGGGTTGCGAATCTTCGCAATTTTGAGTGTTTTGGGTCGAGTCGGAATCATCAGTGAGTGGGTATTGTTTACCTCTATTCTCATCGACCCGACCCACTCTTTTTTCTCTCCTTATTATAGCCGTATGGGGTGCAAGAGCATACGCTTTATTTCATCGAAGCAATATTATTCTCGTCATATTTGGCTCCCTTGAGTTGGTTGTCCTAGTCCTCGCAGTGGTGAGGATCTTTTCGTTTCCACATGTGTTTGAGTGATTTAATATCTTCTTTAATGCCAGATGGACGTACCATACATGTCTTGCACCAACCAGAAAGGAACAGAACGGTCAGTGTCTCTTCCGCCTGCTTGCCTGTTACTCATTGATATCCCGTCCTCTGGTAGAGGTGCTGGATACCTAGTCAATATTTCTTGACCGACACTAACAGGTCCACAACAGTGCCCGCTCTCCTCACAATTTTTACTGTAACCTACGAAATTATCTCAGCCGTACTGACTTCGGTGCGTAGCCTACAGGCTCTAAATGGCGAGGGGCCGTGGAGATGGAGAGCGCAACAGATGAGTTTGACATTCTTAGTTCTTCAACAAGGTTCGCATCATAATTTCCTAAATTCTCTCCGTTTGCTTATGCTCAGCTATTCTCTGGTAGGTCTAATATATTTTGGGTGGGATTTCGAGTCACGACCCCGAGTCTTCCGGGATAGTTTTGACGGCTTGAACTCAGATTTATCACTTCATTGAAGATAACATCCCTAATTTTCCAATTTGTAAGCCCCTTCCACGCCTCTCAGGCATAGAACCCACTAAATAAATATTATAAACAGCGAGGCGTGGTGAGTCTCTCGTCCTGTCCGACTCTCGCTGTTCTCGTTTCCTGAACACCGCGGGACACCTTTCAGCCCGGGACGTTCTTCCCTCGATTGATGACCACCTACACTCTGCCGTATGTCCTCACTGACTGGTTTATCCAATAATTCCACCTGATCTTTCGCCCGCTCACGGCATCAAGTCTTGCGGGATTAATGACCGCCCGCTTCCTGCTCAATCTCAGGGAATGGGATCACCGCATGACCAACCCAGAAACTGACCAATGGGATACCCACGGAAGAGGGGACCACCATTCTCCCATACGATTCCAGAAATCCGAGCCTCATGCTATGCAGTGGACGATCCATGACGCACTGGTTGATGACCCTTTGCTGAAGCCCGTGGCAGCCTCTGAAACGGACATGTCGTCCAGCGACTCTTCATTGTCAGCACAGGACAGTGAAACGCATGTTTGACACCTGGGGGGATCTAGTAGGTAATATGACACTGGAAAGATTGGGAACAACAAAGTGTCACCGGAGAAGTTCATGGAAGGAAGGAAGCAGGAACTCTGTCTATGTAAAATTTCAAGACCTCCCGCCGGAGTGGCGACTTCCATCACCCTTCAAGGGGAGATTCAAATCCGTTTCCCACAATAAAAGTTCGTCCATGATCAAGATAATCCTCGTGGATGTCTCCACCAAAAATTTAACCCCAAGGAGGTTGTCTTGAAGATACCTCTTAGCTTTGTCAGTAAGGGCTTGAGTGGATGCTGATAGGAGTCTGGGATTCAAAACTACTATTTTTTTACTGCTTGTAAGGCAATGATTTTGTAATCGTCCTTTTGGGCCGGTGACATTGTTAGCGGCGGAAAATGAATGTCGAATTCTTGATCCTAGTCGCCTCGACATCGATCTCAGATTTATTTGTCATGAAAGGCTCGTAAAATTTTCATCCAAAGTAACGATGTTGTGAAATTCTATGTGTTGGACGGCAAGATCCGTTGGGAAAGATTTATAACATCACCCGGGTCGCTATTAACGTAGGGTACTTGGCCTTTATCCACTATGGCTGAATGAAACCTTTCTCGAATTCAAGAATTTTCAACAGATTTTCAACAAATTTTCAACGGTAGAACAACGCACCTATCATGGTCGTATTCTAGGCGGACCAGAGCCCCCCGATGCGATCAACTCTTTGGATAACCGAGGAAGAGGCAACCGTCCCGCTGTACAGCAGAGCGGAGCATATTAGACTTTTTAAGCTCGAAAAACATACTATATTAGGAAGGCAAGAAGGAGGGTTCAGGCAGGGCTCCGAAAGAAAAAAAGCGAGTGTTGGTCTCTTTTCCACATTCCGCCACCCCCTTTCCATGCACCACGGTGTAAGTAAATTATCGTTATGCATGGAACCAATGTAGTTTCACTATCAGAGGAAGTGGTTCCACAAATTCATAGTTGCCGTGGGAAAAAAATAGCTGTGCGTCTAATTCCGTTCAATTCTTGTCTTCCTTCATGGCTTCCCCTCCTCGTATCAACGTGTACGCTTTGTTACCTCTCGTCGTCGAACCCGGGGCTGACCTCGATCTCCACCCCGCCAATTGGTCATGGGTCCATTGTCTAACCCTTCCGCTCGAGACACTCAACGCAGTCCATCTGTCGCGGAGGCCCTACCGATGGATCCTCTATGCCATTGGAGTCTTTGTAGGAGCACGAGGCGTACTTTCTACCTCTCCCAACTCCAATGTTGACCTTGACTTCGCTGGACCCCTAACCGAACCCGCCAATCTATACTATTATATCAGCGATGACGAAAAGCGAAGGATGTTCCCCGTCGATCCTGACTTTGGGCGAACACACGTCACGTCTAGTGTGCACACAGCTCGCGGGTTTCAATTCTATGGTGCGGTTGCAGACCGGGATAAAAGGAGCTGTGTATTGGCACATGTGTTGGAGTTCTATTGTGACGCTGCACACCTCGTGGCTCACAGTAAGGGACATAAGGTATGCTACTCTTACTCTCAGGTTGCCCTTACTTACCATCGCAATGGCGGTAGTATATTTCGACTTTTACGCGGCGCCGCAGTCGAGATCCCACCGAAAATGACATCATAGACGATATCGACGACGTCCGAAACGGCATTTTTCTAAATGCGTTCACCCACCGTCGGTTGGGTACAGCGGTTGCGTTCTTAGTGGTGCGTGAGCGGCTTGTATAATACTAACCAGAGTCTTATGGTGCCGATAAGCAACCGATAAGCAGACGCCTAACTTTGCCATGGATACGACTGACATCGACCCCATCGCGCCACCAGAAGAAGAACGGTGCACAGCCCATACCTTCCAGCTTCACCCTGACTTATGTGTACTTGGCGAAATTACCCTACATTCGGGTGCTCCGCTCTCGATGTCTCATACACCCGATTGGCCCCCTGCTATTCTTTTCGATGCTGTCTACGCTAGTGCGGTACTTCATAATTTCGGCACCCAGGAACTCAAAGATGCGCTCAGTAAAGTTTGGAAGGATAGCTTTGGTTCTGGTGAGGTCATGACTGGCGTAGGTGCAGATCACAAGGTAATCACTGGTGCCAGTGAACGGACATTAAACCAAACCCAGACACGTCAGGAACGCCATGAAGCTCACAATGGCCCCGATACTTTCGACATGCTCCTGGCTCTGCCGTATGTTCTTGTTTCACCGGTGATGCTGAGAGCAGCTAAGGAGAATGCAGATGCAAAAGAACAGAGACATGTGTGGGACAAGGTTGATGCCTGGTGCAGGCAAGTCACTGCGGAATAGCTTGTACATAGTAAACTTTCTGCAAGGGGCCATCAACCGAGCAATCCCTGATATCGATTCGACCAAAGGGGTGTCGTCGGAACATACCCATCATGGTGGGCTCTATAAAACCTGCTCTCACTTGTGAGTACGTGAGGAACTGGATGATTTTATAGTCTCTCCTTCGTTGGATGTCGCCGACGGACTTACGCACATCTGTGTGTTTTCAGTCATAAAGTCTTCAGTTAAGAGAGTTGGTGCCGCTCGACTTGAGGAAAAAATCACCACGAAAACAACTTCTCTTTGAGAGTGGCTAGCCATCCATAGGGCCAAAGTCTGGTGGAAAGGGACGATACAAATGGGTAAAAGTGAACATACTAAGCCGATAATCGATCGAATTCTTGAACTACGTCTAGTGAGGTAGTCACCTGCGTGGGACTGAAATTTCGTGAATTGCATTCGAAAGAAACGCAATACCACCAACTCCAGGGTATTGCGAGTCATACCATTAAATCGAATCAGTATATTCTTGACTCACCTACAAGGCACAGGAATGATACGTGGCTTCCCTAGCCCTATTCCAACGATTGAAAATTTCTTCATGGCAAAACACCATTGCCATCTGAATTTCGAAAATCTGACTCCAGATTCGGATTCCTCGACCTCGAAAGTCCCCCAAACATGTTTCATTTGTTTTTTCCCTCCAAGGGATGGAGGGAGGGATTTAAAAGCAATTATGCCCGCCACCAGCCCGCGTATCTAAATAGGGAATAGCATTGTTACTTCACGTCTGCAACCACAGGCCACAGGGGGTATATAATAGACATACTATGTAGTACTTACGTAGAATTCAGGGGAAAGAACAATAAATGATGTACATGGAAGTTATGCGGGGCACCGAGGAGACGAAAATAGCTGAGGTACATAGGCATAATGGCTCGGAAACTAATATCGGACGAAAAAGGGAGGAAATCGTTGTACTGGAGATATTATGAACAGAATTCAAGTTTGGGATGAGACCAAAATGAAAGCCTACCCTGTGCGACAGGAAGGGGAACCAGTATCTAGGCGCTCATGGGAGACTCGGCACTGCATTATTCGACTGGTGGCTGTCATATTGGCCACCACGCTCCTTGACCAAGCTCCAAAGTTGAACGAGGTGCGATCATGTTGGGCCGGAGGAGCGTGAAAACGGCGCCGATAAGTCATGATCTCATTTTTCATCAAATATTCGAGCTTCCGGTTTGTATGCAAGTCCAGGAACCATCAGTTTTTGTGGTTTATATTCCTGTTTCCTTGTGGACTCTGGGCTGATCGGTGATGGAGTATGTACGACAACTTAACATACTTACTAATTATATTCTACGGCAGCAATATCTTAGCCTTCCGTGCCATAATGAGGGATGTAACCGGCTTTATCGTGATCCGTCGGGCACATCACACAGGTGATGTATGTAATATCGGAGACTCCTGTCCCCGAGAGACCAGCTTTTAAGGGTCTTAAGCCCATTTTTACCACTCAGAAGTGCATTTACCACAAGGATAATTTCTATAAAATAACAAGGGACCTTCATTACATGTATTAAACCCAAATATGAGCACCCCCGTCCCCCGTATATAGCAGCAAAAACATGAAGAATTGGATGTTGTGGCTGTGTGCATTCAAATTGCCAATGATGTGGCTGTGTAATCGGAAGTAGGAATGGATGTTATGCACAGGTTGCACAACGTTGATTGCAAGCTCAACATCGTATTATCTACTTAAATCGGGTCAAACCAGGCCTCAGCCACATTATATCAGGTGAGAACTCATAGATCCTCAAATTTTTGATGAAAAATAAATCGATAATAAGTGATTGCGTTTCGTTTTGTCTGTCAAACTTGTCTCTCTGTCAACTTGTCTCTCTGCGTTCTCCTGTTCGATCTATTCTTGGTCATTTACGGAAAGTGACATAGCCCTGCCAGTGGAGACACTGATGTGAACGTAGCATTGAAAGATGATTGCTCGTTCTTCATTCTGTGTTCACACTCGGGGTTTCGTCGACTATAAATATCATATATCAGTTCAGGCAATATATTCTCCAGATTTGAGGACTTCAATAATTTTTGGTTGAGCCCGCACTAGTCTGCGCTGGATACGGCTGCGAGGAAAATGGGTGCAAGTCACAGAAATCAGTTTTCCTATTTCTCGAGGGCTTCTTGTCCTGAAAGCTCTGTTCAATCTTTGTGTCATATGTATGTTCATGTTCGCTGGTATTTTGGGCACTTGTTAAACGTGCGCTCGGAGAAGAGAACGGTACATTTGTACACTTCACCTGGGCCGTTGTGACCCAGGTAAAGCAAGGCACGCATGGTAATAGGTATGGAAGACTTGGCACTTGTCAACCATAGCTGTCGCACACGATGGGTCTCTCGGATTCCATTCACCCAAATTTCAGCCCCACCTTGACCATTAAGGTTAGCGTTGAGGCGAGGCCTGATCCGTTTAATTGATCCCATCATCTACAGTGCGAAGTTTGGCCTGGAATAACCACAAGAAGTGGGCTCCTGTCAGCGATTTCTTCTTCCATTTGATTTCATCAGTTAGAAAGAAATCCAATCAATCTTCTGCCTGATTAATGTAAGTAACTGTGGTACTTCACATTAGCTTATATCTAATGTCTTCACCTTTCGCCTCTGTGCAGATCGCCACTTTCGACTCGGCTGCCCTCTTTCACATCTAAAAGTCGTCACCTTTCATTTAATCGACGGTACCAGAGTTCAGAACATGCCGGCAAATTCTACTATGTTAGCGCACTTTTTAGGAAACACTATCCTGCTTTTCTAACGGCTCGATTCAGGTTCATGCACTTCGCCATCCAATATTCGACGATTGGTAGGTTACCAGTTACCTTCCACGGCCATTGTTCTTATCTCCCGTAGCATTGCTGTGGTATGACTATGCTCTCACATGGACTCGCGAAGTGCAATACTTCTGGACGAAACGATTCACGCTCTCGACTGCGTTGTACGTCCTGTGTCGGTATGGTATGGTGGCCAATATATTGAATACCTTGGCACTTGCGGACAAGCTCCCAACAGTGAGGGTAAGCTTTCGCACTATTGAAAGTGATTACTGAAGTTGATTTGTGCACAACATGTACCCAGTATTTGACTTTCCTTGGGACTTTCCTTGGAACGTTGGCCTCACATTATATTTACAGCTGCGATGCCGGGTATCAGATCTGCGCAATCCTGAGTTTTTTAGGTCGAATCGGCATTATTAGTGCGTGGGTCTTGTTTCATCTATGCTCCAGTCTAATTGACCCTACCTACAATTGTTTGTTGCATCACTCTGCCCTCTCCTTCTTAATTGTAGCCGTATGGGGTTCAAGAGCATATGCCGTGTTTAATCGAAGCAAGATCATTCTCGTCATATTTGGCTCTCTTGAGTTGGTTGTCCTCGCCCTCGCAGTGGTGAGGATTATCTCCTCCCCTCTATAAGTGTTTTATTCCAATTTCTATTAACGCCAGATGCATATACCATATGTTTCCTGCACCGCCAAGAAAGGAAAGGAACCGTTAGTACCTCTCTAACTCACTTGCATATTCCCAGCTAACATCTAAACTTTCTGTTGCGATGAATAGAGGTGCCGAATACCTAACCATCATTTCTTGACAGACATTAACATCGTCCCCAACAGCCCCCGCTCTCCTCTCGATTTTCACTGTGACCTACGAAATTACCTCAGCCATACTCACTTCGGTGCGCAGTGTACAGGCTCTGAATGGCGGGGGTCAATGGAGGGCGCAACACAAGAGTTTGACATTCCTCGTCCTTCGAGAAGGTCTAATATATTTTGGGTGGGTTTTCGAGCCGTGCGCTTGTCCGGGATACATTATTAACAGCTTGAATAGGTTCATCACCACATTGTCGATTATGTCCCTAATTTTCCAATTGGTAAGCTTCGTACATGCCTCTCAGACATTAACGCACTAAAGGAATATTACAAACAGCGAGGCGCGGTGAGTGTCTCCTTCTCCGCTTTTCAATGTTCTCGTTTCCTGAACACCTACGGGACAACCTTCAGCCTGGGACTTTCTTCCCTAAATTGATGAATGCCTACACCGTGCCGTAAGCCTTAGCGCCCTCATTTTTCCATAATTCGATCCTGATATTTCCCCCGTTCATGCCATCAAGTCTTTCGGGATTAATGACAGCCCGATTCCTGCTCCATCTCAGGGAATGGGATCACCGGATGTCCAACCCAGAAACTGACCAATGGAATATCCATGGAAGAAGGGGCGACCACAATACTGCCATACGATTCAAGAAATCTGAGCCTCATTCTACGCAGTGGACGATCAACGACGTACTTGGCGATGATCCTTTGTTGAGGCCACCCGTGGCATCGGAATTGGACATATCATCCAGCGGTACTTCATTGTCACACACAGGACCGTGAAAGGTTAGAGCCAATGGTTTTTTGTGGGGACTTGATGGAGGAGAAGAAGAACGAGAAGTCGACGATATCTAAGGACGAACACAACTTGTACAAACCAAGGACGAAACGGCACACTTTCGTATTATTTATTTCCGTTCAAATAGGAGTCTGTAGTAGTTATTACCTTGATGTGTTTCTGTTTCTTCGCGTCAGATCAATACGTTTTACTCCCAAGAATTAGAGAAAGGCGCGTCCAAGGCTCATCGCGTCTAAGTAGAGAATGCTGCTTTACTACATAAGCTTTTCTATTTGTGGCCAAACACGAGTTTTTCCCTCTGGACTTCGGGTTGTTGCAGTTTTTCCTTTTTACCTCTGGGCAACACCGAGATATACAGTATATTGAACCATAAATATGCAAATCACATTACTTATATCAGGCTTCTGGAGCTAGTTTTCCATCACGTCAACATCACGTGGAAGAAAGCGTCGAATTCCGTTTTCGGGAACTTTTGCATAAAGGGGATCGTTTAGCATTATGTTTGTGCCCTTGGGAAAAATAAGTGCTCAGTATTATATGCATACTCCCTGGTATATGAATATCTATACGGTTATGCCAGGGTGAAGGCAGAATTGAGGCAGAAGGCACTTACGGTCAAATGTTGGCTATCTTATCTGATCGATTTGTTTGGCTGTGCGAATGTGACAAGTAACTGTAATCACGTACCTACTAGCTCGTGGTACAAGTCTCGTTGGCAATGAAATGACATTCTCGTCTTAGCGCAGCGTAGATTAGAATAGGGACTTTGAACAAGCGGAAAGCACGTGACAAACCACCTACCATCATCGTTGACCCAAACAATGATGTGACAGGTCTTTTGTCCTTCT
>Ga0307513_10001833_pt1 | contig 30170 bp, 33 predicted proteins | sample 15_EM_MG_FD_202174 | JGI IMG/M metagenome (GOLD analysis project Ga0307513, IMG submission 202174) | Populus trichocarpa ectomycorrhiza microbial communities from riparian zone in the Pacific Northwest, United States - 15_EM | ecosystem: Host-associated > Plants > Roots > Unclassified | place... | reverse complement strand
CGCACATAGGCGCCGGCGCCGAACATGAAGCCCCGCATGGGGGGCGACGTCGCGCCGGCCCAGCGCACCTCCATCGGCGTGCGGGTGCGGATATGGCCGTTCCCCCCCGAGGCGGCCGCCAGCGCATGCCGGAGCGTCCAGCCTGGGCGCGCGCCCAGGTCCTTGGCCAGCACGTTGGTCTTGCCCGAGGGCAGGATGGCCAGGCGCGGAAGCCGGCCGCCGAAGGCTTCGGGCAGGCGGCTCAACACGTCGCGCACGGTCCCGTCGCCGCCGTCCACGACCAGAAGCTCGACCCCGGCCTCGGCGAAGTCGGCCAGCACCTTGGGCAGGAAGTCGAAGGCGCCCACCTCGGCGACCAGGGCTTCCGGCGGCGCATCCAGCCGCGCGCGACCGTCGCGATTGCGCCGCGCCTTGGGGTTATGGATCACGCCCACCCGCATCAGCGGGCCAGCCAGGAGACGACGCCGCCGCCCGGGACGGCCAGGGCCTGGACGATCTGGATCAGGTGGACCAGGAAGCAGACGGCCGTCCAGACCGCCACCGCCGCCAGCCCCAGGTCCGGCCGGCCGGCCAGGCAGGCCAGGGTCAGCAGGATCAGGTTGGGGTTCCGCCGCGCGGTGATCTGCCGGAAGAAACTGTCGAACGGCCGCCAGGCGTGCATCTCGACCTTGAAGAGGGCCAGGAAGATCCCCTCCTCCACCCGTTGCGCGACATAGCCCCCGACCGTCACGGCCAGGATCGCCAGGCCCCACGGCGCCGGCAGCGGGTGCGGGCCGGCCTGCACGCCCACGAACCAGGCCCACCACCAGAACGGCGGATGCACCAGGTCGATGCCGTGGTCGAAGACGTTGCCGATCTTCGACGCGGTCAGGGTCACGCGGGCGAGCTTGCCGTCGACCGTGTCCAGGAAGGTCATGATCCAGGCCGCCGCCAGGCCCCAGCCGAAGTGGCCGGTCCAGAACAGGGCCATGGCCGCCAGCACCAGCAGGAAGCTGGCGAAGGTGACCTGGTTGGGGGTGATCCCGGCCAGGGCGCACCAGCGGGTGACGATCCGCGCGGGCCTTGGCCACACGTGCTTGGTGACCAGGTCGGTGACGCCCTTGTAGGAGGCCTGGAACAGCCGGGCCTCGACGGCGCGGACATTGGCGGACGTGAGGCGTTCCAGGACCGGCGGCTCGCGCTTGCGCAGCGCGCTGTTGTAGGCGAGGTCGGCGGGGTCCAGCCGCGCCAGGCCGGGCGTCTCCAGCGTCGGGTCGCGGCCCTGCGCCAGGGCCCGCAGAACCGCGGCGGCGTGCGGGGCGGCGACGTGGACGGCCACCGCGCGGCCCTCCCCCGGCTCCACCAGCGCGGCCCCCGGACGGGCGGCGAGCGCCTTGATCAGGCTTTCGTCGAACACCCAGCCGGCGTCGGCCGCCACGACCGCGCGATCGCTCCCGACGGCGCCCGCGGCCGGCTCGAGGCCCGAGCGCACGAAGATGCGGCGCAGGCGCTCGGCCGGGGTCATGCCCCAGATCCGCGCCTCGCCGCCGCCCACCGCCACGCCCAGCGGCGCCAGCGCCTCGCCGCGCGCCTCGAACTCCGCCGTCAACTGGTCCTGCCCCTTATGCAAATCGGTGCTAGTTGATACGCAGATTGCCCCGCCCCCGCCACAGGCCAATCCACCGCGTGCCGACCTTCCGCCTCGCCCACCTGTCGGACCCCCACCTGGCGCCGCCGCCCCAGCGCGCGAGCCTGCGCGACCTGATGTCCAAGCGGCTGCTCAGTCGGATCTCCTGGCGACGGAAACGGGCGCGGGCGCATCGGCCCGATGTGCTGGCCGCCATCGTCGCCGACATGGCCCGCCAGGCCCCCGACCACATCGTCATCACCGGCGACCTGACCAATTTCTCCGCGCCCGAGGAGTTCGCCGCCGCGCGGCTCTGGCTTGAGACCCTGGGCGACGCCCGGGACGTGACCGTCAGCCCCGGCAACCACGACGCCCTGGTCGCCCGCGGCGGCGGGGAGCGCTTCGCGACCTGGGCGCCCTGGTTCGGCGACCGCGGCGAGGTGGCGTTTCCGCAGGTGCGGGTGCGCGGCGGGGTGGCGATCGTCAACCTGTGCTCGGCGAGGCCGACGGCGCCCCTGCTGGCCCAGGGCGCGCTGGGCGCTGGCCAGATCGCCCAGGCCGCGGCGATCCTGGAGGCGCTGGGAGGACAAGGCCTTTTCCGCGTCGTGCTGGTCCATCACCCGATCACCGCCGGGGTGGTGTCGGGCCGAAAGGCGCTGACCGACCAGGCGGGCCTGCAGGAGGTCCTGCGCCTCGCCGGCGCCGAAGTGGTGCTGCACGGCCATGCCCATGAGGCGGTGGTCTCCTCGACGCCTGGCCCGCGGGGCCCGATCCCGGTGCTGGGCGTGCCCTCGGCCTCGGCGATCCCGGACGGCCGCCACGCGCCGGCGCGCTGGCACATGGTCGAGATCGACACCGAGGATGGCGCCGCGCGAATCATCGCCCGCGGCTTCGCGCCTCATTCGGACCAGATCGAGGAGCTGGGGCGCTACGGACTGTCCACCCTTCAGGGATAGCGCATCCGCACGCGGATCAGGTTGTCGCCGGGCTTCACCCGAACGCGGGTGTCCTCGAAGGCCGGCAGGCTGAACCGGGTCGGCGCGTCGTTGGAGAATCCGAAACCCTCGGTGGGTGCGCCGAGGCCGTTGCGGTCGAAGTCGGCGTCGCCGTCGGCGTCGTGATAGACCGCCACCGCATAGACGCCCGGCGACGGCAGCCAGAAGCAGGCGCGGGTATGCGGGCGCGCGGTGGGCACGCGGACGCGGGCGAGCTTGCCCTTCTTGGCCAGGAACCGGCGCGGGTCGTCGGGATAGACCGTGACCGCGACCTGCCCCTTGGCGTCGCGCAGGTTGGTGACCTGCACGGCGAGCTTCACGGCGCCGGGCGTTCCCACGCAGTCCTCCGCCGCGGCGGGAAAGGCGAGGGCCAGGAGAAACGCGCCGCCCAGCTGCGCCAGGACGCTTCGTGCTTTCATGAACTGGAGCGACTCCCTATGATTATGGCTGACGGCGGCTGAGGCCCCGGCCGAAGGCTGCATGACAAATCCTACCGCCCTGAAGTTCGGCTATCCGCGCAACCTGGTCGCCGAAACCGGCCGGTGGCTGGTGCTCGTGCGGCCACAGCAGCCGACATTTGGATCTCTTGTGCTCGTGTGCAAGGAGCCGGCGCAAGCCTTCTCCGATCTGAGCGCCCAAGCCTTCGCTGAACTCCAGCAGGTGGTCGCTGGAATCGAACGCCTGCTGGGCGACGTGGTGAACTATGCCCGGATCAACTATCTGATGCTGATGATGGTCGATCGCGACGTCCATTTCCACGTGATCCCCCGCTACGAAGGCGTTCGGGAATATGCCGGCCAGGCCTTCCCGGACGCGGCGTGGCCGGGGCCCCCGGCGCTGGGCCAGGCCGTGGCGCTCGACGCGGACGCGGCGGCGGGGCTCGCCAAGACTCTGAGCGGAAAATGGCCGACGTCCGCCTAAGGCGCGCAAGCGCCCCTCCCGGCGTGCGGATCATCGACTGGTACGTCCTGCGGCTGGCGTTCTGGCCGATGGTGGGCGCGCTGGGCGTGACCCTGGTCGCCCTGATGCTGGAGCGCGTGCTGCGGCTCCTGAACCTGTTGTCGGCCAGCACCGATCGCTTCGGCTTCGTGGCGGAGCTGGCGGCCAACCTGGTCCCGCACTATCTGGGCCTCACCCTTCCGGCGGCCTATTTCGTCGCCCTGTTCATCGTCATCGCCCGGCTGAACGACGGCTCGGAGATCGACGCATTCCTGGCCAGCGGCGTGTCGCTGAGCCGGCTGGTCGCCCCCTATGTCTGCCTGGGGGCGGCGCTGGCGATGATCAGCCTGGTGCTCTTCGGTTTCGTCCAACCCTACAGCCGCTACGGCTATCGCGCGGTGCTGCACGCCGCGGTCAACGCCGGCTGGAACGGCCGCATCCAGGCCCAGACCTTCGTCTCGCCCGACGACCAGGTGACCATGACCGCCGACGGCGCGGACGCCGCCGGGCGCCGGCTGGAGCGGGTGTTCATCCGCCGGATGCTGGCCGACGGCCGCGAGGAAGTGACCACCGCCAAGTCCGCCGAGATCCGCCCCCACGCCGACGGCAAGGGCGTGACCCTGGTGCTGGAGTCCGGCCAGCAGTTGCGCACCAATCCGCGCGGGGAGACCGACATCCTGAACTTCGGCGCGCTCAACACCGAAGTGCCCCTGGCCGGGGCCGCCAGCCTGCTGCGCGCCCGGGGCGGCGACGAGCGCGAGCTGACCCTGTTCGAACTGATCGACGAGGCGGGCTCGGCGCGCCCGATGATCCCGCGGGAGACCCTGCTGGCCGAGCTCTACGCCCGGCTGGCGCGCGCGCTCGCCCTCCCCTTCCTGCCCCTGCTGGCGATGTCCCTGGGCCTGACCGCCAAGCGGGGCGGCCGGACGCCCGGTCTGATCGTCGCGGGCCTGCTGCTGCTGGCCTTCCAGCACCTCCTGCAACTGGGCCAGGGCCTGGCGGTGGCCGGGCGCGCGCCGGCGGCCCTGGCGGTGTGGGGGCCGTTCGTGTGGTTCACCGGGCTTTGCGTGTGGATGTTCATCTCCAGCCGCAAGCGGCCGGGCCAGACGCCGATCGGCGCGGTGATGGAATGGGTCGGCGACGCCCTGCGGCGGCTGCGCCCCCCGCCCGCGCCCATCCCGCAGGGCAGCCGGTGACCCTCAATCGCTACATCCTGCGGCTGGTGACCAGCCGTATCATCGCCGCCGCCGCCGTGCTGCTGGGCATCCTGCAGATCCTCGACCTGATGGACGTCACCCCCGAGATCCTCGAACGGAACCTGGGGGTCCTGGGCGTGGCGCACTACGCCCTGCTGCGCCTGCCGCGGCTGATCGAACAGGTCGCCCCGCTGAGCGTGCTGGCGGGCGCGCTGTTCGCCTTCACCCAACTGGCCCGCGACAGCGCCGTGACCGCGCTGCGGGCCTCGGGCATGACCGTCTATCGCCTGACCGCCATGGCGGCGCCGGCCGCCGTGCTGATCCTGGTGGTCCAGCTGCTGATGTCCCAGGCCGTGGCGCCGCGCACCGACCAGGCGCTTGAACGCTGGTGGAAGACCACCGCGCCCGCCGCCCAAAAACCGAAGACCGGCCCCCGGACCTTCCGCGTCGGCCCCGACGTGGTCACCGCCCGACCGGGGGACACCGACGGCCGCCGGCTGGAAAACGTGCAGATCTATCGCCGCTCGATCGACGGCCGACTGGTGCAGCGCATCAAGGCCCCTGCCGCGGTCTATGAGGCCGGCCGCTGGACCCTGCAGACCCCGAGGTTCGAGACCGTGGGATCAAAGGGCGTGCAGGACGGCTCGGCCCAGCAGATGACCTGGCCCAACTCGCTGCGGCCGCGCGATGTGCGCGCGCTGTATTCCGACGATCCGCAGGCCGCCGCCGGGTCGGCGCGCCGGGCGCTGGAGGGCGGCGGCTCCGATCGCTCGGCGGCTTTCTACCGGATGCAGTTGCAGCGCGCCTGGGCGGGTCCGATGGGCGCCCTGGTGATGCTGCTGCTGGCCGCGCCGGTGGCGCTGGCCAATTTCCGCGGCGGACGGGGCGCGACGCTGGGGGTGGCGTGCCTGGGCGCGGGACTGCTGTTCCTGGTGATCGACGGGCTGGTGACGGCGCTGGGCGAAAGCGGCGCCGCCCCGGCGTTGCTGGCGGCCTGGGCCGCGCCCGCGGCCTTCGCGGCGTTGGGCGCGACCCTGCTGATCTATCTGGAGGGTTGATGGCCTACGACAGCGACATCGCCGGCGAGGTGACCGTGCGGCCCGTACGCACCCGGGCCGAGCTGGACCGGTTCATCGCCCTGCCCCTGCGGCTGAATGCGGGCGACCCGAACTATGTGGCGCCGCTGAGCATGGAGCGGCGCGAGGCGCTGTCGCCCAAGACCAATCCCTTCTTCGACCATGCCGAGGTGCAATTCTGGCTGGCCTCGCGCGGCGGGCGCGACGTGGGCCGGATCAGCGCCCAGATCGACCAGCTCTCGCCCCAGGATCCGGCGCGGCCGGCGGGCCACTTCGGCATGATCGCCGCGGAGGACGACCCGCGGGTGTTCAAGGCGCTGTTCGACGTCGCCGAGGACTGGCTGAGGGCGCGCGGCTGCGTGCGTGCGCTGGGGCCGTTCAACCTGTCGGTCAACGAGGAGGTGGGGCTGCTGGTCGAAGGCTTCGACACCCCGCCGATGTTCATGATGGGCCACGATCCCGCCTATACCGGCGCACGGGTCGAGGCGCAGGGCTATGCCAAGGCCAAGGACATCTACGCCTACAGCTGCACGGTCGCCGAGGACCTGCCGCCGGCGGTGATCAAGCGCATCCGCCGCGGCCTGCCCAAGGGCGTGGTGCTGCGGCGGCTGGACATGAAGCGCTACGACGCCGAGGTGAACGCCCTGACCGGCATCCTCAACGACGCCTGGTCGGACAATTGGGGCTTCACGCCGACCACCGAGGCCGAGACGCTGCAGCTGGCCAAGGCGCTGAAGATTCTGATCGACCCTCGCCTGACCTGGTTCGCCGACGTCGACGGGGAGACGGCGGGCTTCATCATCCTGCTGCCGAACCTGAACGAGGCGATCGCCGACCTGGGCGGCAAGCTGCTGCCGTTCGGCTGGGCCAAGCTGTTCTGGCGATTGAAGGTCGACCGGGTGAAGACGGTGCGCATCCCGCTGATGGGGGTGAAGCGCAAGTTCGGCGGCGCCCTGCGCGGCCAACTGCTGCCCTTCCACCTGATGGACGCCGCGGTCTCGGCGGCCCGCGCGCTGGGATATCAGCGCGGCGAGTTCTCCTGGATCCTGGAGGACAACAAGCCCATGCGCGCCATCGCCGAGTCGGTCGGCGCCGACCGCTACAAGACCTATCGCATCTATGAGAAGGCGCTGGCTTGACCGGCTTCCAGGCGCTGGTGCTGGCCGGCTCCCGCGGCGGCCCCGACCCGGTCGCCGACTATGCCGGCGTCAGCCACAAGGCCCTGATCATGCTGGGCGGGCGGAGCCTGCTGCAGCGCGTGATCGGCGCGCTGACGGCGGCCGGCGCCACGCGCATCGGCGTCATGACCGACGACCCCGCCGTGCGGGCGGCCCTGGTGGGCCTGCCCGTCGAGGCGCTGGACGCCGCCGCCAGCCCGAGCCGCAGCGTGCGCCAGGGCGCCGAAGCGCTGGGCACGCCGCTGCTGGTCACGACGGTCGATCACGCCCTGCTGCAGCCCGACTGGGTGCGGCGGTTCCTGGAGGACGTGCCGGCGGACGTCGACATCGCCGCCTTGCTGGCCCGCCAGCCGGTGGTGGAGGCCGCGGCCCCCGGCGCGAAGCGCACCTATCTCCGGTTCGCCGACGGCCGCCGTTCCGGCTGCAACATGTTCTACCTGGCCAATGACCGGGCGCTCGCCGCCGTCGACCTGTGGCGGCGCGTGGAGGCCGAACGCAAGCGGCCGTGGAAGATCGCCGGCCTGCTCGGGCCCGACATCCTGCTGCGCTATGCGACGGGGCGGCTCAGCCTGGCCGGCGCGGTGGCGCGGATCGGCAAGCTGGCGGGGGTGACGGCCGCGGCGGTGGAGACCCCCTACGGCCTGGCCGCGGTGGACGTCGACAAGCCCGCCGACCTCGACCTGGTGCGCGCGATCGTCGAGGGCGCGTAGGCGGCGGACGCCTACTCGGCGGCCTGGGCGGCGAGTTCGGTCCAGCGGCTGGTGAGGGCGGCGTTGGCTTCGACGTCGGCGAGGAAATCCATCTCGCCCCAGTCCAGGCCCTCGATGGACTGGACGGCGACACCGGCGCCCGAACGCGACAGCTCGTCGATGACGCTGAGATACCAGCGGCGCAGACCCTCGGGCTGGCGCAGGATCTGTTCGGCCGCGGCGGTGAACCGCTGGCCGCCCGCCGCCGAGAACCGCAGGAAGCCGATGGACTCCGCGTCATAGTCCTCGATGGTCTTGCCGATGGCCATCAGGCGGACGCCGTCGGTGAGCACCTTCATGTCGTCGGCGTCGTAGGCGTCCTTGCGGTCGATGGTGACGGTGATCTCGGCCGGCGCAGCCGACAGCAGCCGTTCGGCGATGGCCGGCTCGAACAGCGTGTCGCCGTTCAGCAGCAGAACGTCGCGGTCGAACTCCTGCCGCACCAGCCAACAGGAGGCCAGGTTGTCGGCGACGGAGTAGAATGGGTTGAACAGGGTCCGCACCTTCAGGTGCGCGAAGTGCAGGCTGGCGATCTCAGCCTCGACCGCCTCGGCGCCGAAGCCGGTGACGACCACGACCTCGCGCAGCCCAACCTCGTTGAGGTGATGGAGCTGCCATGCCAGCAAGGTGCGGCCGGAGAGTTCGACGAGGCACTTGGGGCGCGTTTCGGTGAGCGGCAGCAGGCGCTTGCCCTGGCCGGCGCTGAGAACAATCGCCTTCTCGACACGCTTCACGTGATGTCCAGCCTCGGTATTGATACGCCCCGACGTCCGCTCGCCGTCTCGACAGGCCAAGCCTTGTCCTGAGTCGGTTAACCGCGGATCACTTCCGCCTTACAGTTGGTATCTTCCCCCGTCCAACGCAAACGGCCGCGGCGTCGGGACGCGGGGCCGGGGGCCGAAGATGAAAGCCGGCTCGCCCGCGCCTGTTGGCCCTGGCCTTTCAGAATGGCGTCCAGGCGCGGATAGACCCGCCCCCCACGCTCGCCTCGACAAGGTTCACGCCGCCAGTTCCTCGGTGTCGACGGCGGCCTGGGCGCCGGGGTTGTAGCGGGGGCCGCTGACGGTGCGGCCGTTGATCATCTCGTCCAGCCGCACCAGGGTGGTCTCGTCGAGTTCGATCAGGTCGCCGCCGAGGTTCTCCTCCAGGTGCTCGATCTGGGCGGTGCCGGGGATCGGCACGATGTCGTCGCCCTGGGCCAACACCCAGGCCAGCGCCAGATGCGACGGCTTGCAGCCCAGCTCCGAGGCCAGCTTGGCGAATTTCGACAGGAGCTTGCGGTTCCTGGCGAAGTCCTCGCCCTGGAAGCGCGGCATGGTCTTGCGGATGTCGCCGGCGGTGAGTTCGCCCGCTTCCGGCAGCGGCCCGGCCAGGAAGCCGCGGGCCAGGGGGCTGAACGCCACGAAGGTCACGCCCAGCTCGCGGCAGGCGTCCAGCACCGCCACTTCGGGATTGCGCGTCCAGAGCGAATATTCCGACTGGATGGCGGTGACGGGATGAACCGCATGGGCCTTGCGCAGCGTCTGGGCCGAGACCTCCGAGAGGCCGATGGAGCGGATCTTTCCGGCCGCGACCAGGTCGGCGAGCGCGCCGACGCTTTCCTCGATGGGAACCGTCTTGTCCCAGCGGTGCAGGTAGTAGAGGTCGATGACGTCGGTCTTCAGCCGGGCGAGGCTCGCGTCGCAGGTGGCCTTGATCGCCTCCGGCCGGCCATTGAGTCCGCGCTTGCCCTCGGCGTCGGGGCCGAGGCCGCACTTGGAAGCCAGGACATATTCGCTCCGGCGATGGGCGATCGCCGCGCCCAGCAGGGTCTCGTTGGCCCCGAGGCCGTAGACCGAGGCGGTGTCCATGAAGGTATAGCCCAGGTCCAGCGCGCGGTTCAGCAGCCGCGTCCCATAGGCGGCGTCCGGCGGCACGCCATAGGCGTGGCTAAGGCTCATGCACCCCAGGCCGATGGCTGAAACCTCAAACGATCCGACGTGGCGGGTCCGCATGGCCATCTCCCTAACTCAGGCTCATCTCGAATTTGTCGGGGGTCTTATAGGCCGGCAGGACCTGGGCGACAGACATATTGGGCTCGCGGCCGACGCCGCCTCAGCCCTTGTGGGCGGCGTAGACGGGCTTGCGCTTTTCGAGGAACGCCTGGACCCCCTCGGCGAAGTCGCCGCCCGAACTGCAGAGAACCTGGTTGCGGTCCTCCATGGCGACGACCGCTTCCAACCCCTGGGCGTCGATGGCGTGGTTGAGGCATTCCTTGGTCAGGCGCAGGCCCAGAGGCGTGGCGCTCAACATGTCGTCGACGAAGCCCTGGGCCTGCGCCTGCATCTCCTCGGAGGAGACAATGCGGCTGACCAGGCCCAGTTGATAGGCGCGCTCGGCGTCGATGAAACGGCCGGTCAGCATGTATTCGGCGGCGACCGAGCTGCCGACCATACGGGGCAGGAAATAGCTGACGCCGATGTCGCAGGCCGAAAGGCCGATGCGGATGAAGGCGGCGTTCATGCGGGTCCTGGGCGTGGCGAGCCTCACGTCCGAGGCCAGGGCGAGCGCGAATCCGCCGCCGCTGGCGGCGCCGTCCACGCAGGCGATGATCGGCTGCGGGCAGCGGCGCATGGCCACGACGATCTCGCTGATGCCGCGCTGGCCGGTGAGGGCCGCGTCGGTCGAGCGCCGCCCCCCTTCGCGGCTGTGCTCTTTAAGATCCAGCCCCGCACAGAAGGCGTTCCCCGCCCCTTTCAGCACCACCACCCGGACGTCCCGGCGCCAGTAGAGATCGACGAAGAATTCCCGCAGCTCCTGCACCATCTTGTGATTCAAGGCGTTGAGCGACTGGGGACGGTTCATCGTCACCCACATCGCGTCACCTTCGTGCTTCAGCTCAAGATGTTCGGGCATGCCTGCGCTCCTCCTGCCATGCGAACATTAGAGGCATCACACCAGGGAAGGCGACGCCCTTGGCTACGCGTGGCCAGGCGGGCGCCAGGAGTCGCGCAAAGCCTCGGCGCGCCCGGCCAGGACGTCGCCGACGGCGGCGATGTAGGCGGCGGCGTTGGCGCGCGCCGAGGCTATGCCGTAGGCGCCTGAGCGTTCCAGCGCATCGAGGCCGCCGCCCGCCGAAAAGAGGGTGCGGAACGCTTCCTTCTCGATGATCGCGGTTGGCAGGATATCGATCTGGGCGGCCCGCAGAAGTTCGACCGCCCGGCGCAGCGACCTGGGCCGCACGGCGGCGGGCAAGCGCGTGAAGATGCAGGCGTGCGCGATCGGCTTGCGGATCTTGCGCGCGGCTTCGCGCACCATTTCGGCGGCCCTGACCGCCTGGACCGTCTCCAGCGGCGACGAGGAAAGCGGCGTCAGCACCAGGTCGGGCTTCACCTGGGCGAAGGCCAGGCCCTGGCGCGGCGACCCTTCGGTGTCCAGGATGATCCAGTCCGCGCGGGAGGCGACCGCCTCGCGCAGGGCGTCGGCGAGGTCGGCCTCTGTCGGCGCGGGGTGAATGGTGACGCCGTCGGGCCGGCCCGGCAGCGCCGCCCACAGGCCCAACGGCCGGTTGGGATCGGCGTCGATCATCGCCACCCTGCGACCCTGGGCGGCCGCGCCCAGGGCGAGCAGCAGCGCCGCCGTGGTCTTTCCGGCGCCGCCCTTCGGGTTCAGGAAGGCCACGGTGGGCAAGCTGCAAACCTCTTCATGCGCCAAAGAAACCGTGCGGCGCGGGACGACCATAACAGGACGGACACGGAGAATACGACCTGGACGCGAGACGGCGTCACCGAAGGCGAACGGCGCCCTGGTTCAAGCGGGACGTTAGGGCGCATGTCCGCTCTAGCGACTCGATTCGCCTCCAGGCTGTGCTGCGGCGTCGCGGCGGGCGGGAATGTCCAGCAGTTCGCTGGTGTAGGTCTCCACCACCAGGCTGAACGGCCGTCCGTGAGGTCCGGCGAGCACGGCCCGGTGGCGCAGGACGTCATGGGGAATCGCCAGGGCCGCGACGTCCGCCGGCGGCGGGCGGGTCTCCCAGCCCTCCTCCAGGGGCTCGAACAACATGGTCGAGGAGAGCGTGTGGCGGCGGAAATCCAGCGGCTTGACCACCACGCCGAACGGCGTGTCGGTCTGGTCGAGCTGGCGGTTCATCCCCGCAGTCAGGCGACGGGGCAGGTACCAGTTGTCGGCCTCGGAGAGAACGCGCTCCCCGCAGGCGAGCCGCACCCGGCGATGGCGGACCGGCTCGTCCGGACCGACGCCCAGCGCCTGGCGCTCATCGGGCCCGGCGGGGGTTTCGGCGACGGGGATCCGGCGGGCGGTGATCCGGGCGCCGGCGGCGAGCCCATGATCGTCGCACCATCGCTGCAGGGTGGCGGTGGCGCTGTCGTGGCTGAGGAGTTCGGCGTTGAAGGCTTGCAGGAGCGCCGTCGCCTCCAGGCGCGCGATATAGGTTCCGGGCCAGGTGGAGTTCCCCGGCCAGGCCGCGGCAGGCGGGCCGCCGGCGAGGGCCAGGACGGCGGCGAGCGGGCTCAAGCGCTTCATCGACCTGCTGTCGCATCCCGGCGGGGACTTCGCAACGTCGGCTGCGCCCATCGCCTGGGCGGCGGGCGCGTCGATCTTCAGGCGGGCGGGATCGCGGTCGCGGCGTTCAGCAGGCGCGGCGCGCGGCGGCGGGAATGGCGCTCAGGCCCCGCATCGGCGTGACGGCGGCCCGGCGACCGGCGCCGCTCAGGCGGGCGGCGACGTCCTCGACGTCGTTGCGCATCTGCTCGATCTGCACGCGGCGGGCGTCCAGCTTGCTGAGCGCGGCGTCGAGTTGCACGTCGGAGCCGCGCTCCTCGAGATCGAGGATCTCCTCGATGTCGCCCAGCGTCAGGCCGGCGCGACGCAGGTCGGCGATCAGCCGCAGCCGGTCACGCGCCCGCGCATCGAACCGCCGGCAGTTCAGCCGGTCGCGCGAGGTCTCCACGAGACCCCGCTCCTCGTAGAAGCGTATCGCCCGGGGCGTCAGCCCGTAGAGCTTGGAAAGTTCGGATATCACGTCCTGCTCCCTTTCTGATTCCTGCGGCTCTCCCGCGCCTCAAGCGAACTCGACCAGCACCTCGTCGGCGGCGACCGAGTCCCCGGCCTTGGCGCCGACGGCCTTCACCACGCCGTCGCGTTCGGCCCGGATGATGTTCTGCATCTTCATGGCCTCGACGACGGCCACGGCCTCGCCGGCGCGGATCTGCTGGCCGACCTCGACATCCAGCGTCACCACCAGGCCCGGCATCGGCGACAGCACCATCTTGGAGGTGTCGGCGGCCTTCTTGGGCGGCAGCTTTTCATGCAGCTCGGCCGAGCGCGGCGTCAGCACCAGCACGTGGGCCGCGGCGGCCCGGTGGCGGATGCGGAAGCCCTCGGCGGCGGGCGCGACCTGGGTGGTGAACCGACGCCCGTCCAGGCGGCCGGTGAAGGTGGGCAGGCCCGGACGCCAGCCGACGCCCTCGAGCTGGAGCGTGCGCCCCGTATCGAGGAACTCGACGGTGAAGCCGTCGCCGCCGTTGGCCACGCGCACCAACCGCTTCTCGCCGTTCTCGATGACCACCCAGTCGTTGCGCAGCAGCTGCGGCGCGGCGCGCTTGGTGATCGTGCGGTGCATGGCGCAGGCCACCGCGGCCATCAGGTCGCGCTGGAACTCGGTGGGCGTGGTCCCGTGGAAGCCGTCGGGGAACTCGTCCTTGATGTAGTTGGTGGAGAGCACGCCCGAGCGGAACCGCTCCTGGTCCATCACCGCGGCCAGGAACGGGATGTTCTGGCCCAGCCCCTCGATGTGGAAATCCTCCAGCGCCATGCCCATGGCGTCGATGGCGGCCAGGCGCTCAGGCGCCCAGGTCGACAGCTTGGAGATCATCGGGTCGTAGAACATCGAGATCTCGTCGCCCTCACGGACGCCGGCGTCGTTACGGACCTTGATCGCGCCGATGTCGCCTTCCGCCGGCGGGTCGTAGCGCACCAGCCGGCCGATCGAGGGCAGGAAGCCACGGTAGGGGTCCTCGGCGTAGATCCGGCTTTCGATGGCCCAGCCGTTGATCTTCAGGTCGTCCTGGCCGAACGCCATCTTCTGGCCGGCGGCCGAGCGGATCATCTGCTCCACCAGGTCGACGCCGGTGATCAGTTCGGTGACCGGATGCTCGACCTGGAGGCGGGTGTTCATCTCCAGGAAGAAGAAGCTCTTGTCCTGGCCGGCGACGAACTCGACGGTGCCGGCGCTGTCGTAGTTGACCGCCTTGGCGAGCGCGACGGCCTGGTCGCCCATGGCCTTGCGGGTGGCCGCGTCGAGCAGCGGGCTCGGGGCCTCCTCGATGACCTTCTGGTTGCGGCGCTGGATCGAGCACTCGCGCTCGAACAGGTGGACCACGTTGCCATGCTTGTCGCCCAGCACCTGGATCTCGATGTGGCGCGGGCTCTCGATGAACTTCTCGATGAAGATCCGGTCGTCGCCGAAGCTGGCCTTGGCCTCGGCCTTCACGGCCGGGAAGCCCTCCTCCACGTCCTGGCGGGTCCAGGCGACGCGGATGCCCTTGCCGCCGCCGCCGGCCGAGGCCTTGATCATCACCGGATAGCCGATCTCCTCGGAGATCTTCACGGCGTGGGCGGTGTCGTCGATCTCGCCCACATGGCCCGGCACCACCGAGACATTGGCCCTGGCGGCGAACTTCTTGCTCTCGATCTTGTCGCCCATCGCCTCGATGGCGTGGGGGTTGGGGCCGATGAATACGATCCCCTCCTCCGCCAGGCGCTTGGCGAAGCCGGCGTTCTCCGACAGGAAGCCGAAGCCCGGGTGGACGGCCTCGGCGCCGGTCAGGCGCACGGCCTCGACGATCTTGTCGGCCACGAGGTAGGACTGGGCGGCCGGCGCGGGACCGATGAACACGGCCTCGTCGGCCATCTCCACGGCCATGGAATCGGCGTCGGCGTCCGAATAGACGACCACCGTGGCGATCCCCAGCCGGCGGCAGGTCTTGATGATGCGGACGGCGATCTCACCGCGGTTGGCGATGAGGATCTTGGAGAAAAGCTTCTCGCTCACGGGCTGGGCGCTCACTGGGCTTATAGCGGGATGTTGTCGTGTTTTTTCTTCGGGTTCTCGAGAACCTTGCCACGCAGGCTCTTGAGCGCGCGGGCGATCCGGGCCCGGGTCGAATGGGGCATGATCACGTCGTCGATATAGCCGCGCGAGGCGGCGACGAAGGGATTGGCGAACCGCTCCTTGTACTCGGCCTCCCGCTCGGCCAGCGCCTCGGGGTCCTGGTTGCGGAAGATGATCTCCACCGCGCCCTTGGAGCCCATGACCGCGATCTCGGCGGTGGGCCAGGCATAGTTGACGTCGCCGCGGATGTGCTTGGAGCTCATCACGTCATAGGCGCCGCCATAGGCCTTGCGGGTGATCAGCGTCACCTTGGGCACGGTGGCCTCGGCATAGGCGAACAGCAGCTTGGCGCCGTGGCGGATCAGGCCGCCCTGTTCCTGGCGGGTGCCCGGCATGAAGCCCGGCACGTCGACGAAGGTGACGATCGGGATCTCGAAGGCGTCGCAGAACCGCACGAAGCGGGCGGCCTTGCGGCTGGCGTCGATGTCCAGCACGCCCGCCAGCACCTGCGGCTGGTTGGCGACGACGCCCACGGTCGAGCCGTCGATGCGGGCGAAACCGCAGATGATATTGCGGGCGAAGCCGTCGGCGATCTCGAAGAAGTCGGCCTCGTCGACCGTCTTCAGGATCAGCTCCTTCATGTCGTAGGGCTTGTTCGGATTGGCCGGGACCAGGGTGTCGAGGCTGGCCTCGACGCGGGCCGGATCGTCGAAGCTCATCCGCTGCGGCGGCTTTTCGCGGTTGGACAGCGGCAGGAAGTCCACCAGCCGGCGGACCTGGGTCAGGGCCTCAAGGTCGTTCTCGAAGGCGCCGTCGGCCACGCCCGACTTGATCGCGTGGACGCGGTAGCCGCCCAGCTCCTCGTGGGTGACCTCCTCGTGGGTGACCGTCTTCACCACGTCGGGGCCGGTCACGTACATGTAGCTCGTGTCCTTCACCATGAAGATGAAGTCGGTGATCGCCGGCGAATAGACGTCGCCGCCCGCGCAGGGGCCCATGATCACGCTGATCTGCGGGATGACGCCGGAAGCCAGGGTGTTCTCGAGGAAGATGTCGGCGTAGCCGGCCAGGCTGTCGACGCCCTCCTGGATGCGGGCGCCGCCGGCGTCGAACAGGCCGATGATCGGCGCGCCGACCTTCATCGCCTGGCGCTGGACCTTGAGGATCTTCTGGGCGTGGGCGCTCGACAGCGAGCCGCCGAACACGGTGAAATCCTTGGAGAAGACGAAGACGATGCGGCCGTTGATCAGGCCCCAGCCGGTGACGACGCCGTCGCCGGGCACCTTCTGGTCGGCCATGCCGAAGTCCGTCGCCCGGTGCTCGACGAACATGTCGAACTCTTCGAACGAGCCCTCGTCCAGCAGCAGGTCGATCCGCTCGCGGGCGCTGAGCTTGCCCTTGGCGTGCTGGGCGGCGATCCGGCGCTCGCCGCCGCCGGCCCGCGCCTCGCCGCGACGGCGCTCAAGCTCCTCCAGAATGTGCTTCACGCCGGTGGTTGGGAATTTGTGAAGCTGCTGGGTCACGTCGCAAGCTCTGCAATACCGCGCCTACATCAGGCGACTTCCCCGCGGATAGAGAACTTTTGACCGCTTACGTCACGTGAATCCTGGTGGTATTGTAAATTGTTCGCTTCACATACCCCTCAGTTTGCAAAGTTGTGTGGAATGCAGCAGAAGCTTTTCATCGGGCCGAAGGTGCGCCGACTGCGCGAAGCGCGCAGCTGGAAGCTCGAACCCTGCGCCTCAAGGCTGGGCCTGTCGGTCAGCTACCTCTCGCAGATCGAGGCCAACCAGCGGCCGGTGACGGCGCGGGTGCTGATCTCGATGATGCGGGTGTTCGATGTGGACGCCGCCTCGCTGGACGCCGACGACGACCAGCGGCTGATGGCCGACCTGCGCGAGGCCGCCGCCGAGTCGCTGGACGACGGCCCGCCCCCGACGCTGGCCGAGTTGAAGCTGGTGGCGACCAACGCGCCGAATTTCGCCCGCAACTACCTCAACCTGCACCGCGCCCACCAGCGAATCGACGAGCGGCTGAAGACCACCGAGGAGGCCGTGGCCCTGGACGAGACGGTGGCCGCCAGCGCCCTGCTCCCCTACGAGGAGGTCCGCGACTATTTCCACTACAGGAACAACTACGTCCACGACCTGGACCTCGCCGCCGAGCAGGTGGCGGCGCGCTGCGGCGTGGGGCCCGACATCCCGCTGGAGCAGACGCTCGAGGTCTATCTGCGCGACCACCTGAAGGTCCGGGTGCGGCGGACCTCCGGCGGGGACCTGATGCGTCGGTTCGATCCGGCGACGCGGGAGCTGACGCTGAATACGGTGCAGCCGTCGGAGACGCGCTCGTTCCAGATGGCCTGCCACATCGTGGCCGCCGAACTGGGCGAGCTGATCGAGGCCGAGCTGGCGGTGGCTGGCCTGCGCAGCCGCTCGGCGGCGGAGATCTGCCGGATCAGCCTGACCAACTACGCCGCCGGGGCGCTGGTCCTGCCCTACGAGGCGTTCCGCACCGCCGCCCACGACCTGCGCCACGACATCGACCTGCTGTCCCTGCGCTTCCAGGCCAGCTTCGAGCAGACCTGCCACCGGCTGAGCACCCTGCAGCGGCCGGGGATGCGCGGCGTGCCGTTCTATTTCGTCCGCGTCGACCCGGCCGGGAACATCACCAAGCGCCACAGCGCCACGCGATTCCAGTTCGCCCGGTTCGGCGGCACCTGCCCGCTGTGGAACGTCCACGAGGCGTTCGGCCGCGACGGGCGCATCCTGACCCAGGTGGCCGAGATGCCGGACAACACCCGCTACCTGTGCCTGGCGTGGGGGATCCTGAAGCGGTCGGGCTCGCACCTGCACCCCGATCGCCGCTACGCGCTGGGGCTGGGCTGCGAGGTCCAGTACGCCGACGCCATCGTCTATTCGGACGGCGTGGACCTGAAGGGTCCGGCGGCGCGCATCGGGGTCAGCTGCCGGATCTGCGAGCGCGACGACTGCGCCCAGCGCGCCTTCCCGCCGGTGGACCGCGGCTTCAGCGTGCCAGAGTTCGAGCGCTCGATCGTGCCGTTCAGCCTGGTCCGCCGCGAGGGCTAGTCGGCCATCGGCGCGCGCTGGGCGACCTAGTCCTTGGCGCGCTCGACGTAGGAGCCGTCTTCGGTCAACACGACGATCCGGGTGCCCGCGGCGATATAGGGCGGCACCATGGTGCGCAGGCCGTTGGAGAGGATCGCCGGCTTGTAGGACGACGAGGCGGTCTGGCCCTTCACCGAGGGTTCGGTCTCGACGATCTCGAAGGTGGCCAGGCGCGGCAGGGACAGCGCGATCGCCACGCCCTCGTGGGTGGAGAGGGTGACGGTCATGTTCTCCTGGAGGTAGGGCGCGGCCTCGCCCACCACGTCGACCGACGCCACGAGCTGGTCGAAGCTCTCCGGGTTCATGAAGTGGTAGCCCTCGCCGTCCTGGTACAGGAAGGTGTGGTCGCGGTCGTCGACGATGGCGCGCTCGACCGTTTCGGTCGTCCGATAGCGCTCGGACACCTTCACCCCATCAGAGATGCGGCGCATGTTGAGCTGGGTGACCGGGGTCCCCTTGCCGGGGTGGATGTTCTCGGCGCTGAGGACGACATAGAGCTTGCCCTCCATGTCGACGACGGCGCCCTTGCGGAGCGAGCTGGCGGAAACCTTCACGTATTCTGTTCCTCGACGTCTCGCCGGCGCACGGGCCGGCACGATTCTGCTACTCTTTGGCGTGGGCGCGCATCTATAGCAATGCCGCCGGGAGCGCCAGCCGCCCCGATCCGAGGGCCCTGTGTCGCATCCTTCCGCCTCGCCCTGGTGGCGGCCCGAAAACCACCTGGACCGGCGTCCGTTCCTGCTCGCCCGCAACCGGATGACCGCGGCCGTGCGCCGCTGGTTCGAGGCGCGCGATTTCGTCGAGGTCGACGCCGCCGCCCTGCAGGTCTCGCCGGGCAACGAGGCCCATCTGCACGCCTTCGCCACCGAGGCGGTGACCACCGCGGGCGAGCGGACGCCGCTCTACCTGCACACCTCGCCCGAATTCGCCTGCAAGAAGCTGCTGGCGGCGGGCGAGCGGCGGATTTTCGATTTCGCCAAGGTCTGGCGCAACCGCGAGCGCGGCCCCCTGCACCATCCCGAGTTCACGATGCTGGAATGGTACCGGGCCGAGACGCCCTACGCGGCGCTGATGGACGACTGCGCCGATCTGCTGGCCCTGGCCGCCGAGACGGCCGGCGCGAAGATGCTGAGCTTCCGGGGGGCGAGCGCCGATCCGCTCGCGCCGCCCGAGCGGGTGACGGTCGCCGAGGCCTTCGACCGTTTCGCCGCCGTCGACCTGCTGGCCACCGTGACGGCGGGGGGCGAGGTCGACCGCGACGGGCTGGCCCGGGCCGTGGCCGCCGCCGGGATGCGGGTGGCCGACGACGACACCTGGGCCGACGTGTTCAGCCGGGTGATGGTCGAGCGGGTCGAGCCGCGGCTGGGCCAGGGCCGGGCGACGATCCTGTACGAATATCCGACGGTGGAGGCGGCGCTGGCGCGGCCGTCGCCGCACGACCCCCGGGTCGCCGAGCGGTTCGAGGTCTATGCCTGCGGGGTGGAGCTGGCCAACGCCTTCGGCGAGCTGACCGACCCCGCCGAGCAGCGCCGGCGCTTCGCCGCGGAGATGGCGGAGAAGGAGCGGGTCTACGGCGAGCGCTATCCGGTCGACGAAGACTTCCTGGCCGCCCTGGCGATCATGCCCGCCGCGAGCGGCGCGGCCCTGGGGTTCGACCGGCTGACGATGCTGGCGACCGGCGCCAGCCGGATCGAACAGGTGCTATGGGTCCCTGTGGCCGGCGGCGACTGAGCGGCGCATTGCCCTGGGCGGCCGCAAAGCCCCATATGCGCGCAAATCTCCAGGAAGCGGCCCGCCTGCCCCGATGATCGTCGACAAGACCCTGCGAAGCGCCGAGGCGCTCGTCCGCGCCGGCCTCGCCCAGCCCGCGAGGCTGCCGGAGCTGGAGAAGGTCGCGGCGCAATACGCCGTGGCGATCACGCCGGCCATGGCCGAGTTGATCGAGGCGGCCGACGACCATGACCCGATCGCCCGCCAGTTCATGCCCCGGGCCGAGGAGCTCGACGTCCTGTCGGCGGAGTCGGCCGATCCGGTCGGCGATGCGGCTCACAGTCCCGTCGAAGGCGTGGTCCATCGCTACCCGGACCGGGTGCTGCTGAAGGTCACCCACACCTGCGCGGTCTACTGCCGGTTTTGCTTCCGGCGGGAGATGGTGGGGCCGGCGGGGTTGAAGAGCCTGACGCCGGCGGCGCTGGATGGCGCCCTGGCCTATGTCGAGAGCCGCCCGGAGATCTGGGAGGTCATCGTCACCGGCGGCGATCCGCTGGTGCTGTCGCCGCGGCGGCTGAAGGCGCTGATGGCCAGGCTGGCGCGGATCGGGCACGTGAAGGTGGTGCGGTTCCACACGCGCGTGCCGGCGGTCGATCCCGCCGCGGTGACCGACGAGCTGGTCGCCGCGCTGAAGAGCCCGACCCAGGCGGTCTATGTGGCGCTGCACGCCAACCACCCGCGCGAGCTGACGCCGGCGGCGCGGGCGGCCTGCGCCCGGATCGTCGATGCGGGCCTGCCGATGCTGGGCCAGACCGTGCTGCTGCGCGGCGTGAACGACAATCCCGAGACCCTGGGCGCGCTGATGCGGGCGATGGTGGAGACGCGGATCAAGCCGTACTACCTGCACCAGGGCGACCTGGCGCCCGGCACCGGCCATCTGCGCGCCACCGTGGCCGAGGGCCAGGCGCTGATGCGGGCGATCCGCGGCGACCTGTCGGGATTGTGCCAGCCGACCTATGTGCTCGACATCCCCGACGGCCACGGCAAGGTTCCGATCGGGCCCGACTACCTGTCCGCCGACGCCGATGGCGCGGTTCGCGTCGAGGATCCGAACGGCGTGCGGCGCCCCTACCAGACGTCCTGACCCGGAGCCCGGCCGGCCGGGCGAAAGTCCCCGGGAACTAGCGGAACCGTTGGCCGTTAACCCTTTGGCGACTGAGCCCCTCGATGCCGCCAGGACTTGCAGGGCCCGCTCCCCACTCTCCGGGGGCGGGCCTCGCTATGACCGCCCTCCCCCCGTCACCCACCGATCTCGCGGATCTCGAAGCTCTGGGCCTCCAGTTCGGCGCGGCCGAAGATGGTCATGAAGGCTATGTCGGCGGCGTCCAGCCCCGTGGCGACCCGCACCAGCCCCTCGACGGGCGCCCGGCCGGTGGCGTCCACCATCCGCCAGCGGCCGCCCAGATAGACCTCGGCGATGGCGTGGAGGTCGGGCGGCTCGAGGCCCCAGGCATAGGCGCTGACGGCGCGGGCCGGGATGTCGCCCGCGCGGCACAGGGTGATCGCCAGGTGGGTGAAGTCCCGACAGACGCCGGCGCGGTCGACGAAACTGTCGAGGGCCGTGGTGCTCGCGTCGCTGACGCCGACGCGGTAGTCCATGTGGGAGTCGATCCAGGCCAGGATCGCAGCCACCTTTTCCCCGCCCCGCAGAGGTCCGAACTCCCGGTGCGCAAAGGCCTCGAACCGGTCCGAGGGGCAATAGCGGCTAGGCCGCAGATACCGTAGCGCGTCACTGGGCAGGTCGCGGATCGGCAGGGCCGGGGCGTCGTCCAGCCCCGTCTCCCGCGGGAGCACTTCGACCTCGGCGTCATAGTCGATCTGGACCCGTCCGTGGCCGGTGAACACCGCGCGGCGCTCGCCGTTGAGGGAATCGTCCAGCCGCGCGATCCCATTGGACGGGCTTATCGTCAGGCTTTCGGCGTGGACGGCCTGGTCACGGCTGCGCGCCGCCTCCAGCAGCAGCAGCACCTCGCTGGGCTCGGCGAACCAGTAGGCCAGCCTCGCCTGGATGGAAAACCGCATCGTCGCCCCTTCGCCCGGCCCGAACGCCCAGATGGCGCGGCCGTTGCATCGGCCGTGTGACAACCGGCCCCCAGGGACCGAATTGGCCGTTCCCCGTCAGGCCGCGCGCCGCGGCGCCGGCGGGTGACATGACACATCATCGCCCGCCTGGCGCGCGTTTCCACAAGACGCGCCGGAGCGCGGGGTCTAAGGAGGCCGCTATGGTGCAGTTAACCCTCCGTCTGCGAGGCGCCCGTTGAAGGGCCTTCGCAACAATCCCTGGCTCAGCCTGACACTCGACGCCTGGTCCCTGGGCATGGAGGCCTCCACCGTCATCGGCCTGCGAACCATGAAGCTGGCCGCCGGCGGTCCCGCCGCCGAGGCCGAGGCCGTGCTCATGGTCAGCGAGAAGATCGAGGCCAGCCTCGACCTTCAGCACCGGGCGATGACCGGCGGCCTTGGCCTGACCCCGCCCGAAGCGGTGGCCCACACCCTGACCCACTTCCGCCGCAAGGTGCGCGCGAACCGGCGCCGGCTGATCAAGGGCTGAACGGGCTCGCCGCGCGGCTCTAGGCCTGGTCGGCGGGGATCGGCCAGCCGGGGCGCCGCATCTCGAACTGCGTCTCGGGGACGATCTCGAAATAGTCACCCATGCGGCCCGCCCGCATGATCGGGTGAGCGGCGGCGGTCTGGTAGACGCCCTCGTGGATCAGCGCCTTGTCGATATGGACGGCCACCACCTCGCCCAGCACCAGCCAGGTCTCGACCTTGACCCCGTCGACGCCCTGCAGCTGGATCATCTGGGTCAGCCGGCACTCGAAGTTGACCGGGCTTTCCAGGACCCGCGGGGCCTTGACCAGGCGCGACGGCGCCCGGGTGAGGCCGGCCACCTCGAACTCGTCCACCTCCGGCGGCGCGGGCGCGCAGGAGAGGTTCATGGCCGGCCCAAGCGCCTTGGTCGCCAGGTTCCAGCAGAACTCGCCGGTGGCCTCGACATTGGCCACGGTGTCCTTCCAGCCGATGCTGGAGAACCCGATCAGAGGCGGGGCGTAGTTGAACCCGTTGAAGAAGCTGTAGGGGGCGAGATTGGCGACGCCGGTCGCGCTGATCGTAGAGATCCAGCCGATCGGCCGGGGCCCGACGATGGCGTTGAAGGGGTCGTGTCGCAGGCCATGGCCCTGGGCCGGTTCATAGACGTGGGCGCTCTCGTCGGCCATGCGGCGGTCCCTTACGCGGCGGGGGCGCCCGCCAGGAAGTCCATCTTGCCCAGCGGCACGCCCTGGCTGCGCAGCACGCCATAGGCGGTGACCACATGGAACAGGAAGTTGGGCAGGGAGAACTGGAACAGGAAGTCCGGGCCGGTGAAGGTCATGGTCCGGTTGGGGAACTTCAGCTCGATGGTGCGGTCCTCGGCGCCGTCCAGCTGCTCGCGGCGGATCGATTCGACGAAGGCTATGGTCTTGGCGATCCGGTCCCGCAGCTCGGGGAAGGTGGTCTCGGTGTCGGGAAAGCTGGGCGGCTCGGCGCCGGCCAGGCGGGCCGCGCCGCCCTTCGCCGCGTCGCTGGCCATCTGGACCTGCCGGGCCAGGGGATACATGTCGGGCGCGAGTCGGGCCTCGGCCAGGGTCGACAGCTCAAGGCCCTGCGCCGCCGCGTGCGCCTGGGCCTTGTCCAGCATGGCGGCGAGGTTGCGCAGCATCCGCAGGTAGCCCGGGATAGCGGCGTCATAGAGCGAGAGGGACATGGGGCGACTCCAGCGTCGGCGACAGGCAGGCGCGTCGAGGGCGCTCGAACAGCCGTCCATCCGGGATCGCGCGACGTACCGCCCTTCGGAATTGAACCGAAGACCTCCAGATCCACAATCTGGCGCTCTAACCAACTGAGCTAGGGCGGCGCGTCGCGAGGCGTCGTCATAGTCGCCGCAGCCGCGGCGATCAAGCCGCCCCGTGGCCTGATTTCCTCGCCCGACCCCGCCGCCGGCGTCCAGGCAAAGAAAAGGGCCCCGGAGGCTTGCGCCGCCGGGGCCCTGATCTGCTGGTCGTCCTCGTGGCGCCGTCAGCCCTTGGGGAGCTGGAAGCGGATCGGGATCCGCACGGTGCCCCCCTCGACGGGCGCGCCGTCGGCGGTCTTGGGCTTCATCCGGAAGAGCTTGCTCATCCGGATCGCGGCCGACCCGAAGTCCTGATCGGCCGGGTCTTCCGAGGCCACCGAGCAACTTTCCAACGTCCCCTTGGCGGTGACCTGGCAGGTGATGGTGGCGCGGCCTTCGACATTCATCCGCGTGGCCCGCTCGGGATAGTACCGGGCGATGTCCTCCCCGCTCGGCTTGCGAAGCCAGTCGGGGTTGGTGATGACCGACGGACGCGGCGGCTCGGGCGGTGCGGCGGCCGGCGGCCTCGGCTCCTCGATCCGTTGCTGAACCGGGGGAACCGGCAAGGGCGGGATCGATGGAACGTCGACCGGCACGTTCGCCGGAGGCCGGGGCTGCAGCTTGGGCGGCGGCGGCGGCGGGGTGTTCGGCGGCGGCGGCGGCGGCGGCGGAGGCGGCGGAGCCGGCTTCACGATCGCCACATCCGTCACGTCGTCCGAATATTCCCGATACTTGGGTTCGAACTTCGTTTTCCAGAGGTACACGCCGAGGAAGGCGTGGACGATGACCGAGAGAATGACCGCAACAACGACGCCCTTGTTCGCCTTTTTGGGCGGGTCGTCAAAAATGCTGCGCGTGGGGTGAGCCTGCTGTGATGTGTCAGCCATGGTCGGCGCCCCTACTGATCTTCGCCGACCAACGCCACACTGTAGAACCCGTTGTCCTGAAGCATGTTCATGACGCCCATGAAGTCCCCGTAGAGGACTTCCTTGTCAGCGCGAATGAAGATCCGCTCTTTGGCCGGGTTACGTGCACCGATGTTCTTACGAATGTCTTCCCCCAGCGTCGACAGATCCGAATGGCTGTCACCGATATAGATCGCGCCGTTGGACTGGATCGAGATGTAGACGGGTTTAGGCGGGTTTGGCGAAGCCTTTGCCACCGCCGGCGGAAGCGCGACCTGCACCGTCACACTGGCGAGCGGAGCCGCCACCATGAAGATGATCAGGAGCACCAACATCACATCCACGAATGGCGTGACGTTGATCTCGCTGTTCGCTTCCACCGCGTAGCGACCACCCCCAGAGCCTGCGAGTTTGGCTCCCATGGTGGTTTAGGCCCCCTTGTCGAGCTGACGAGACACCGCGTTCATCAGTTCCGCCACAAAGCCTTCCGTCCGGGCGCCGTAGGCGGAGATCCGGGTCTGGAAGTAGTTGTAGAAGATAACCGCGGGGATGGCGGCGAACAGACCGATGCCGGTGGCCAGCAGAGCCTCGGCGATGCCGGGGGCGACGACGGCCAGGTTGGTGGTGTTGGTGTTCGCGATCCCAATGAACGAGTTCATGATCCCGTAGACGGTGCCGAACAGCCCGATGAAGGGACCGGACGAGCCGACCGAGGCCAGGAACTGCATGCCGCTGGAAAGGCGCTTGGAAAGGTTCGCCTGAACCGCGTTCACGGCCTGGGCCGCACGGTTGATCGTGGTGTCGCGGTGGTCGCCGGAGACCTGCAGACCGGCCTGACGGGACAGTTCGACTTCTTGAGCCGCCGCGGCGGCCATGTCGGCCAGCGGGTTGCCTTCGAACTCTTCCGACTGGGCGATCCGGCCCATGTCGTTGATGTTCTTGGCGCTGCGGAAGGCTTCGACGAAGCGGTCCGAGGCGCGGTTCAGAGAACCGAACTCGATCAGCTTGGTGACCAGCAGCATCCAGGAGAAGATCGAGCAGAGGATCAGCCCGATCATGACGACCTTAACGACGGGTTCGGCGTCGAGGAACATCTGCACGACGGTAAGCTTGCCGGCGTGTTCGATGGTGGCCGGGGCGGCAGGCTCAGCGGCCGGCGGCGCGGCCGGAGCGGCGGCGTCGGCGGCAGGCGCGGCCGCCGGAGCGGCGGCGGGGGCCGCTGGAGCGGCGGCGTCCTGAGCGAACGCCGGCGCGCTCGTCATCAGCGCGAGCGCGCCGAGGACTGCGATGAATGGGGTGTTTCGTTTTTTGTCGAGCATCTGTCGCCAGTTCCTAATGGTCTAGCACGTTTGGACCGAGGGTCGTCGCGCGAGAGCGTCTCCACCCTAGTTGAACAAGTCCGGAGCCGTGAGCCGATTTTCCATCGGGACGCGTCGCCGGAACCGCTGTCGCTGCGCCCGACCCGTTACGCGCATCTCCAACAAGGTTGGTGAAGAGTGGCGTTTCGAAAGGCGCGAGGCGACCCCGTCACCCAACCGGATTACGGGGTCTTGCCGCTATCTTAGAGGTGCGGCTGCGGTCCTTTGGCAACCCCTAACCCGGGCGTCAAGGGGGCAAGCTCGGCCCTGGGGGAGGCTGGCTAGGGTGGAAACAGCGGCATTGCTGCAATGCACAACGAAAAGGCCAAGTAATACTAAGCCAATTTCAACTTCCCAAAGAAACTTCGCGCTGCACCGCAGCAAAAACGACGGAACGTCGGTCTTCCATTAGTCACGCCGACTCGGCGGATTCGCCGGCGGGCGCCTGATTTTTCGACAGCCCGTGCGCCGCCCTGGAAATGGAAGCGCCACAGGTCCAAGTCAAGGCGACCGACCGCCGGTTTGCGACGTGGCCAGCGGACTGTGGCGCGGGTGCATCGGATGGGGCCTGGGCGGGGGTGGGGGTGCGTCCCGCGTGGAACCGGCCGACGGGCGAGCGCCCGACGATCCGACCGCATAGGTCGCAAGGAAGGTTCGCCACACTTGAGGCGAAGCCGTCGGACACCGCATTGTCGGGAGGAAAAATGGTGCCTGGGGGCGGATTCGAACCACCGACACGCGGATTTTCAATCCGCTGCTCTACCAACTGAGCTACCCAGGCCCGGTCGCGGGGACCGCGGAGCCGCGTCTATAAAAGAGCGACCCGGCGAAGTCCAGCGACGGAACGCGCCGCGCGGCTAGTCGTCGCCGGGGGCGTCGGGAGACGCGTCATCGTCCTCGACGGCGGGGACCGCGTAGGCCCCGCGCAGCCAGCGCTGGAGGTCCACGTCGGCGCACCGCTTGGAGCAGAAGGGCCGGTAGTCCGGCTGCGCGGGCTTGCCGCAGATGGGGCACTTGGCCGTGCTCATGCCTGGCCTATGTCGAGACGGTCGCGCGGAACGGCGGGGTCGAGGGCGATCGTGAAGCGCGCGCCGATCTTCTGGGCAAGCAGGTCGGCCAGCGGCTTGGCGGCGGCCGCTACAGCTGGCGCGCAGGCGGCCCTGACCCGGCCGCCGGGCTGGCTCATCGCCTCGGCCTCGATAGCGCGGATCAGGCGCTGGGCCAGGGTGCGGTCGGAAAGCGCCCCGTCGTCGCGCCGCAGCCGTTCGTCCAGCGGCCGGGTGCGGCGGGGAATCGCCAGCTCCATGGTCCCGAAGCGGCCGACCGGGCCGATGGCGACACCGGGATTGTCCGGCCCGAAGGCGGCGCGGGCGGCGGCCATCAGGGCGGTCCCGTCATGGCCCCGGCCCACGAGGTCCACCACCACCAGCCCGCCCAGGCTCTTTAGGCGCAGCAGGCGGGCGATGACGCCCATGGCCGCGAGGTTGGCCTGGCGGGTGACGCGCTTGGCGTCCTGACCCTTGCGCTCGCCCAGGTCGATGTCGATGGCCGTGAGCGCGCGGGTGGGCTCGATGGCCAGCGTGCCGCCCCCTGGCAGGGCGTGGAGGACGTCGAGCGCCTCGGCCTCGGCCTCGTCGGCCATCTCGCGCGCCGCGCGGCCGGTGACAGGCCTCGCATCCCGGACGAAGGCCTGGAGCTGATCGGCCAGGTCAGGCGCGGGCGCCAGCAGCGCCGGCGCGCCCTCGGCCGGGCCGAGCAGACGGACGGTGGCCAGCTTGCCGCGCCGCGGCTCGGTGCGGATTTCGATCTCCAGGGCCTGACCCTCGACGGGCCGCGCCTCGGGCTTGAAGGCGAGCATGGCCTCGGCCCCCTCCCCCAGGTCCAGGAAGGCCGACCCCAGGGCCGGCTCGACCTTGCGCACTCGGGCCCGCAACCGGGCGCCGAGGCTCAGGCGCGGCGGATCGTCGTCGCGCAGGATGATCAGCCGCTCTGGCCGCCCGTCGAGGGTGACCACGCCGCGGCTCTCGCCCAGGCCGATGTCCAGATAGAGGCGCCGCTCGCTCATGGGAGGATGTAACCCAGGCCGCCCAGCAGGTTCGCCGTCTCGTAGAGCGGCAGGCCCACGACGCCGGTGTAGGATCCCTGCAGCGCGATGACGAAGGCGCCAGCCCGGCCCTGGACAGCGTAGCCGCCGGCCTTGCCCAGGCCCTCGCCGGACTCGAGGTAGCGTTCGATGTCGGCGGGGAGCAGGCGCTTGAAGTGAAGCCGGCTCTCGACCAGCCGGCTGGCGAGGCGGCCGTCGGGACCCTGCACCGCCACGCCGGTCAGGACGCGGTGCGCGCGGCCGGAGAGCAGCGACAGGCAGGCGCGCCCCTCCTCCGCTGTCTCCACCTTGGGCAGCACCCGGCGGCCCACGGCCACCACGGTGTCGGCGCCGATCACATAGGCCTGCGGGTGGCGGGCCGCCACGGCCCGGACCTTGGCCAGCGCCAGGCGCAGGGCCAGCTGACGCGGGGTCTCGTCAGGAAGCGGGGTCTCGTCGATCTCGGCGGCGGCGACATGGTCTGGCGTGACGCCGACCTGGCGCAGGAGATCGAGCCGCCTGGGGCTCGCCGAAGCCAGGACCAGGCGCTGCTGCTGCGGCGGGGGCAAGAGGCCCTGCCGCTAGCGGACGCGGAAGGTGATGCGGCCCTTGGTGAGGTCGTAGGGCGTCATTTCGACCAGCACCTTGTCACCGGCCGAAACCCGGATGCGGTTCTTGCGCATCTTGCCGGCGGTATGGGCGATGATTTCGTGGTCGTTCTCAAGCTTCACGCGGAACGTGGCGTTGGGCAGGACCTCGCTGACCGTGCCCGGAAACTCCAGCAGTTCTTCCTTCGCCATGCAGGCTCCCTATCAGGCGTACGACAATGCGAACGGCCCGCACCCGGAAGGGGTCGCGGGCCGTCGACAACGGACGATCATAGCGCATCTGGTGGCCGATGATCGACGCCGTCACGCCGCCCTGTACAGGAACTGTCGCTCCGGAGCCATACGTTGGCGGACGGCTATGCGTCGCCCGGCGCAGTGACGCCGACCCCGAATCGCTCGGCGATGCGCGCGGCCAGAGCGTCGCGGACTTGCCGATAGGCCTCCAGCCGCACCTCGCGCGCGCCCTCGGCCAGCGTCGGGTCGTAGGTGGGCCAATATTCGATCTGCGTCGATCGGCTGCGGGTGAAATCGGCCGCCCGATGTTGCGATTCAGGGGTGAGCGACACGATCAGGTCGAACGAAGCGTCCTCCAGATCGTCGAAGGTCTTGGACCGGTAGTCCGAGACGTCGCAGCCGACCTCGGCCATGACCACGTGAACGAAGGGGTCGACGGCTTCATCGCCCGGCGCACGCTTCAGGCCGCAACTGTCGACATGAACGCGGTCGCCCAGGACCCGCCGCAACAGGGCCTCGGCCATCGGGGATCGCACGCGGTTGAAGTTGCAGGCGAACAGTACGGCGCCCGGAAGCGGGGGCGAGAACTCTGCGGCCATACGCGCTCAACCTCGCCAATGGAGCGCGCAGACGAGGGTGAACAGGCGCCTGGCGGTGTCGAGGTCGGTCTCGATCTTGCCGGCAAGCCGCGTGCGCAGGAGGGTCGAGGCCTCGTTGTGCAGACCGCGCCGGCCCATGTCCAAGGCCTCGATCTGCTGAGGCGTCGAATTGCGGATCGCCTGATAGTAGCTCTCGCAGATCAGGAAGTAGTCCTTGATCAGCCCGCGGAAGGGCGAAAGCGACAGGATGTGCCGGCGTTCGTAGTCGGGTCCGCGGATGTCGAGCACCAGCCGGTTTTCCAGCAGGCCCATGTGCAGGTCATACGGCCCCGCCGACGCTCCGTCCGGTGCGAAATAGTTCTCTTCGAGCAGATCGAAGATGGCGATCTGCCGCTCCTGCTCTTGGTCGCGCGAAACCGCTGCGAGCGACTCATCGTCGATCTCGACACTCTGCAGGCGATGAATCTTTCGGTCGTCGTCAGGCATGGCGCGGCAAAAAGGCGGGAAGCTCAGGCGACCTTTAGGCAATCCCGTCGCCAACGTCATCCCGCACGGCGGCGCTCCACCAACTTCGGGCGACGACCGTGGTGCGAATGGCGCCCTCGCGGGCCGGCGAGCCCAGGGGATGACCACCTCGCTGGGCAGGTCACCGTGCGGGCTGCGACGACGGCGGCGAGAGCTCGGGCGGCGAAGGCCCCGCGGGCGCGCTGGGCGCCGGCGGTCCGACAGGGCGATAGGCGATGGCGATGGCGGCTTCGGCGAAGGCA